>Ga0187894_10000575_pt1 | contig 49391 bp, 39 predicted proteins | sample GBC1701081metaG_FD_136650 | JGI IMG/M metagenome (GOLD analysis project Ga0187894, IMG submission 136650) | White microbial mat communities from a lava cave in the Kipuka Kanohina Cave System on the Island of Hawaii, USA - GBC170108-1 metaG ... | reverse complement strand
GCGGCGCCCGGCTCGCGCGGCCGGCGACGTCGATCACTCTGCGGGACGTGTATCGCGCGGTAGACGGCGGCGAGGTGTTCCTGATGCACCGCGACGGGCCGAACCCATCGTGTCCGGTCGGGCGTCATATCGAAGCGACGCTGGGAGAAACGATGCGGGCGGCGTCGAAGGCGCTGGAAGGCGAGCTGGAACAGCGGACCATCGCACAGCTCGTCCGGAGCGTCCACAGCCGCGAGCGCCGGCGCCGGACAAAGAGCTCTCGATGAGCTTTTTTATGCCCTAGTGTGTTACCGTTCTGGATACAGACACACGCCCGGATTGAGTCGCGGGCGAGCAGCGGCCCGTGGTGGAGGTGGGGCAGTGATGGAGGGAATGAGGTCATGATGGCGTTCGAGACGCGGTCTGACGGCGGGCGATCGGCTGGGGCGGGGGCCGGCGACGCGGCCTGGCGGCTGCCGGCCGACGCCCATATCGGCCGCGCGCACCTGCGCGTGGCGGACCTCGATCGCGCGCGGGCGTTCTATCAGGACCTGCTGGGCCTGACGCCCGTCCGCGTCGACGGCGATACGATGGTCCTGGCGGCCGGCGCCGACCCGGACGCCGCGACAGACGAAGCGGCGGCGAATGCTGCCGGCGCTGCTGATGCCGGCGCTGTCGTGCCGCGCGAACTGCTCGTGCTCCGGGAAGTCCGCGGGCTGCGGCGTCGGCCGTCGCCGCCGGCGTTCACCGGCCTGTACCACGTCGCGCTGCTCGTGCCGGGCCGCGGCGCGCTTGGCCGCGCGCTGACGGGCCTGCGCGCGGCCGGCTATCCGCTCAGCGGGATGTCGGATCACGGCGTCAGCGAGTCGATCTATCTGGACGATCCGGACGGCAACGGCCTCGAAATCTACGCGGACCGTCCGCGCGCGTCATGGCCGCGCCAGGGTGGACCGGATGGAACAGAATCAATTGTGATGACCGTCGATCCGATGGACATCCGGGGCGTGCTGGCCGCCGCGGACGCTCCGCCGGCGCGCCCGCGCTGGACGCGGGGACGCGGTCTGCCGCGTGAGACGGTGGTCGGGCATCTGCATTTCACGGTGTCCGATCTGTCCACGGCGCTGGCGTTCTATCGCGACGCGCTGGGCTTCGACGAGACGATGCGTGTGTCGACGGTGGTGGCGGTGTCCGCGGGCGGGTATCACCATCACCTCAACTTGAACGTGTGGGCCGGCCGCGGCGCGCCTGTGGATGCGCCGGAAGTCGCCGGCCTCGATCGCTGGGAGCTCGTCGTGCCGGACGCGTCCGCGCGTCTCGCGCTCGCACGGCGCGTGGGCGCCGGTATGGCGTCCGCCGTTTCAGTGTCCCTCGGTTCGGTGGTGTCGGCTCATGATCGCGACGGGATCAGCGTCGACATCGTGGGCGCCTGAGCGTATGCTTCGGACCACAGAGGAGAGAAGACAACGTCATGAAGCTGGCCATCCTTGGAGCCAACGGCAGCATCGGACAAGTGATCGTCGCGGAAGCGCGGCGGCGCGGTCATCACGTGACGGCGCTCGTGCGCGACCCGTCGAAGGTTCCGTCGGACGATCCGGACGTCAGCGTCGTGCAAGCGGACGTGACTGGACCGGGAACCATCGCCCGCGCCATCCGCGGCCATGACGCCCTCATCAGTGCGATCGGGCCCGCCCGCGCTTCCGAGGTACAGCTCGTCGTCGACGCCGCCACGGCGCTGATCGAGGCGCTGACACGCGCCGAGGTCCGCCGCCTGATCGTCCTCGGCGGCGCCGGCAGCCTGGAAGTGGCTCCTGGATGGCGGCTCGTCGACACGCCGGACTTCCCGATCGTCTGGAAGCCCATCGCGCTCGCGCACGCCGACGCCCTCAAGGTCTATCGCGAAGATGCCGCGGCCCTCGACTGGACGTATGTCAGCCCCGCCGCGTACGTCGAGCCAGGCACGCGCACGGGCACATACCGCGTCGGCTTCGATGCGCTGCTGACCGACGCGGAGGGCAAGAGCTCCATCTCGATCGAAGACCTCGCGGTCGCGCTGATCGACGAAGCCGAGCAGGGAAAGTATCTCCGTCAGCGCATCACCGTCGCGTACTGAATTCGCGTCGGCCCTCCTTCACAAAGTCGCGCCGCCAGGAGACGCGGTCGTGTCCGTGGCGGCGCGTCTTTTTTGCCAATCCGGTCGTCGGCTCAGAACTGGAAGCGCAGCCCGAGCTGCGTCGTCCGCGCGAAGTTGATCTGGCTCGCGGTGTTGATGACGCCGAAATCCGCCGCGGTCGGATTCGTGTTCGGCCCGCCATACAACCGCGAGTTGAACACGTTGAACGTCTCGATGCGGATCTGCATGTTCACCCGCGGGGTGATCCGCGTGTTCTTGAACAGCGAGAATGACCACTGCGAGACCGACGGCGTGCGCACGTTCGAGAACCGGAACGGCGACTGCCGATAGTCGTTCGTGCCGCGCGTATCCCACGCGAACGTGCCGTCCGGCCGCGGGTTCGTCCGCGTGCTGTTGTCGAACCAGCGATCGAACGACTGATCGCCGCCGAGCGAGAAGTCATCCTCCAGCAGGATCGCGTCGCCGTTCATCCCGAGCGGCGTGCCGGACTGGATCTCGCCGATCACATTGAACTGCCACCCGCCAATCAGCCCGCCCACCAATCCCCGCGTGCTCCCGCCAATCGCCCGTCCCGGCCCGAAGGGCAGATCGATCAGACCCGTGATCGTCATCCGGTGACGGCGCTCGTTCCCCGACAAATCGTAGAACGGCTCAGCATCGTACGTGTTCAGCAGGCCCGTGGCTTCCTTCATCCGCATCATGGTGTAGTTCACCGCCACCATGATGCCGTTCGAATAGCGCTTCGTCGCCACCGCTTCCAGCGCGTGATACGTCGCGCGGCCGATGTTCAGGCGCTCCAGTGTGATGTCGCCGAACTGCGGATACGGCCGCAGCAACTGATTGCGCGAGACCGTCGCGTTGTTGAGGCCCGTCGCCGGAACGAGCCCCTGGAACGGGTTCGCGAGCTGTTCGTTCAGATAATTGGGATTACCGCCCAGGCGTGCGATGGCCTTTTCCCGCTCGGATTGCGGAATGGCGTTGAACGCGCGGCTGACCTGTAGTCCGCCGACGCGGTTGCCGACGTACGCGAGGTCGAGGCCGACGTTCCACGGCAGCTCGAGGTCGATGCCCGCCATCCATTGATCGGTGTACGGGACTTTGAAATCAGGATTGTAGAACGTCAGCCCCTGGCCGAGATTCGTCGCGAGCCCCAGTTCGCCGGCGCGCGGCTGCAGGAAGCCGTCGGGGAACGGGTTTGCCCACGGCTGGAACGGCGTCACGCCTCCGTCGAGCGACGACGTGAACGGCGTCGAGCGCTGGTAGTCGGTCACCACCATGCCGGCCTGACCGTCACTCGACAGGCCCAGGTACGAGCGTCCGTAATTCGAGCGCGCGACCAGGCGATCCGTCACCTTGTACGAAAAGCCCACGCGCGGCTGGATGTTGTTCCAGTCGCCGCCGTACGGCGACTCGCCCGCGCCGTTCTGGCCCGGATAGAGCAGGCCGCCGGCCACCTGCACCGGCTGGCCCGTCGCTGGATTGATGACGCCCGGCGCGAGCTGCCCCTGCAGCGGATTCGGGCTCGTCGGATCGAAGCCCGTGACGAGGCGATTCTCGGCTTCGCGGACGGGCGGCTGATAGTCCCAGCGCAGGCCGATGTTCAGCGTGGCGCGTCTTCCGATCTTCCAATCGTCCTGCACATACAGGGCGACGTAGCGGTACAGCTCCTCGCGCGGCGTGCCGACGGCCACGTTGCCGCCCGACGGCAGGCCGAGCAGGAACGACGCGAATTCGCTGCCGCTGCCGTCTGCCTGCAGCGGGTTGCGCCGCGTGAAGCTGTTGTTGAAGTTGAACGATCCGTTCGACGCGACTTCATCCCAGCGGCTGAAGTTGTACGCGCGGAACTCGCCGCCGGCCTTGAGCAGATGGCTGCCCGCCGTCTTCGCGAGCGAGCTGCGGAACGACAGCGCGTCGTTCTTCACGCGCCGGAACGTGCGCGGGAACATGTCCTCGTAGAAGTCGAAGTTGACCTGCGGGAACGGCGGACCGCTCAGTTGATACGGTCCCTGGAACGGCAGGTCCGGGTTGATGTCGCCGTACTGCTTCTCGTGCGGCTCGTCGAACCGATCGAATGACACGCGTGTCGTCAGCAGCAGCGACGGGCTGAGGATGTAGGTGTCGTCGATCGTCGCGAGATAGTGATTGCGGTGCGTCGGATAGTTGTCGCTGCGGATCGACGGCTCGGGCAGGCCGTTCTCGTTGCGGAACTCGATGCCCCAGTTGCCCGCGTTGCTGAAGGACAGGCGATGGCGATCGCTGAAGACCTGGTCGATGCGCGCGAGGTACGAGTTGTACCGGTAGCGTCCAAGGTTCGGCGAGTTGATGAAGTTGTCCTGACCGGTGACGCGTCCAGGCACGTTTCCGCGCGGCATGTGCTGCGCAAGCGCCGACGCGATCGGGTGGAAGCGATCCGGGCAGATCACGTTCAGCCGTCCGTTGCACTGGAACTGATCGCGGACGAACGTCCCGTTCGGTCCGGGCCTCGTCGTCGCCGGATCGAAGATCGGGATGACGCGTCCCTGTGCATCCAGCGTCTGCGAGAAATCACCCTGAAGCTGCAGGTCCGTCGGCACCGTGCGCGTCGTCGGGAACGGAATGTCCTCGTAGAAGCCCTGATAGCCGCCCATGAAGAAGGTCTTGTCGCGGCGGATCGGACCACTCAGCATGCCTTCACCGTTGAAGTACTTGTGGCCGTCGATCGAGATGTTGTTGCGGATGTTCTGGATCTGCCGCGCGTCGAGATCCGTGCCGCGATAGAGCGTGACGCCGGATCCGCGGACCTGGTTCGTGCCGGAGCGCAGCGTCAGATTGACGATGCCGCCGCTCGTGCGGCCGTAGGACGCGTCGACGCTCGCGGTCTGCACGCGGAATTCTTCGATCGCGTCGACGGGCGGCGAGTAGTTCCACGATCCCGTCCCGCCGCCGGTGCCGGCGCTCGGCGCGCCGTCGATCAGGAACTCGTTGTTGCCCGTGCGGCTGCCGTGGATCGTCAGCGAGCCGTTGACGTCCCACGCCCGCGTGCCCGAGAAGCCCTGCGCGCCGAACTGCGATTGCGTGAAGAGCGTCCCCGACGTCAATTGCAGCAGCATGTAGACCTGCCGGCCATTCAGCGGCAGCTCCGACACGCGCTTGTTCTCCATCGTCTGTGCCAGCGTGGACTGATCGGATTCGATCGCGCTCAGCTCCGCGTTGACCGTGACGATCTCTTCGAGCGTGCCGACTTCCAGCCGGACGTCGATCGTCGCGGTCTCGGCGGTACGCAGCGTGACGCCGTCGCGCACGAAGGTCTTGAAGCCGTTCAACGTCGCCGTGATGCGATATGGGCCCGGCACGAGCTGGCGCACGCTGTAGCTGCCGCGTTCGTCCGTGATCGCGTCCGACGCCGTGTTCGTGTCGACGTGCAGCACCACGACGCTGACGCCAGGCATGACGGCGCCTTGCGCGTCGGTGACGCGGCCGGTCACGGCGGCCCGGATTTCTTGCGCGAAGGCGGGCGGACCCGGCGACGCGACGAGCAGGAGCAACAGAGCCGCCAAGGGGTACGGACGGCGGCTCAGACACCGGAGAGCCAGAAGTTGCATCGCTTGTCCTCCTCCAAAAGGAAGGCTCGTCTCTCGCGCTGCGCGTTCACGCCACGCGGTGTGTTCTGGCAGAACCGTGACGCGTGGCGATCGCGCACGACTGTGCGCGAGGGCCGGCCGAATGTGCTGAAAGGGTATGGCTAATGCGTTATAGCACGAACCGAATTGCCCAATACATGGGGTTAGGGAAATTGAAGTACCGGTTGAGTACCGGCCGATCGATGACCGGCGGAGAGTGGCGCGGAGTGGCGAGGGAAGTGGGTCGAAGCGTGTATGCACGGCGGCGCCAGCGAAGGGAGCCGGCGCCGCCGCGAGGGTGCGGGAACGATCGTCAGTCGACGAAGACGGAACGATCGCGGACGAGCGTGCTCAGTCGACGAGCACGACGACCCGTGCGGTACCGGTCCGGCCCTGCAGGGTGTAGGTCACGATGTTCGGACCGGGTGACAGGTACGGCGTCAGGTCGACGCGCAGCAGGCTGTTCGCCAACTGGCTCGCGGAGAACGTCAGGTCGGTCGTCTTATTGACGTGGATCCGCATCCCCTGCAGGCCGCCGCTCGGACGGATCTCGAGGATGCCGCGCGCGTCCGGGCTCATGAACATCTGGCGCACGGTGGGGAAGGGATTCGTCGGCGTGCGGACGATGTCCAGCGGATAGGAGCCGATACCGACGCCGGTGTAGTACGACTTGAGGATCTGCATGAACGTCTGGCCTGCGCGGCCGCGTCCGTGCGCGCCGTACTGGCTGAAGCCGACGTTGTGGCCCCAGCCGCCGCCCGACGCGATGACGCCGGTGCTGCCATCGGTTCCCACGAACGGCTCGATGACGCTCGGATTGTTCAGCACGAAGGCATTGGCGATGGGACGGTTCGTGCACGGATCCAGTGTGGTGGCGTCCGCGGTGGTGCCGATGACGCGGCGCAGGTTGTCCCAGCCGAGCACGTCGACGACGCCGGACGTGAGCGAGATGCGGACGGCGGCGATGCGCCCGGAGCCGCTCATGCGCTGCAGCACCTCGATGCCGTTGACGGTGCCGCTCAGATCACCGGACACGAGCTGGTAGCGGCCCGTCGTCAGCCGCGCCTTGATCGCGCTTCCGGGAACGCTGATGCGCCAGCGCGCGAAGCGGTTGGCGACGCGGTCGCACGCGTCGAAGGTCGGCGGCTGGGCGTTCATCCAGAACCAGTCGCGCGTCGACGGATCGTCGAGGTCCGGCGCCGGCGTTTCGCCATCGTGGATCGCGCTCAGGTACGGCGTCACGTTCGTGCCGGGCCACTGCGTCGTCGGCGTGTTGAAGATCCATTCGACGCTGTCGCTGTGTCCGCCGAACGAAGAGGAGTAGAAGGCGACGATGATCGAGCCCTCGTACGACGCGACGAGGCCGCGCGTCTCCTCGGTGGCGCGGATGGCGTTCGCGTGTTCGGCCGCGACGCCGCGATAGACCTGCGAGGCGGCGGAATCCACGAGATCGAACGGATACCCCAGGCGTCCGTAGCGGCCGACGTTCGACACCGCATAGCCGCGCGCGGCCGTCGCCTGTGCTTTCAGGGCCTCGATGTGGAAGAACGCGGGCGATTCGTTGACGACGACACCGCGGACGTACTCTTCGAGCTCGAGGATGTTCACGAGATTGACGCGGTCCGCGAGCGTACTGGGGCCGCGCGCGATCTCGATCGATCCGCGGTACGTCGGACGGACGAAGCCGCTGGCCAGGATATTCGTGCGTTCGATGCTGTCGATGCGGAAGCGGTTCTGCTCGATCATCCCGCGGAACCAGATCGGTCCGGCGAACGTCCCAAGGTCGCCGGCCGTGTCGCTCACGGTGTATCCCGCGGACGTGTACCGGACGCCGATCACATTGCCGGGCGCAATCGTGAGGATCGTCTGGCCGGTCGAACGATCGATCACGAGGGCGTTGCCGTCGGTGTTGCTGACCTGTACGAACGGGTGATGCAGCGACGCGAACTCGGAGCGGGCGCCCGTTGCCGTGAACGAGTAGTGGAGGCCGACGCGGAGCGTGACGATGGCCTGCGTCGGCGTGCCGATCAGCGGCAGGCCGAGCTCGGGTCGCGCGCCCGAGGCGTGCGACAGCCCGTCCTGCTCGCGGATCTTCCACCACAGCTCCTGTTCCTCCGGTGTCGGCGGCGTCGGATCGGGCGGTTCTTGCGCGAAAAGCGGGGCGCCGGTCGCCAGCGCGAGTATCGAAGACAGGATCAGGCCCCTCATGAATGACACAATCCACCTCCAGCCAGGCATGAACGGAGACAGCAGACGGCGGCCGTCGAGGCGGGCGCCTGCGGACATGTAATGCGTGCCCTGGATATAGAGGTGGTCCGAACGGAAGTCAATCCTTCCGGTACCAGCCAGGTACGCGTCTTTGTTGTTGAGTTGGTGAGAATGCTGCGCCGCGCTAGCGTGCGGTCGAGTCGGATGCCGCGGCATCACGCGCCGCGCGGGCGCGGCCGAGCGCGCTGACGCTGAAGGCGAGCGGATACAGCGTCTCGAAGTACCACAGCTTCGCGAAGTAGAGGCCGATCGGCGAGGCAGGCGTGTGGCGGCCGCGGTCGGTGGCCTGCGCGAGCCACGTCACGCCGCGCGCGACGGCGCTGGCGATGGCTGCCGCGGCCGGCGCAGGGTCAGCCGGACGTGCGTCGCCGTCCCCGGACGCGTGGAAGCGCAGCAGGTACGCGGACAGTGCATCGACGGCGAGCGCGGATTCTTCGATCGACGACACGACACCGCACGCGCCGCCCCAGCCGCCGTCGGCGTTCTGCGCGCGCAGGAGCCACGCCGCCGCGCGATCCGCCAAGGCGCCGCGTGACGCCGCATCCTCATTCCGCGATTCGGGGCTCCGCGGTTCCGCCATTCGCGCCAGCGCAATCAGCACGCGGGCCGTGCCGTACGTCGGACTCTCTTCGTCCGGCGACTGCTCGTTGCCGAACCACAACGGAATCCAGCCGCCATCATCCCGTCGCGCGCCTTCGAGAAACCGCAGCGCCCGCGTCGTCGCGCGATCGACGTCGGCCTGCAGCGCCGCCGGCAGTGCGTCGCGCCACGCGTTCCACGCGAGCAACGCGTGCGCGGTGAGATCCGGCGTGCTGCGATCGAACGGCAGTGCGCCCCAGCCGCGGCAGAAGGTCGGTATGCCGCCGTCGCGATTTTGCAGGTCGAGCAGCCAGCGGACACCGAGCCGTGCCGCATCGAGCGCTGCGCGCTGTCGCTCGTCTGTCGCCGCGGCGTTCCGCGCATCAGACGCGTGGACCAGCGACCGCAGCGCCAGCAGCGCGCCGGACGTGTCGTCCGCGTCGGGCACGCCGCCCGGCAGGTCCGTCCACGCCCAGCCGCCCGGCGCCGCATGTGTGTACGGATGCTCGACGCGGTACTGCTGTCCGAGGAGCCACGTTGTCAGCCCCGTGCGCGCGTCGGCGTCGAGCGCCGATCCGCTGTCGGCGGCATGCATCAGCGCGTTGATCGACAGCGTGGTGACCCACGTCGCCAGATTCGTGTCGATTGGCCAGCTTCCATCCTCACGCACCGACGCCGACAGGAACCGCACGCCGCCGCGCACGACCGCATGCCGCGCCTGACCGCTGGCGGCGAGGCTCATCGACACGAACGCCGTCAGCGGGACGGCTTCGAGATAGCCGCCGCTCGACGGCTGGATCGCCTCCAGCAGACACAGCGTCTTCGCGCGTGCGGCGGCGCGCAGCGCCCGCGTGACCGGATTCCGCGTCGGCCTATGATGGTGCCGCACCTGTCCAATCGCAATCAGCGCGGGCAGCGCGTAGCTCACGACCGGCAGGCGCAGCCACTGGAACCATCGATGCGGACAGACGGCCAGCTCGAAGGGGAGTTGCGGCACGCGCGCCCAGGCGCCGCGGCCGTCGCCCAGACGACCGGCAAGCGCGAGCACGGTGAGGATCGGGACGGAGAATGTCCGATCCTTCCCGTAGCGCTGCACGATCGCGCGGATCAACCTCTCGGGTTCGAGCCCCCCAGCCGCCTGACGCAGCCAGCGTTCCGCGGCAGCTATCGTCTCGCGCGGACGCTGGCTCTCGTCGGCGATCGTGCACGCGGACCAGCAGAGCAGCGTCGTGCTGATGTTGCTGCGGCTCAGGACCGTATCGCCCCAGCCGCCGTCCGCATTCTGATGATCGGCCAGCCAGGTCAGGCCGCCGCGAATCAGGTCCGCGTGCTGCCGCGCATCGACCAGCGTGAGGGCAACGATGGCGGTGGCGGTGGCAAGGGCGCTGCTGGCGAGATGACCTTCCCACTGACCGCGCGGCGTCCGCGCGTCGAGCAGGCGCGACGTCAGGGTGCGCAGCGTCTCGTCCAGCGAGACGTCCCGCAGGTCCGCGGATTCGGATGACGGCGGCATCTTCGCGGGCATCTTCGCAGCCATCTCTTCACAGGGACAGATGTCCGAGCGCGAGCAACCCGTAGAACGTGTACTCGCAATCGACCTCATCATCCGTCCACATGCCGTGGAAGCCGCCGCGGTTGGTCCACAGCGTGTCGAGGAAGTCGAGGCAGGATTCCTGGATGGACGCGATCGGCATCTGCAGCGTCGCCAGCGCGTGCAGCGCCGTCGCCGTCGAGAGCAGGTCGGGGATCGGCACCGTCGGCGCGGCGGTGAAGCCGCCTTGCGCGTGATGGCGCGCGAGCAGCCACTCGCCGTAGGCGCCGTCGAGCGGCTGCCGAAGCTGGCGGTGGATCGTCACGACCGCGGCGGTGGTTGCCGTCAGGCCGACGTCGGACTCGGGGAAGTTCGCGTAGCCGCCATCGTCCGCGCGCAGCGGCGCGAGCGAGGCGAGGACGCGATCCGGCCGCGGCAGCGGTATCTGCAGGTCCTGATACGCGCCCAGCGCCAGGAAGGCCCCGTAGACGGATCCGGTCTCGGCGTCGGACGCGGGATGATAGCCGCCGTCGGGCGAGCGGAAGGACTCGATCCGCGCGGCAATGGCGTCGCGGCGCGCGGCGCCAGGCGGGCGCGCGAGCGCGGCCCACGCACGGGCGAGGCAGGCGGCGTGGACGAAGTCCAGCGTGCCGCCGTCGCCAAACGTATCGAGATACGCGGCCGTCTCGTCGACGGGGAGGTCCGCCTGCAACGCGATCAGCGCTTCGAGGCCGAAGACCGTGTAGTACAGATCGTTCTGGCCGGCGCGATCCCGGAAGCCGCCGTCGGGATGCCGCTGATCCAGGAGGAACTGGTGGACGAGATCGCGTGCCTCACCGAGCTGCCGCGGCGACAGTCTCGCCACCTGCAGCATTTCGAGCCTCAAACTCACGGCACCACCCTTTGATCTCGACGCTGAAGATCTTCCCGATCACGCGCCGCAGCAGGCCCTTGAGGCTGGCGTGCTCCAGCTCCGTCAGCGAGCGGACGGCCTGTTCCTTGTACGCCTCCAGCAGTCCGCGTCCGCGTTCTTCGGCGCCCGTCTCCGCGATCAGCGCGCGCAGGCGGCGCACGTCTTCGGCGTCGATCGTACGGCGCCACGCGCGGTCCAGCAGCAGCTTGTGATCGCCCTTCGCGCGCTCGTAGGCGAGCGCCAGCGGCAGCGACGGACGCAGCGCCTCGACGTCGGCGCGCGCTTCCGGCGCATCGAGGTCGTCGAGGTCGTCGCGGATCTGATACGCGATGCCGAGCGCTTCGCTGTAGCGCGTCAGCGTGCCGTGGACGGCGTCGTCCGCGCCGGCGCAGGCCGCGCCGAGGCGCAGCGCGACTTCGAACGCGGGCGCCGTCTTGCGCCGGAAGATTTCGACGACGGCGAGCGGCGTGAGGGGAGACGGCGTCCGCGTCCACGACAGCTCCGCCCCCTGGCCGATGCACAGCGTACGATGGCCGGCGGCCGCGATCCGCATCATCGTGCGGCCGATCTCCGCGGACGTCTCGCAGTCTGCGATCAGCCGGTAACCGTCGCCGATCAGCAGGTCGCCGACGTTGAGCGCAACCGGCACGCCGTGCTCGACGTGCAGCGCCGCCTCGCCGTAGCGCGCATCGTCTGCATCCTCGATGTCGTCGTGGACGAGCGAGGCCTTGTGGAAGCACTCCACCGCAATCGCGATCCGCCGCACATCGGCGGTCGGCTGCGCGTCGGGATCGGCCTGCAGCGCCTTCCACGCGCACACGGTGAGGAACGGCCGCCAGCGCTTGCCCGCGCGCGCGAGCCAGTCGCGCGCGACGATCTCCGCATCCGATTCGGGCGCGCCGAGGATTGCGGTCAGCGCGTCCGGCGTGAACCACGACTCGACCTCGCGCCGCAGGCCGTCGAGATCGAGCCGCCGCGTGCGGTCGTCGCTCGACAGGTGGACGACGTCCCACACCCAGTCGAGGTCGACGGTCGTGTCCTTGCAGTCGTCCTGCAGCAGCGGGATCGCGATGCCGGGCACGGCCGCGGCTTCCATGTACGGGAACGCGCGTTCGAGCACGGACAGGCAGCTCACGCCGACGATGGCGTCGATCTTGCCCGTCTGGATCAGCGACATCACGAGCGCCGATCCTTCGGCGACGAGCACCGCGTAGCCGAGGCGTTCCGCTTCCTCCTGCAGTTCCTGGATCGTACACAGCCCGCACTGCTTGCACAGCAGGCCGAACTCGTCGAACGGCGCGGGACACTTGTCCTCGACGCGCAGGCACTTCGGCAACAGCAGCAGCCGCCGTTCGTACGGGATCGTCGCGAGCTGTTCGCGCCAGACTTCGTTGTTCAGCAGGACGCCGACGTAATCCGTGTAGACCGGATCGACGGCCGCGAGCCGGACGATGTGCTCCGCCGTGAGGCGCAGCTCGTCCTGCACGAGCGGCGGCACGAGGCGCGCGCGATGCTCGCTCACGTAGCGGGCGATGAGCGACTTCAGCGCCGCGCGTTCGCCCGGCATCTGCGGGATGTTCGCCTGCGGCGCGCGTCCGTGCTGCGTGGGCACGGCGCGGGGCAGGCTGGCCAGGGGGATCAACCGCATTCGAGCGTTCCTTCCGATGACTCTACGTGTACGCGCCGAACCCGAAGAACCAGTGCTTCTTCGCGAAGCGATAGGCCCAGTGGTCTTCGGGGACGACGTGCTCGGGATTGTGCTGGCTGCCGCGCGGCTGCATCGCGTCCAGCTCCGCGGCGGCGGTGCCGCGCTGCGTCGTGTCGCGCGCGCCGTGGCGGGCGACGAGGTCGCGGACGAGATCCGGCCGTTCGAGCACGATGCACCCGCGCGTCGCACCGGCGGCGGTCTCGCGGAAATCGCGCAGGAACGCGGAGCCGGTGATCGTGTCGAACACGCTCTCGCGATCGCGCACCGTCTCGCGCGCGAACTGGATGATCGGGCACGGCTCGATGTCGCCGTACGGGCTGATGTGATGGCTGATGCCGGTCGCCATCGGGCACAGCGCCTCGCCCTTGTCGTCCCAGTACGCGTCGATGACGGCGATCGGCAGCGTCGACCGCGTCTTGACGATGAAGCGGCGGACGGCGAGCACTTGATCCGGCGTCAGCGCGATCTCGGGCGACGGCTTCGGTCCGACGACCCGGTACGTGTGGAACCAGACGTAGTGGACGCCAAGCTCGATCAGCCGGCGCACCCAGCGTTCCGACACGAGATCGTCGAGGTTCGTGCGGCAGACGCTCGTCGCGACGCCGATAATCAGCTTGTTGCGGCGGCAGGCCTCGAGGCCCGCCAGCGTGCGCGAGAGGACGCTGTTCCGGCCGCGGCGTTCGTCGCTGACGAGATCCGTGCCTTCGATGCTGATCAGCGGCGTGACGTTGCCCAGGCGGCGCAGCCGCCGCGCGACGGCGTCGGTGATCAGTTGTCCGTTCGTGAAGACCTGGAAATAGCAGTCCGGGTGCGCGGCGAAGAGATCGAGCAGTTGCGGGTGCAGGAACGGCTCGCCGCCGAGGATCCCGAAATACGCGTTGCCGTGTTTCTTGGCGTCGCCGATGATGCGGTTCAACTCATCGAGCGAGAGGCTCTTCGACGGCGCGGCGACGTCCACCCAGCAGCCCTGGCAGCGCAACTGGCAGCCGGAGATGACGGAGATGAAGAGGAACGGCGGGAAGTATTCACCGCGCGCGAGGCGTTTCTTATGGAGCTCGACGGACCGGACGCCTTTGAAGCCGCCGTTGTACAGCAGCTTGCCGACGGCCCGCAGGTCGGTTTCCGTCAGCATGCGTCTGGCGAACGCGAACACCATCGATTGACCTCGTTCCCCGTCCTCGTGCTTGTTCCCGCTTCCGTTCTCGTCCTCGTGGCTCTCGTCACGCGGCCATCAGCGCGCGATCTCTGCGTCACGCGCGCGGCGCGCCTCCTCCGCCCGTGCGGCCGCGGCGTCGGCCTTCGCGCGGATCTCGTCCGGCGCCGGCAGCGCGGCGAGCACTTCCGGCGGGACGTCCAGCTGCTGCATCTGCTGCTGCAGCTTGATCAGGCAGTTCTGACGCTCCGTCAGCGCGCGATCTTCGTCGCGTTCCTTCGAGAAGCGCGATTTCGCCTTGGCGCTCCGGTCGCGCAGCGCCGCGTAGATGTCGCCGCCCAGCAGCGCGGAGATGTCCACCTTCATCGCTTCGCGACGGACATCATCCGTGTTCACCTCGTCCCCGTTGATCGGCCCGTGCCGATACTTCGGGAACATGATCGCCACTTCCGGGCAGACCCGCGAACAGGCGGGGCAGTCCGTCTTGCAGTGATCCTGATGCTGCACCTGGATCTTCTTGTCCTCCGAGACGCCATACACGTCGAAGAGGCAGAAGCTCAGACACTGCATGCAGTTCGTGCAGCGCGTGTAATCGATGACCGGGAACCACGGCTTCCACTTGCCGGGCGCCGGCATGTCGGTTTCGCGCGCGACAGCCTCGACGCGGGCAAGCAGCGCCTCGATCGGCAAGTCGTCCACGCTCTGGAACGTCAGATGGTCAGACGCGGCATCTGCGGCCGCGGTCGCGGCGGCGGCATCCGCGAAGGCGCCGAGGACGAGCAGGCGCCGGCCGTTTGCGGGAACGCTCACCGTGCCGTCCGTGACGCGGGACACCGCGAAGCCCTTGTCGAGCAGATGCGAGACGAGGCCCGCGCGGCGGTCATCCGCGAGCGGCGTGCTGCCCGGCCCTTCGTAGAGGACGACGGAAAAGGCGAGCGGCGTCATGACGCACCGTCCTGTCGTGCTTCCTGGGGTGTTACTGGTGCGGCGCCGAGCAGTCGTTCGACGATGACCTCGGCGGTGTCGGTGCGCATGTTGAGCACCGTCGCGCCGGACTCCGGCAGCGGCGCGTCGGCGGCGGCGAACAGCCAGCGCACGGCGCGTGGATAGCACGCGATGATCGTCAGGCCCGGCGTCAAACCGGGCTCGCTGGCCAGCTCGCGCAGCCGCGGATCGCGCCGCGCGGACATCTCGCACAGATCGGGAACGGCCTGGAACGAGGCGGACGAGCGGGACAAGGCGTCGAGCACGGCGGCCTTGACCTGCGGCGGCACCACGCGCGCGTAGGCGCAGTGGCAATACAGGATGTTGCAGGCCGTGGACATGATGCGATTCCTTCCTCGCCCGACACGTCGATCGCGCGCGGGCAGTCGTGCTCGTCTGGCGATCTTACACGGTCGCGAGGCGATACGTCGGGTCCGGCTTCGCCGGGCTGAACCATTCCTCGTGATCGACGACCGCCTCGACGCCGCGCGCGCGGCCGGTGTCCTGGAGCGCCGCGATGGCGGCCTCGTGCAGCGGATCCGGCTGCGCCTCCGCGCGCAGGTTGACCAGCAGCTCGCCGGCGGACAGCTCGTCGCGCAGCGTGTGCGACAGCTCGGGCTGTCCGTCGGTGCGGACAAGATTCAGCACGCCGATGTCGGACGCCAGTTCGTCCGGCGTCAGCGTCATCTTCAGGTGCGCGATCTCGATGCCGCGCACCGCGAGACGCTGGTGCAGCGCCGCCGCGAGGTCGGTCAGGAACGTGTTGCCGTCGAACGACGCCGCGCTCGACACGCGGAACGTGCCGTTATACCAGCCGAGCAGCGCTTCGCCTTCCGCGTATTCCTCGTAATCGATGTCCGGCGCCGGATCGTCGCCCGGCGCGTCGCGCAGGATCGTCGCGAACCACTGGTCCAGGCCGGTCTCGGCGCGGGCCGACGCGCTCAGCACCTGCGCGCGCGGATAGCGCGCCGCCAGCGCCGCGTGCAGGCGGGCCAGGCGATCGGCGTCCAGCAGGTCCTCTTTGTTGATGACGATGATTTCGGCTTCTTCGAGCTGCTTTTCGTAGACGTAGCGCACCTTGGGCGAGAAGGCGGCGCCTTCGTCCAGGCCGAGGATGCGCGACGCGCGGATGGGATCGACGAGCACGCTGAGCGGCGCGACGCGGAAATTGTCGCCGTACAGCCGGCGCAGCGGATGCGTCACTGCCGCGCGCAGGTCCGTGCAACTGCCGACCGGCTCCGCGAGGAAGACGTCCGGCCTGGCATCTTCGGTGAGGCGCTCCGACGCTTCCATCAGCGTGTGGAAGCGGCAGCAGAAGCATCCGCCGGTGATCTCTTCGACCGGATATCCGTGCGCGCTGAGCATCGCCGTGTCGACGAGGCCGACGCTCTGATCGTTGGTGATCAGGCCGACGCGGCGCCCCGACTTCGTCAGCCAGTCCGCCAGACGCAAAACGGCCGTCGTCTTGCCCGCCCCGAGAAATCCACCGAGCATGATGTAATCAGCTTTCACCTGAGCCTCCACCGGACGAATGACGGTTCTCCAACATCGAATCGATCGTCGCGTCGAGCACCGCGACGTACCCGTGGACATCGACCGCGCCAGGCGCGGGCCGGCCCCGCGCGCGATACAGCCAGCCGCGGCGGTACGGGTCGCCTTCGAGCAGCGTGATGTCCTGCGCGAGATCCGCGCTCGCGCCCAGGAACTCGCCGCTCGCGACGCTGTAGAGATCCGTGACGGCCTTGAATCCCTCCAGCCAGCCAATCGTCTGGCCGACGTCGATCGCGTCGCCGGCCTTGGCCGAGAACTCATACTCGACGAGATCGCCGAGCATGCGCGTCGCAAATCCCGTCAGGCCGATGCGCCACACGTCCGGCTCTTCTTCGAGCAGCCAGTAGTGAGACGGCGAGTACAGCCGATCGGCCGGCAGCCGCGTCGCGAACCGCGATCGCCGGTAGGCGACGATCGGCGTGGGATCCTGCGTCATTCGACCCGCGCCTCTTCGCGCCGGCCCTTTGCCGCGAGCATCTGTCGCATCGACAGGACGAGCAGCGGCAGATCGGGCAGCACCGAATCGTGCGCGAACGAGAACCGCAGCGCGCCGGCCGCGCGCGGCGCGTCGACCCGCATCGCGCCGAGGACGTGGCTGCACGTGTACGACTGCGTGGTGCAGGCCGCGCCGTCGGAGATCGCGACGAAGTCGCTCCACGCCTCGATGGCTTCGTCCGCGTCGACGCCGGGGATCGACAGGTTCACGATGCCGGGCCACGATCGCGCGAGGTCGCCGTTCACCATCGGCTCCAGCGGCGCGAGGCCGCGCAGCAGGTCGTCGCGCAGACGAAGACAGGCCTCACGGCGCGCGACGTGTTCCGCGACGGCCAGCGTCGCGGCGAGGCCGAGTCCGGCGACGAGGTGGACGGGCACCGTGCCTGGCCGCAGGCCGCGTTCCTGGCCGCCGCCGTGCATCAACGGCGTCAGCGGTGGACGCGCCGCGCCGCGCCGACGCGCGATCAGCGCGCCGACACCTTTGGGTGCGCCGATCTTGTGTCCACTGATGCTGATGGCGTCGATCCGCGGATGACGCAGCGGCGCGAGATCCCTGCCGAAGCCCTGCGCCGCGTCGACGTGCAGGAACACCGGCTGCTCGCCCAGTGCGGGCTCGCCCAGCGCGGACGCAATCGCGTCCACCGGCTGCATGACGCCCGTCTCGTTGTTGACGTGCATCACGCTGACGAGCCCCGTGTCCGGCCCGACGGCGTCCAGCACGGCCTGCGCCGACACCCATCCGCCCGTGCCCGGCTCGACGCCGGCTTCCGGCTCGACGATCGTCACGCGGAACCCGCGGCGCTCCAGCGCGCGCACCGGCTCCAGCACCGCATGATGTTCGATCGCCGACGTCACGATATGACGGCGTCCGCTGCGATCGAGCGCCTCCGCCAGCCCGAGAATCGCGAGGTTGTTGCTCTCCGTCGCGCCGCTCGTGAAGATGACGTCGCCCCGCGAGGCCTGCACGGCCTCCGCGATCTGGTGGCGCGCCTGTTCCACCGCGCGCCGCGCGCGCGTGCCATAGCCGTGCGTCCGGCTGCCCGCGTTGCCGAACTCCTCGTCCAGGTAGTGCAGGACGATCGCGCGCACGCGAGGGTCGAGGGGCGACGTCGCGGCGCAGTCGAGATAGGCGGGCATGCGATGGGAGAGCGAAGACCGTTGTTGACTATCTGTGCGTGTGACCCGTGCGTATGGCCCGGCCGCCGCCCGGACCCGCGCGCGGTCCACGAACGTCAGCACGGAAACAGAGTCGTATTATCAATCAGATACGGCTCCCGGCGAACACCGGCTTACCGGCGGGGATGTTCGCATGGAACCGGTGGACGCGACCAACTCCCTGGGACGACCTGCGCATGCGGTTGATCGACCGATCGGAACCGACGCCCGACGAGAACCTGGCCGTTGACGAATCGCTGCTGGCGGCGTGCCAGGCGGCTGAATCCCGGCACGAGCGGTCTGCGTGCGCGCAACCTGTCGAAGTGCTGCGTTTCTGGGAGAGCGCGCGGCCGGTGGTCGTGCTGGGCCGATCCGGACGCGTCGATCGCGATGTCGACGCTGCGGCTTGCGCGCGGGCGGACGTGCCGGTGCTGCGGCGGGTGTCTGGCGGCGGGGCGGTCGTGCTGGGGCCGGGCTGTCTGAACTTCTCGCTGATCCTGTCGCTGAACGCGCGGCCAGCGCTGCGCGACGTGGAGACCAGCCTGCGGATCGTCCTGTCGACGCTGGCCCGCGCGCTGCCGGTCGAGGGCCTGCACGTCGAGCCGCCCGCGGATCTCTGCTGGCGCGGCGACAAAGTGTCGGGCCACGCGCAATACCGGACGCGCGACGCGCTGCTGCACCACGGCACGATCCTCTATGACATGGATCTCGCGCTGATGAGCGCACTGCTGACCGAGCCCGTCCGCCAGCCGGCCTATCGCGCCAGACGTTCGCACGCGGCCTTCGTCCGTAATCTGCCGCTGACGATGGACATCATCAAGCAGGCCGTTGCACGCGCCTGGGACGCGACGGGCTGATTCGGCCCTGGAACTATAGCGGGAACGAGAACGGGAACTGGAAACGGAACTGGAACTGGAGTTGGGGAGTGGGGGAGAGCGGCTCTGCCATAGAATCTGTGTCATGAGACTACGCGGATTCGTGGCGAGGACCGGGAGGGCGTCGGCGCACTGGCTGCTCGAAGGCCTGCTGATCGTGATCAGTGTCGTCCTCGGCCTGTGGGTGTCGCAGTATCAGCAGGCGCGCGCCGATCGCGAACTGGCCGCGCGCGTCCTGACGAGCCTGCAGCGCGAGATCGAGCACAACCTCGCGACGATCGAACCCTTCGAGGCCGTCCACCGGACGTGGGCGTCGCGGCTCGGGAGCGCGGACACCACCGCATCGACGCGTGCGGGCGTCGACCTCTTCTCGACGCTGCGTCCGTCGCTGCCGTCGGGCGCCAGGTCGCCGTTCCCGTTCCTGCGCCGCAGCGCGTGGGGTGCGGCGCTGTCCGGCGGCACGATCCGGCTGATCGACCACGACGTGGCCGCCGTCCTGTCGGACATCTATCGCATGCAGGAGATTACGGATGGCGCGGTGGATCGCCTGGCCAACGGTGTGTTGACGTCGCCTGCGATCTTCGACCCGGCGTCGCGCGCGTCGGCCGTGCGGCTGCTGGAACTGACGCTCATCGACATCCAGTCGTCCGAGGCGTCGCTGATCGTGCTCTACCGCCAGCACCTGCCGGCGATCCGCGCCGCCGCAGGACGCTGACGCAAGCGCTGAACGGGTCCGCGGCGGCCGCGCTAGGCGACTTCACCCACCAGATCCGGCGTGTCCGCGTCCGCGCGCGCGGCTTCGCGCTCGGCGCCGCGCCGCGTGTGCTCGGCCAGTTCGCCTTCGACGGCTTCGAGACAGCGATCGCCATCGGCGTCCCGGGCGGCGTCGTGCTGGTGCTGATTGACGAGCATGTCCACGCCTGTCGGCGCGTCGTGCCGCGGGAGCGGCCAGGCGAGCCGCGGATCCTGCAACGCGGACGTGGAGAGCGTCAGCGGCGGTACGACTGCGACATCTTGCCGCACCCCGACCGGCAAGAGCGCGACAGGCTGACGCCGCGCCAGCCGATCGTCGCGCACGCCGCCATCGGCCCGCGCCGGCATCTGCCGGCGGACGCTGCCCGGCGGGACGCCCGTGTGCCGCTTGAAGGCGCGGCTGAAGGATGGCTCGGACTCATAGCCGAGCCGCGTGGCGACTTCCGCGACGCTCAACCGCTCTTCGCTCAACAGCACGCTCGCGAGGTGCATCCGCCAGCGCGCGAGATAGCGCGCGGGCGACGTGCCCATCAGCGTCGTGAAGCGCTCCGAGAAGAGCGAGCGCGACATGTTCGCGGCGGACGCCAGCGACGTGACGGACCACGGCTGTTCCGGCTGCCGATGGACGAGCGCCAGCACGCGGCCGATGTGCGGGTCGCGCGTCGCGGCCAGCCAGCCGACCGTATCCTGACGTCCACGTTCCACCCACGCGCGGATCACGCGCGTGATGACGATTTCCGCCAGCCGCGTCATCACCGTCGCCGATCCGATGCGCGGAATGCAGGCTTCCACCGCCATCGCATTCAACATCGTCACGAGCGACGGATCGTGGATGCCGCCGCCCGGCAGGTGCAGCACGTCCGGCATCAGCTCGAGCAGGGGATGCACCGCGGGCTCTTCGAACTGCACGGTCGAGCACATGACGAGCGTGCGATCGCCCGAGCCGCCGGCCTGCACGCGCGAGACGACCTTGGTGATGGGCTGACGCTGAAGCTGATCGAACGGCTGTATGACACCGTCCTGCCGATCCATCATCTCGAACGGCAGGCCCCGCGCCATGAACACGACGTCGCCGCCCTGCAGGAAGACGGGCTCGCGCCCGTGCACCCGCAACCAGCAGGTGCCCTCCGCGACGAACAAAAAGCTCGCGGTGCCGTGCGGTTGGAACTCGTAGCCCCAGGGGGCACGCAGCTCGCTGCCGCAGTAGGACGCACAGGACAATCGGAGGTCCTGCAGCACCTCGCTCAGTGGGTCGATTGTGGAGGTTGACAACTCAACGCTGGACGAACAGCTAAGCATTTCCACCAACCTATCATGGAATGTTACCGATCAAGTCGGCACACTGGAGCATAGGCAGCGGTCCAGGGTGACATTGCCAGTCCGGCGTCCCACCGGCGTTTTTCCCCTCGCAGTTCATCCTCGTCTTGCTGCAGATCGGTTCTTCGAGACTACTCATGTACAAGCACGTTCGTCCAATCGATTTACGTCAATTGTTGACAAACCTCCGAATCTCACACGTCGCACGTCAGTTACACGGATCGCGCCGCGTGTCGTTGGCCCTTTTGACGCTGGCCGCGGCAAGCACGGTGCTGATCAATGCGTGCAGCCAGGCTCAATCGGCGCCAGCTCCGGCGGCGCCGCCCGCGCCGGAAGTCAGCGTCGCGCCCGTCATCGCGCGCGAAGTCTCTGAATGGGACGAATTCACCGGCCGGCTTGCGGCAGTTGACAGCGTCGAGGTGCGGCCGCGCGTATCGGGTTACATCCAGAAGGTCACGTTTACGGAAGGCGCGGAAGTGCGTCGCGGCGACGTCCTGTTCACCATCGATCCGCGTCCGTATGAAGCGGAGCTGGGGCGCGCCAGGGCCGAGTGGCAGCGCGCGGTGACGCGGGCCGAGCTGGCGCAGCGCGAGAAGGCGCGCGCCGAGCCGATGCTGAAGAAGCAGGCGATCTCCCAGGAGGAGATGGACACGCGCGTCAGCGGCGAGCGTGAAGCCGAGGCCAACGTGGTCGCGGCGAAGGCCGCGGTGGACGTCGCGGAGCTGAACCTCGAGTTCACGCGCGTCACGTCGCCGATCAACGGACGCGTCAGCCGCGCGGAAGTGACGGAAGGCAATCTCGTAAGCGGCGGCGCCGCCGGCGCGGCGACGCTGATGACCACGGTGGTGTCGCTGGATCCGATCTATGCCTATTTCGAAGGCGACGAACAGGTGTACTTGAAGTACGCGGGACAGGCGAGCCGCGACGGCCGCCGCGGCTCGCGCAGCAGGCGCGAGCCCGTGTTCCTCGGCCTGGCCAACGAGCAGGGGCATCCGCACGAAGGCTATCTGGACTTCATGGACAATCAGCTCGACGCGAGCTCCGGCACGATCCGCGTCCGCGCCGTGTTCGCCAACAAGGAGCGCCTCTTCGCGCCGGGCCTCTTCGCGCGCATCAAGCTGACGGGCGGCCGGCCGTACGCGGCGATCCTGATCGATGACCGCGCGATCGGCACGGATCAGGACAAGCGCTTCGTCCTGCGCGTCGGCGCGAACAACACCGCCGAGTATCAAGGCGTCGAGCTCGGGCCGATCGTCGATGGCCTGCGCATCGTGCGCAGCGGCCTGAAGCCAGGCGACCGCATCATCGTCAACGGCCTGCAGCGCGTGCGTCCCGGTTCACCGGTGGCGCCGAAGGACGTCCCGATGGAAGGCGCGCCGACCCCCGGCGAGCCCGCCAACGTCGCCTCGCGATAAGCGATCCCACACACGTCGAGTCACCGCCGGATCGGCTGGCGGTGACATGTCATACGTGGTCCGCCATCCCTCAGTGAGATCGAGAGACGAGCGACAGAGATCGACAGATAGACTCGCAACTACGACATAGACACGCGTATATGCATTTCTCGAAGTTCTTTGTGGACCGCCCGGTACTCGCGGCGGTCCTTTCAATCGTGATCTTCCTCGTCGGCGGCATTTCGATGCTGTTCCTGCCGGTGAGCGAATATCCAGAAGTCGTGCCGCCGCAGATCGTGGTGCGCGCGCAGTTCCCCGGCGCGAATCCGCGAGAGATCGCGGAGACCGTCGCGACGCCGCTCGAAGAGCAGGTCAACGGCGTCGAAAACATGCTCTACATGTCGTCGCAGGCCACCGCCGACGGCGTGATGACGCTGACCGTGACGTTCCGCATCGGCACGAACGTCGACACCGCGCAGGTCCAGGTGCAGAACCGCGTCTCGCAGGCGTTGCCGCGGCTGCCCGAGGAAGTGCGGCGCTTCGGCGTGACGACGGATAAGAGCTCGCCGGATCTCACGATGGTGGTCAACCTCGTGTCGCCGGACAATCGCTACGACATCGTCTACCTGCGCAATCTGGCGACGCTCCAGGTCAAGGACGTCCTCGCGCGCATCCCGGGCGTCGGCCAGGTGCAGTTGTTCGGCGCGGGCGACTACTCGATGCGCGTGTGGCTCGATCCGGAGAAGGTCGCCGCGCGCGACATGACCGCGGGCGACGTCGTCCGCGCGATCCGCGAGCAGAACCTGCAGGTCGCCGCCGGCGTCATCGGCGCGCCGCCCGGCAGCGAGGACGTCCCGTACCAGTTGAACATCAACGCCCGCGGCCGCCTGTCCACCGAGGAGGAGTTCGCGGACATCATCGTCAAGACGGGCGCCAACGGCGAGCTGACCCGCCTCGGCGACGTCGCGCGGCTGGAACTGGGCGCGGCGGATTACGCGCTGCGATCGCTGCTGGACAACAAGCCGTCCGTCGCGATCCCGGTGATTCAGGCGCCGGGCTCGAACGCGCTGGCGATCTCCACCACGGTCCGCAAGACGATGGAGGAGCTGAAGACGCGGTTTCCAGAGGGCGTCGACTACGAGATCGTGTACGACCCGACGATGTTCGTGCGGGATTCGATCAAGGAAGTCGTCATCACGCTCTTCGAAGCCGTCGCGCTCGTCGTGATCGTCGTCGTCGTGTTCCTGCAGACGTGGCGCGCGTCCGTCATTCCGCTGCTCGCCGTGCCCGTGTCGATCGTCGGCACGTTCGCGATCATGCTGCCGCTCGGCTTCTCGATCAACGCGCTCTCCCTCTTCGGCCTCGTCCTCGCCATCGGCATCGTCGTCGATGACGCGATCGTCGTCGTCGAGAACGTCGAGCGCAACATCGAGCTGGGGATGACGCCGAAAGAGGCGACCTACAAGGCGATGGAAGAAGTCAGCGGGCCGATCTTCGCGATCGCGCTCGTGCTGTGCGCGGTCTTCGTGCCGATCGCCTTCGTCAGCGGCCTGACCGGGCAGTTCTACCGCCAGTTCGCGCTGACGATTGCGATCTCCACGGTGATCTCGGCCTTCAACTCGCTGACGCTGAGCCCGGCGCTGTGCGCGCTGCTGCTGCAGCCGCACGGCGCGAAGAAGGATCGGCTCGCGCGCGTCATCGACGCGGTGGGCGGCTGGTTCTTCCGCGGCTTCAATCGCGTGTTCGGCCGGGCGTCGACGGGGTACGGCGTTGCCGTCGGGACCCTCGTCCGCCGGTCCGGCATCGCGCTCGTCCTGTACGCGGGCCTGATCGCGCTGACGTATCTCGGCTTCCACACGGTGCCGACCGGCTTCGTGCCGGTGCAGGACAAGCAGTACCTGGTGGCATTCGCGCAGTTGCCGGACGGGGCGTCGCTCGATCGCACGGAGGCGGTCATCCGCCGCATGACCGACATCGGCCTCAAGGAGCCGGGCATTGCGAACTCGATTGCGTTCCCCGGCCTCTCGATCAACGGCTTCACGAACAGCTCGAACGCCGGCGCGATCTTCTTCGGTCTCGACGCCTTCCACGAGCGCGAATCGCCGGAGCTGAGCGGGCTCGCGCTTGCGGGGACGCTGACGCAGAAGCTGTCAGGCTTGCAGGAGGCGTTTGTCGCGGTCTTCCCCCCGCCGGCGGTGCAGGGGCTGGGCGCCATCGGCGGCTTCAAGTTCATGGTGGAGGATCGCGCGTCGCTGGGCACCGACGAGCTGTTCAACGCGACGCAGGCGCTCGTGGCCAAGGCGAATCAGACCCCAGGCCTGGCCGGCGCGTTCAGCAGCTTCCAGATGAACGTGCCGCAGCTCATGGCGGAGGTCGATCGCGTCAAGGCCAAGCGGCACGGCGTCCAGCTCGCGGACGTGTTCGAGACGATGCAGGTCTATCTCGGATCCGCGTATGCGAATGACTTCAACCGGTTCGGCCGGACGTATCGGGTGCTCGTGCAGGCCGACGCGCCGTTCCGATCGCATGCGGACGACATCGCGCGGCTGAAGACGCGCAACAGTCGGGGCGAGATGCTGCCGCTCGGCACGGTGCTGACCGTGCGCGAGAGCCACGGGCCTGACCGCATGATCCGCTACAACGCGTATCCGTCGGCGGACGTCAACGGACAGTCGCTGCCCGGTGTCAGCTCGGGTCAGGCGATGGCCATGATGGAGCAGCTCGCGCGCGACACGCTGCCGAACGGCATGAACATCGAGTGGACGGAGCTCGCCTATCAGGAAATCACCGCGGGCAACACGACGCTGTTCGTCTTCCCGTTGTGCGTCCTGCTGGCGTTCCTCGTCCTCGCGGCGCAGTACGAGAGCTGGTCGCTGCCGCTGGTCGTCATCCTGATCGTGCCGATGTGTCTGCTGTCCGCGATCACCGGCGTGTGGCTGCAGGGCGGCGACAACAACATCTTCACGCAGATCGGCCTCGTCGTGCTGGTCGGCCTGGCGTGCAAGAACGCGATCCTGATCGTGGAATTCGCGAAGGCGAAGCAAGACGAAGGGGCGAGCATTTTCGACGCGATCCGCGAGGCGTGCCGCCTGCGGCTGCGGCCCATTCTGATGACGTCCTTCGCGTTCATCATGGGCGTCGTGCCCCTGGTGACGTCGAAGGGCGCGGGCGCCGAGATGCGGCAGGCGATGGGCGTGGCGGTGTTTGCCGGCATGCTCGGCGTGACGTTCTTCGGGCTGTTCCTGACGCCCGTGTTTTATTCGGTGATCCAGCGGCTGGTCTCGCGCCGTCGGGCCGATGTGTCTGATGTGCCCGAGATGCCCGCGGGACCGCTCGGTCCGGCGGCGGCAGTGGAAGGCGGGCCTGGAGGTGGTGCGCATGCGTAGGGCACTGATGATCGCGCTGGCGGTGAGCGCGGCGGGATGCGTGGTCGGTCCCAGGTACAAACCGCCGCAGACGAGCGTCGATCCGACATTCACGCAGGCCAACGCCGGCGGCTATGCCGTCGGCGAGCCGGTGGGGCCGTTCTGGACGGTCTTCGCGGACGCGCGGCTGGCGAAGTTGATAGACGAAGCGCTGACGGCGAATCATGACGTCCGCATCGCGGCGGCGCGCCTGCGTGAGGCGCGGGCGCTGCGGCGCGAGAGCAAGTTCGATCGCTGGCCGACGACGGCCGTCAGCGGCGGGTATACGCGCGCGAAGGTCAGTGAAGGCCAGGCGCCGGGCCTGGACGAGGACGCGCGGACGACGGGGCTGTACGACGTCGGCTTCGACGCCGGGTGGGAGCTCGATCTCTTTGGCCGCGTGCGCCGTGCGGTCGACGCGCGGACGGCGGCGGCGGAAGCCGCGGCGTTCGACGCGCGCGCGGTGCAGGTGAGCGTCAGCGCCGAGATCGCGCGCAGCTACTTCGAGCTGCGGTCGTTCCAGCGTCAGCTCGACGTCGCGCGGCAGAACGCGGAGAACCAGCGGCAGACGCTGGACATCACGCAGGTGCGGCTCGACGCGGGCCGCGGCACCGCGCTCGACACGGAACGCGCGCGCGCGCAGCTCAGCTCGACGCTGGCGACGATTCCGTCGCTCGAAGCGGCCATCGCCGCGTCCGCGCACCGCATCGCCGTGTTGACCGGACGGCAGCCCGCCGCGCTCGTCGCCGACCTGACGCAGGCGGCCGACGTGCCGACGCTGCCCGCGACGGTCGACGTCGGATCGCCGGAGACGCTGCTGCGGCGGCGTCCCGACATCCAGAGCGCGGAGCGGATCCTCGCGGCGCAGACCGCGCTCGTGGGCGTGGCGGTCGCGGATCTCTTCCCCAAGGTCACGTTCTCGGCACGCCTCGGCGTGAACGGCGAGACGCCGGCGGACGCGTTCGGCAGCGGCGGCGCGGCCTATGCGTTCGGACCGAGCATCACGTGGCCCGCGTTCAACCTCGGCCGCGTGCGCGCGCGCATCCGCGCGAGCGAGGCGCGGGCGGACGAAACGCTGGCGCGCTACGAGCAGACGGTGCTGCTGGCGATCGAGGAAGTGGAGACGTCGCTGGTCGCGTTCGAGCGCGCCCGCGCGCGGCGCGAGCAGTTGATCGAGGCGGCGCAGGCGAGCGAGCGCGCCGCGGACCTGGCGCGCGTCCGCTTCGAGGGCGGCCTGTCCGATTTCCTGCAGGTGCTCGACGCGGAACGCACGCGTCTCGCCGCGCAGGACCTCGTCGCGCGCAGCCTGGCCGAGACGTCGACGTCGCTGGTCGCGGTCTACAAGGCGCTCGGCGGCGGCTGGTCGCAGGAGAAGATCGACGCGCTCACCACGACGAGCCGCATCGCGGCAACGCCCGCGGCAGCCTCCACGCCAGCCACGTCGAAGCCCTAGGCTGGGCGAGTGTCAGGACCGCGTCGACGCCAACGTCGACGCGTCGTTGTCTTCACCGTTCGCGGGACGCGCCCTCGCGCGTGTCCCGCGTCATCCCTCCATCGCCGCCGGCGCCCCGCGGACGCGATGTGGCCGGCGGCGGACTGCGATATGCTAAGCGCCATGTCGCACGCTGCCGCCAGCGTCAGGAACCTTCCCGTCACCACGCACGGCCGATATCTCGTGCGTCCCCCAGCCTCACACGTCCAGACATCGCGCGCCACGGGCGCCGCTGCGGAGCCGGTGCCGCTGCTCGTCGCGTTCCACGGCTATTCGCAGCGCGCGGAACACATGCTGGAGGAATTGGAGCAGCTCCCATCGCTGGCGGACTGGCTGATCGTGTCCGTCCAGGGACTCCATCGCTTCTACGACACGCGCCACAAGGCGATCGTCGCGTCCTGGATGACGAGCGAGGATCGCGAGCTGGCCATTGCCGACAACATGCTCTACACGTCGGCCGTCGTGGACGCGATCAAGCAGGAATGGTCCGTCAGCCATCTGGTCTACGCCGGCTTCTCGCAGGGCGTGGCGATGGCGTATCGCGCGGCGGCGCTGGGGCCGCATGCCGCGGACGGCCTGGTGGCGCTGGCGGGCGATCTGCCGCCCGAGATTCGCGAGGAGGCGTCGACGCGCCTGCCGCCGCTGCTCCTGGGGCGCGGACGCGCGGACGAGTGGTATACCGAGGAAAAGCTGACCGCCGACCGTGCGCGTCTCGACGCATACGGCGTCCAGCATCAGATCGTCGTCTTCGAAGGCGGCCACAAGTGGACGCCGACGTTCCGTGAGGCGGTCGACGGGTTCGTGCGCCAGATCGCCGCGCGCGAGATCGCGTCGCGCGCCTGAGCGCCCCTGGCGACCGGCATAACCGTCCGGCATTCGCGATCGACATTCTCGCTCGGCGCCCGCCGGACGATCACCGCGCGCCGTCGCGCGAATCGAGGTCGTCCCACCGGCCGTACGCGGCCGTCAGTTCCGCCTGCAGTGTCTCCAGCCGCGCCAGCGTGCGCGCGATCGTGTCGGGCGGTTCCTTGTAGAAATTTCCCCCGGCCACCATCGCCGACAGCCGCTGCTGTTCCTGTTCCAGCGACTCGATCAACGCCGGCAACTGTTCCAGCTCGCGCTGTTCCTTGTAGGACAGCTTCTTCTTCGCGGCCACCGCGCTGACGCCGCCGCTTGCGCCGCCGCCTGACGCGCCCGCCCCTGATGCGGACGTTGGCGGCGCGCCGTTCGACGCGGCCGCGGACTCGCGCGCGCCGCGCGGCGGTGTGGGCGGCGCGATGAGCGTCCGCTGACGCAGCCAGTCCGTGTAGCCGCCGACGAATTCCTGGACGCGGCCGTCGCCTTCGAAGACGAGCGTGCTCGTGACGACGTTGTCGAGGAAGGCGCGGTCGTGGCTGACGAGCAGCAGCGTGCCGGGCCACTCGACGAGCTGCGCTTCGAGCAGTTCGAGGGTTTCGAGGTCGAGGTCGTTCGTCGGCTCGTCCATCACCAGGACGTTCGCGGGCCGCGTGAACAGGCGCGCGAGCAGCAGGCGGTTCCGTTCGCCGCCCGAGAGCGCTTTGACCGGCGATCGCGCGCGCTCGGCGGGGAAGAGGAAGTCGCGCAGGTAGCCGTGGACGTGCCGCGAGTGCCCGTTCACGGTGACGGTGTCGTTGCCGTCGCCCACGATGTCCACCACCGTGCGCTCGGGATCGAGCTGTTCGCGCTGCTGGTCGTAGTAGGCAATCTGCACGTTCGCGCCGTGCCGCAGCTCGCCCGTGTCCGGCGCGATCTCGCCCAGCAGCAGCCGCAGCAGCGTCGTCTTGCCCGCGCCGTTCGGCCCGATCAGGCCGATGCGATCGCCGCGCATGACGCGCGTGGAGAAGTCGCGGATGACCACCGTGTCGCCGAACGACTTGCCGACGCCCTGCGCTTCGAAGACCATCCGGCCGGACGGGTTTGCCTGTTCCACCTGCAGCCGCACGGCGCCCATCAGCTCGCGGCGCCGCGCGCGCTCTTCGCGCATCGCCATCAGCGCGCGCACGCGCCCTTCATTGCGCGTCCGCCGCGCCTTGATGCCCTGCCGCAGCCACACTTCCTCTTCGGCGAGCTTCTTGTCGAATTTCTCCTGCTGGATCGCCTCGTTCGCGAGCCATTCGTCTTTCTTGTGGAGGAACGTGGCGTAGTCGCCCGGCCACGACGTCAGCCGCCCGCGATCCAGCTCCACGATCCGCGTCGCGATCTGCTGCAGGAACGCGCGGTCGTGCGTGATGAAGACGATCGCGCCCGCATACGTCGTCAGCAGCGTTTCCAGCCAGGCGATCGTGTCGACGTCGAGATGGTTTGTCGGCTCGTCCAGGAGGAGCAGATCCGGCTCGCCGACCAGCGCTTTCGCGAGCAGGACGCGGCGTCGCCAGCCGCCGGACAGCGTGTCGACGCGCGCGTCCGCGGACAGGCCGAGATGACTGAGGACCGTCTCGATGCGCTGCTCGAACCGCCAGCCGTTGCGCTCTTCGAGCTCGTGCTGCAGGCGTCCGAGCTTGTCGAGCCGCGCGGGCGAGCTGTCGTGCGCGACGGCGACGGCGGCGTGATGATACGCGCTCGCCAGCGCCGACAGATCACCGAGTCCGTCGGCGACGACGTCGAAGACGGGACGGTCGTCGGTGAGGAGGACGTCCTGCGCGAGGCGTCCGACGCGGATGCCGGGCTGACGCCAGATCGTGCCGCCGTCCGGCGTCAGGTCGCCGCTCAGGATCTGGAGCAGCGTGGACTTGCCGGTGCCGTTCCGGCCGAGAATACAGACACGCTCGCCGGGTTCGATCTGCAGACCGACATCATCCAACAGCGGCAGATGGCCGTACGCCATCGACAGATGCTCCAGGGACACCAACGCCATCCCACGAAGGTACCACGGGACGCGCGTCCCCCCAAGGCGGCGCCGGCAGCCGAATGCGCCGGCGCCGCGAATGGCGGGCATGATGGAACTCGTTCGTGCGCGATGACTATGGCTGATGCGATTCGCCGACATTCAGTCCCGCGTCGAGGCAGAGGGCCCGCGCGCATCGTTCGCACGTCTGGGGAATGATCACGCACCGGAGGCAGGACGGGCGGCATTCCGGGACGACGGCGGGGCAGACGATGCAGGGAGCGGCGACGGCTGCCTTTGCGTGCAGCGTGAACGCCGCTCCGCTCAGACATGACAGGACGATGAGCTGACGGGCGATCGTACGGATGTGTACCGGCATGACGACTCCTTTGCTGGCGAGCTGCACGGCCGGTCCTGCCTGGATTTCCCGCAGGCGCGGCCGATCGGGCTCGCACAGCCTCCAGCATTGAAGACGCGGCCGCGGCCGGACGTCGATTGATCGCAACTGTTCGACCCTTCGAGAGCGTACCGATGAGATGTGTGGACGCGTCGCGTACCAGCCTCGCCTCCATGAACGACGGACGCCGCGCCATCGAGCGCGCGTGCGCCGCGATGCTACGCTGCGCCCACTTCACATAGAACACCTTCGGGCGAAGGTGCGAGCGCATCCGTCGTCTGGCGGGGGAATGGCGCATTCTCCGCGAGCAGCGCGGTGCGGGTCTTGACAGGCCCGCGGAGTGCGTCAGCCGGCTGGCGGAGCTGGCCGACGAACACATCAGGAGGAGCGTATGTTCTCACGAACCATTCGAATCGCAGGCGTCCTTGCGGCGGCGTGTCTGGCTTCGACGCCGGCGTTCGCTCAACGCATCAAGGCGGGCAGCGCCGAACCGTACCAGGGCGGCGTCCCTGCGTACGCGGCCGGACTGCCGGGCGTCGATCGCACGCAGGTCAACGTCGAGACGGTGACCGTGCCGGGCGCGACGTTCACGCGCATCCACTTCACCGAGTTCAACCTGGGACCGGGCGACGTGCTGACGGTGTCCTCGCCCGACGGCGCGGAGACGCACTACTACACCGGCCGCGGACCGAACGGCACCGGCGAGTTCTGGGCGTTCACGACGGACGGCGACACGGCGGTCGTCACCGTCCACGCCGGCGCGGGCGGCCCGGATCGCGGCAAGGAGCGCTACGGCTATCGGATCGATCAGGTCGTCCGCGGCGAGATCTCCCTCAACGAAGAACCGGGCGATCCGCGGTCGGGCGTGAAGACGCAGGTGATCTGCGGCACGAACGGCAATCAGAACGTCGCGTGCCATCTGCCCGCGCTCGACGCCGTCAATGCGCAGCGTCCTGTCGCGCGCCTGACGTTCATGAGCGGCGGGTCGTCGTTCCTGTGCACCGGCTGGCTGGTGCGCGGCTCGAACGCGAATACGCTGATCACGAACAACCACTGCGTGTCGACGCAGGCGGAAGTGTCGACCGTCCAGGCGCGCTTCAATCATCAGACGACGACGTGCACGGGGACGACGCTGGCGCCGGTCACGAATTTCGCCGGCAACACGTTCCTGCGCACGAACGGCGCGCTGGATTACACGCTGCTCACGCTGAGCGGGAATCCGGAAGCGACGTTCGGCGAGTTGATTCCAACGACGGCGGCGATTGGGATGGGGAATCTGATCTGGGTCGTCCAGCATCCTGGCGGTCAGCCGAAGAAGGTGGGCATGTGGGAGGACGCGGCGCAGACGCAGCGCTGCAACATCGACGAACTGCCGGGCGGGACCGACTTCGGCTACGCGTGCGACACGCAGGGCGGCTCGTCCGGATCCGCGGTGTTGATTGCGGGCACGAACCGCGTCATCGGCCTGCACCACGTCGGCATCAGCGGCAGCTTCTGCCGCAATCGCGGCGTGCGCGTCGCGCAGATCTGCACGCACGCCGGCGCGCTGCTGACGTGCGCCCCGTAGGTCGATGTCCGCGTAGCCAGATGTTGGGGGATTGACGCCTGACGGCGCCGCGCGATCGAGGGATCGGCCGGCGCCGTCGGGTGTCGCGCGCGGCAGGAACGGTAGCCGCGCGCGAGGGTGGTCCGACTCGGACGTCAGAGCTCGCGAGGTGCGGGCGCACCCTGCGGCGGCTGCTGCTGTTGCTGCTGCCGCTGTTGCAGACGCTGATCGCGGCGTTCGCGGACGCGCTGCGAGCGTTCGGCCATGCGCTGCTCGCGCTGCGCCTTGAGCTGCTGCGCCTTGGTCTGCTGGTCCGGCGTCAGCACCTGGAACATCTGCGCGTGCAGCCGTCCGCGCAGCACCACCACTTCCGCTTCCGCCGCCGAGACCTCGCTGAACCGCGCGCGCACCGTCGCTTCGTCGAACGGTACCGTCGTCTCCACGTCGTGCAGCGCCTTGCGCGCCGCGCGGACCTTCTCGCCAGCCGCCTGCAGGCCGGCCTTCTGCTGATCGGCGATCTGCTTCATCTGCGTGCGTTGATCCTCCGTCAAATCGAGCTGACGAAACGGGATCCCCGGGCCGCCCGGCCCTCCGCGTCCTTCTATCACCCGATGACCCCTGCCGCCGTGCGCCGGTTGCGCGTAGGCCAGCCCCGCGGCCGCCGCGCCGACCGCCACCGCCGCTCCCAGAACCAGAACCCGAACCGTGCGTGTGCTCTTCAATGTGTGTCCCTCCTGAAGTCCCGATCCATGTCTCTGTGGACGGGTCTATCTGATTGGACGACCGCTTCGTGGACGGGCTGTGGCGCAATTGTGAAAAAACGATGGCAGGCCGCCGCCAGGCCGTCGAGGCGGCCAATCGAGGCCACGCGCGCCACGGACGCGATAGACTGAAACGGCTCTCCCCGAGCTGCGCACGAGCCGGAGAGCCTCCGAGATTAGATCAATCGGAGATCAAAAGATCAGCCCGTGTCGTTCGACGCCGCCGTCACCCGCCGTGTCTTGATTGTCGAAGACGAGCCGCACATCCGCGACCTCGTCGCGCTGCACCTCCAACTGGACGGCTGGACCGTCGAGACGAGCGGCGAGGGCCACGCCGCGCTCGACCTGCTGCGGCAGCGCGGCTACGACCTCGTCGTGCTCGACCTCATGCTGCCCGGCCTCGACGGGTTGACCGTGCTGCACGCGATGCGGCGCGAATCGGCGAATCAGGACGCGCCCGTGCTGATCCTCACCGCGCGCCGCGAGGAAGTGGACAAGGTGCTCGGCCTGGAGAGCGGCGCGGACGACTATCTGACGAAGCCGTTCGGCGTGCGCGAACTGGTCGCGCGCGCGAAGGCGCTGGCGCGGCGTCCGCGCGCGAGCCGGCCCGCGATCGCCGCGACCGATGATGCGGGGCGGCGCCCGGTCCACTGGCGCCACGTCATCGTCGATCCGGCGCGACGCCGCGTGACGGTGTCCGGCGAGGCCGTCGAGCTGACCGGCAAGGAGTTCGACGTTCTCTATCTGCTCGCGTCGCATCCGGGCATCGTCTTCAGCCGGGAAGCGCTGCTCGCCCGCGTGTGGAAGGACGACACGTTCGTCACCGAGCGCAATGTCGACAGCATCGTCAAGCGCCTGCGGCGAAAGGTCGAGCGCGATCCCGGCGAGCCGGAGCTGATCCTGACCGTGTGGGGATCCGGCTACAAGGCCGCCGATGTCTGAGCGCGCGTGGTATCGCAGCTTCTACTGGCGGATCGCGATCGGCTTCATCGCCTGCGTCGCCGCGCTGCTCGTCGTCCAATCGCTGCTGTTCTTCTGGCTGGCCGATCGCGACGGCGGCGCTTTCGGCGTGCGCTCGCCGCAGCATCTCGCGGCGGTCGTCGCGTCCGACCTGTCATCCGCGCTGGAGAGCGACCCGGCACTCGACATCCACGCATACGTGCGCGAGCACTTCAGCCGCGCGCCACAGCGGATTGTCGTCACGATGGCGGATGGACGCACGTTCCGCAACCGCACCTTTGACGCACCCAACTGGCCGCCGCGCGCGGGCCGCCGCGGACGCTCGCGCCTGTTCCCCAGCAGTCCGATCGTGGTGGACGATCGCACGCTGGGCGAGGTGATCGTCCTCGGCACGCGTCCACCAACGCCCAGCCTGGTGACGTCGCTCGTGGAGTACGGCCCGACGCTGGCGCTGACCGGTGTGGTCCTGCTCGTCGTCGGGACGACATTGATGGCGTTCTTCGTGTTCCGGCCCGTGCGCTCGCGGCTGCGCGAACTGCAGCGGGCGGCGGAGGCGATCGGCGGCGGACAGACGTCCGTGCGCGCGAACGAGTCGGGCGGCGATGAAGTCGCGGATCTCGCCGCGGCGTTCAATCGCATGGCGGCGGACCTCGACGCGCGCGCGCGCGAACTGGCGCACAGCGATCGCGTCCGCCGACAACTGCTCGCGGACGTGTCGCACGAGTTGATGACGCCGCTGACCGCGATCCGCGGCTATCTCGAAACGCTCTCGATGCCGGAAGCCGTCCGCGATCCCGAGGCGCGCGATCGCTACCTCCGCATCGTCGCCGAGGAAGGGCAGCGGCTGGAGGCCATCGCCGGCGATCTACTCGACCTCGCGCGGCTCGAAGGCGGCGGTACGACGCTAGACCTGCAGCCGGTCGCGGTGGCAACGCTGTTCGATCGCGCGGGCGCGCGTCAGGGGACGGTGCTGGCCGAGAAGCGCGTCACGCTCGACGTCGCGATCGGCGCGGGCGCCGATCAAGTGCAGGCGGACGAACGCCGCCTGGAACAGGTGATTCAGAACCTCGTCGCGAACGCCGTGCGGCACACGCCAGCCGGCGGACGCATCGAGCTGTCCGCGGACCGCGTCGACGGCGGACGCATCCGTCTGCGCGTGCGCGACAGCGGCCCCGGCATTCCGCTCGAACACCTGCCGCGCGTGTTTGATCGTTTCTACCGCGTCGAAGCCGCGCGCGATCACGCCACCGGCGGCAGCGGCCTCGGCCTCTCCATCGTTCGCGCCATTGTCCACGCCCACGGCGGCACGGTGTCCGCCGCGAACGCCCCCACCGGCGGCGCCCAGTTCGACGTCCTGCTGGACACGCCCGACCCCACCGAAAACGCATCGACGCCGTCCGCCCAGCGCGTGTGAGAGGGTAGTCCTGACTATCTGGATCCGCCCGCGGACTCCCGGGGCGGGAACCACGCGACGCCAGACGCAATGCGGCTGCTCTCGCGACATCCAGGATTTATTGAATGCTGATCGCGCGAACGCAGTTCTGTAAGACATGAACGAAGATTGTTTCAGCCCATCGCCCACCAGTCATCTGCTCACTCAAGCCATTTTCTCTTCGACCGTGTCTAAGTTCGTATCATCCTGATCAAACGCCGCCTGCCGAAAGAGGAGCGACGTGTGACGCGGTCAGGCATTGACGTTGCGTGTTTTTGCGTCAGGGTCATCGATCTCACGATCCAGGGCGAGACGATGTGTCCTTGTCGGGGTTTGCATGTTCAAAGCCACGATTTCGCGGTCGTTCCTGGTCTTCGTGTGTCTGACGTCGGCATGGGTTCCGGCTCCGGCGAGGCCGCCGGAGCCGATGCGGGCTCATTTCGATGTGGGGACCGGGCGTGCCTTGGCCCGGTCACGCATCGATGGATGGGTGACATCACCGGCGGTGACACGGCCGGCCGCGAGTGTCCGTTCCCTCGACGGACGCCGCACCCCGGCGGTCGAGACATCTGTGTTGCTCCTCGATGCGCCGACGTTTGATCCGCCCGCGGGGACGTATGCGGCCGGGCAGAAGATCACGATCGCGACGGACACGCCGGATGCGGTGATCACCTATACGTTGGACGGGACGGAGCCCACCGCGAGCGATCCCACGATGGCCTCCGGCGGGACGATCGTGGCGGGCCACGTCACCGTGAAGGCCAAGGCGTGGAAGACCGGCGACACGCCGAGTGCGACGACCACGGCCCGATCTACCAGTGAGTAATGCCGCAGAGCGCTGCAATGACGGGAACAAGACCTTTGTTACGACTGGTGAGACCGACGAGGCCGGCGTCCCCGAGGAACTCCGACCGGTGGATCGGTGGGACCAGAGGAAAGCCAACGGTGGCGACACACTGACAGCGCGTTTGGTCGTAAATCTTGGCGCAGCCGTCGACGTACGTGGTGTTCGCCGCAGCTTTGTCGATCATGGCTCGGAACTCTCGCAGGATCGGCCCGGCGGCGTCGCAACCGAGGCGCCGCGCGGCGTCCGAGCCGGTGCGAAAGGCAAGAGTGGCGTTGAGGTTGTACGGCGCCTGCTGGTTTTGGCCGCCGACGCCGATGACCGAGGCGCCAGCGATCACCTGCGTAAGGCCCACGCCGTGAAGCGCGGAACAGGCATCGACCCAATACGCCGCCATCCCGCTGGCGAACAGGATGTCGTTGGACGTGTACTCCGTCGTGCATCCGGTCTGTAGCGCTGCGGTCATGTTGACGAACGTAGGGTCAGGATTCCTGGCGGGACCGCATGGGTTTCCGCGTCCGCCGTACGGCGGTGGCGTGAGCGCCGTTACGAGGTCCGGTCGCATGGTATCGATTACGGCCCACACCTCGGCCGCCGGCGCGCGCTCGGCGGCCGACGAGCGTTCAGCGCTGGCCAGCCACTTGGGATCGTTGGACATCCAGCCGAACACGTCAAAGCGGCAATTGCCGCGCGTGGAGGGGCGCAGTTCAAGAAACGGTGCGACGGTGCTCGGGATCACCTCGTCGGTGTAACGACCCGCGGCGTCCTTAACCGTCAACGACGAACCGCTGACCGCATCTGCCAGGATCGAACACTGTTCGCCCGACGGGCTCGGCGTACACCAATAGCCGCCCCGGTAAACCACGGGCAGTCGACGGGCGTGGGGACCGACTGTCTCAATCAGTTCTGCCTCGCGGAACTCACGCTTGACGTACAGCGCCGGTTCCACGAAGGCCGGGCGAAACACGAGGGTTCGCTTCTTGAGGGTCGTGCTGGTGTCACGCGCTGGCGGGAAGAGCGCTCCACCATCAAGGCACGATAGCGACATCCTCTCGCCAGGAATGACGGGCCGGGTCTCCCAGCCGCGCCTGTTCTGTGCTGAGCTCGACGCGCCCGAAGTCGAAAGGGCCACGACGAGTACAAAAGCCATGCGGGCGCTCAAAGCTATCGGCATCGTATGAGGCCTCGTAGGAGTCGGGCACGATTATATCTGGGACGGGCGCCGTTTACGCGGACCAACGGCGAGCCAATGAGGGGCGCGTGGCGCGCCTCATGCGAAGAAGGGTTGCGGATCCCAACGTCACAACGTCGGCTTGCCCAATCGGCACTCATTCTTAGCGTAGACTGATCAGAGGATCAGCCTGCATCGCGTGCCATGCCGGTAGCACACAGGCGGATAGCGCGATGACGCTCATGATCAGGGGGGCGGCGATGAACGCTGCCCATTCTGGCGTGACGCCAGGCACGGAAACACCCAACACACGCGGTAGCACCAGCGCCAACGGCAGGCCGATCGCCAGGCCACCGAGTGTTGTGAGCATTCCACCTTGGACGATTCGACTGACGATCAGCCACGGCGCCGCGCCGAGCGCCATGCGTACGCCGATGTCGCGCCTCTGCGTCGTCACTCTGTCTGCAGTTGGACGTTACCGCGCGAGTTCGCGGCGGCTCTCGGGCGTTCAATCGATGAAGTTGAACGAGTTGTTGCCTGCGGTCAGGGACTTTGATACGAATCCCCGAGCTTCGTAGGGCGCCGTGCATGTAGCACTGTAAGCCAGCGTGAAACGGTCACGCGGATGGACACAGGTGAGCGTGGTGCCGGACCAGTGCAGCGTCGTGTCGTCGGTCGCGAAATAGAGGACACGGTCACCGGCCATCTGCGTGAAGGTTTGACAGGCTCCCTGCTGCAGCCGGTACCAGCCGAACGCCTGCCATCCGGACGCCGTCTCGTAAGCAACCGCCGACGACAACGTCCCCTTCGTGGTCTTGTTGCACAGCGTGAACGAGCGATTGGAAGAGGCGGTGCTCGGGCGGGGCGGCGGGGCGGCTGATGACGATTTCCCCCCATCCATCAGTGCCATCAGCCCGCCGGCGACGACGATGCCGCGAGCGATGCTGTTCTGCGTCGCCTGCTCGCTCGTGATCAGGCTGCTGGGGGCGAGCCAGACGACCTCGCCATCCTGACGCGTCACCTGGACGCGGTTACGGTCGCGGTCGACGGCGGTGACGATGACGAGCTCGTCGTAGGTGATTCCGGTCCAGTAGTATTTCTGTCCCACCGAGATGTATCTGATGTCCTCCGCGAGGCACGGCGCCGCGGAGACCAGAGTGATCGCGAAACACAAAATCGCAGCTACGAGGGCCTTCATGACGTTCCGCTCCAGTGCAAGGGTGCGAAGGGACTTGGGCCGGCGCAGAGCTCGCACGATCCTGCGCCGGTTGCGATTCGGGTGCTAGAGCTTCTGGATCGTGATGGTGTTGTAGTCGTCGTACTTGCTGCTGAAGCACGGCGCGGCCAGGCGATAGCGGGTGGCCGTGTAACCAGGTGGAATGGGGGCCGGGCCGCAGATGTCCATCGACGACCGCCCCGCGTAGGCCTCGATGGTGACGGTGTTGAAGGCGTCCGGTGCGCCGCTCGTGCACTGCGCGGAAAACTCGCGCCGGGTGACCACGTAGCCGGGCGGCAGCGTGAGCGGGCTGCAGACTACCAGGCTCGACCGACCGGCGTAGGTCTGGATCGTCACCGTGTTGAAGGTCTCCGAGAAGCCGCTGATGCAGTCCGCCGTCCGCTCGCGCCGCGTCACGACGTAGCCAATCGGCATCGGACCGCGGGTGCAGACGGCCATGGTCGAACGCCCGGCGAACGTCTGGATGGTCACGGTGTTGTAGCTTTCGGAGTAGCCGCTTCGGCAGGTCGCGAGCGTCTCGCGGAGCGTAACCACGTAGCCGACAGGGACGGGCTCGCGGCTGCACATCGTGAGCGTCGAGCGTCCCGCGTACGCCTCGACGCGCAGCGTGTTGTAGGCCTGGGTGCTACCGTCGCGGCAGGGGGCCGTCAACATCCGGGCGGTGACCACGTAGCCCGCCGGCACGGGTTGCGAGGCGCAGATGGTCAGTGTCGCGCTGCCCGCGGTGATGGACGGCGCGAGGCCGTCGAGCGGTCCCAGGGCTGCCTCCCCCGCAGGCGCCTTGGCCGCCGGTTCAGCGGACGACATCACAGGCGCGGCATCTGCCGCCGGCACGGCGGCCGTCGGTGCTGTGACCGAACGCGTGTCGCTGCACGCGCCGGCGACGAACGCCAATAGCACCAGCCCTCCCAACGCCATCCTGGCGGTGGCGGACGTTCGATTGATGAATCCATCCTTCTTCGACATTGCGTGACTCCTCGGCTGATGAACGGTGCGGTGCGGCCGGTCATCCCTGCCGTTGGGCCGCGGCCGCTGGCGGCTTCCGCGCGTTCGAGACGATCTCCGCACCTAGGGCAGGACGTCGTAGGAGAACTCGTAGCGCGACGCCTTCTCGGCGTTGAAGAACTCGAGAACGAACTCTGGCTCGGTGTAGACGAAGCGGATCGTCTTGGTCTCGTCGGTCGCGAACGCCACGACCTGGTCGCGATAGAATTGACCTTGAGGCGTCGTGATGCGGCCCTTGGCCCGGACGCGCCCCGCTTGCCCCTTGTTGCGCAGTTGCACGGTGTAGACGTAGGCCCAGTCGTCCTCGTTGTCGTCGTTCTTGACGACCTTGCTGGTGAGGTTGTGGGAGAGCACTTCGAGCTCAGGGGCGACGAGCCCGCTACCAATCACCGCCAGTACCAGGACGGCGAAGCAGCCGACGAGCGAGATCTGACGCAGTACGCTTTTCATGACAATTTCCGTTGGCAGCCACACGGCCGCGAGACATCCCGCACAGCACAACAGCACGTCCACCGCGTCGGCCGTGCCCGTCATGTATCCCGACCACTGCATCACCTCGATGCCACACGCCGCCGCGAGTCCCACACCGACCGCGACCGGATCCTTCAGCAGCAAGCGCGCGAGGGCGGTCGCTGCGTAGGCCCACAACCCGTCGGGCAGCGAATGCACGACCCAACCGGGAAGGTACGGCTGCACGGGCTCCGCGAGGCCGCGCAGCGCGAACGCCAGGTCCGACAAGCCCGCCCACGCGATCCATGCGAACAAGCCTGTCGCGGTCGAGCGGAAACAGACGTAGATGCAGATACCCGCCAGCAGCGGCCCGCCCACGTGCAGCACGACCCCGGAGGCGGTGGGTGTTGCTGAAGGGAGAACATCGGGTGCCATGGGGCTGCGGTACTCGCGCCGGCTTCATCTGTCAATAGCGGTAAGCGCGGATTCTGTTACAGCGAGGGTCCAGGCGGTGCAGCGCATCGGAACGAGCGATGACGAGCCCGAGAAAATCATGAGTCAAAAAAAGTGGGAGGGGTGTAAGAAACGGAGTCGTCGACGTTAAAGATTGATATGGCCTCGTCACCTCGTCACGGCCCCGTCGCGAGCGGAGGACCGCGCCGCTCGTTTCGCCTGATCACACCGGAATCTGTCGCCCGGGACACCGTGGCAGACGATGACCCAGCTGGCAGAAGCCAGAACACCGCCACGCACAGGGTGATGACCTACGAGGCGCTCCACAGCATGCTCAAGCGGATTGCGGCCCACCGGGGCTCGAAGGATCCAGAGAATGCGGCTACGAAGGCCGTCTTAGGGGTGTTGGCGAATCCGGCGGCCCACGCCGCTTTCCTGTACTGGTTCGAAGGTGCGCCGTTGGACGAGGACATGAGAGCCGAGTGGTCCTTTCCTCATCTGCTCGCGTGGTTCCGCAGGCACGTGGTGTGGATCGTCCTGAACGAGCGCAGGCTGGTGGCGAGCAAGAACGAAGTATCGATGTCAGACGGGTCGATAGCGGACCCCGTCGATCCGGCTCCCGATCCTGAATTCCTCGCGGTCGACGCAGAACTGCTCGCGCAGGCCCGCGAGTGTCTGTCGACCTTGAGGTCCGACTTCCAGGACGTCGTCAACCTGTATACGCAGGGCTTTACCTACCGCGAGATTGCCAAGATCTTGCAGCGGCCGGTCAACAACATCGGGCCCTGGATCAAGCGCGCTGTCGAGGCGATCAGAAAGTGCATGGAAGCGAAGGGAATCGACTTCTCGAATTCGGGAGGCCGTTGAGGAACCAGCCATGACCGAGACCTCACACGACGCACTCGACCGATACCTGCGCGGCGAACTGTCGGTCGACGAACAGCGCGCGCTCCTCCGGCAATCCCTCGAAGACGAAGATCTCTTCGAATTCCTCGCCACTCTCGGAACGGTGACGGAAGCGTTGCAGGTATCGCCGCTGGCCCTGTCGTCGCAGCGCGCCTCGGGGATGGCCTTGCCGCCCGCTGCGGCGACCGCCACCGTCGTCCCTCCCGTCCGCCGGTTACAGCCCATGATCTGGATCGGCCCGGCATTCGCCGCCGCCGTCGCCTTGATGCTCGCCGTCGTCATGCAATGGCGCGCGACAGCGCCTGCGGAACCTGCCGGTCCGCTGGTGATCGCGAGCGGCTCGACGAGGCCGCAGCCGGTGCCACCGGCTCCGCGGATACCGTTGGATGCCGACGCGGCGCCAGGCTTCCTGGCCATGCGCCTCGAACTGCCCGTGGCCGTGAAAGGGAACGCGCGTCCGGTCTTCCGGGCGAGCGGCGAGGGGCGCACCCTGGCCCAGACGACGGGCACGATCGGCGAAGTCGAGGGCGCCGAGGCCCGCGTCGACCTCGGTACCATCGATGGCCTGGACAAGGGAACCATCCTGATCGTCGAGGCCGATCCGGCCTCGGCGCTGCCCGAATCGCACGCAACCGTGATCAGCGTTCGGCGAGAGACAGCGACGCTCGCGATCGCTGGTGAGGTTCGCACCGGCCAGCGCGTGCGCGTCACTCCAACCATCTCGCTGCTAGCGTTATCAGATCAGATCAGGAGTGGAGCCGTGACCGGCGATTCGGCGTTGGTGGAGCGCGCGGCGCAGGAGGCCGCTAGACTCGCGAGCTCCTCCGAGGCGGACGCGGCAGTACGGCGCACCGTGCATGTGCAGCTCGCCGCGCTGGCCCGGCGCTTCAAGGACGGTGCGGCTGCCGAACGATACTTGCGCGAGGCGGCACGCCTGACCGCCAGGGCCCCCGCGGCAACGCCCACCGAACGAGCGGAAATCCTCAGTGCGCTGGGCACGGTCGTCGCCGGCCGGAGGGGTCTCGATGAGGCCGATCACCTGCTCCGTCTCGCCCACAGGGTGGCTCCGCGCGGCAGCGTCATCGAAGCCGATATCCTCAACAACCGTGGATTCGTCAAGGCGCTGAGAGATAGTGGATCGGACCGCACGGATGCCGAAACCCTGTACAAGGAGGCGTTGGCGCTGCTGCCGCCGAGGGAGCAGCGGCGGCGATCGATTGTCGAGAAGAACCTTTCACTGGTGCAGGCCTCACGATGATGTTCAATGCTTCTTCGTCCGCCCGTCGACGCGTACTGCTGGGGTTCGCAACGGTATGGCTCTCATGTCAGCCGTACACCGGCCTGGCGCAGAGTGTCGAGACGCAGAGTGACTGGAGCACCCTCGATGCCCGCGTTGAGCAGGTATACGCGAAGGGCGATCTGCAAGCAGCCATCGCCGCCGCACGCGAGGCGCTCGCCGCGGCACGCAAACCGCTTGAGCGCGCGCAGAGCCTGGGTCAGCTTGGGTTCATCCTGCATGCCAGCGGCAAGTCAGCCGAGGCGGAACCGCATCTTCTCGAATCGCTCGCCATCCGCGAGAAGGAGGCGGGGACCAACTCGCTCGACTATGCGCAGGCCATCCATGATCTGGCCGTGTTGTATCGCGACACCGATCGCCGGCGCGAGTCGATGGACCACTGCAGGCGCGCGACGGAGATTCGGGACCGCAGGCTGCCCGAGACCGACCGACTGCGCGCGCAGACCTACGACACCTGCAGTTCGATCTATATGGCGGCCGGTGAGTATGCGACCGCCCTGAAGACGCTCACCGAGGCGGCGCGGCTGCACGAGTTGATTCCGCGCGAAGGCCGGCGATCGCGGAGTACGGCGTGTACTGCATCAACACGGCGGGGGCCTACCAACGCCTGGGGCGCTTCACGCTGGCGCAAGAGACCTTCCTCAAGGGCCGTGAGGCACTCGCCATATATCCAGGGAAGCAGCACTTGGCCTACTTGATCGGGACGCTCTCACTAGCTTCGGCGAAGAGCGAACTGGGGCTGTTCTCGGAGGCGAAGCCGCTCTTCGACGAGGTGATGACCGTCCTGCGCGAGAAATTTCCGGACCAGATCGGCTACTACGCGACGGCGCTCAACAATCGGGGCTCGATGCATCGCGCTCTCGGCCTGACCGATCTAGCCGAGCGCGATTTCAGGGAGACCGTGGCGCTTCGGTCAAAGGCACGGCCGGATCGTAAGACCGTCGGGATCGCCGCCACGCTCGGCAATCTCGCACGCCTCATCTTCGCGACCAGGCCGGTGGAGGCCGAGAACCTGCTGCGCGAAGCCGCCAGCACCATGGCCGAACTCAAAGGGCCGCCATATGAGCAGGCCAACATCCTGATCGCGCTTGCACACGCCGAGCATACGCGTGGCGCCACCACGGAGGCCGAGGCCAATGTCCGCCAGGCGCTCACGTTGGTGGAGAACACGCTGACGGACCAGCATCCGCTGTACGCGGCGGCGTTGAACGAATTGGGCGAAATCTATCTCGCCGGGGGCGGCGAGGCACGCGCCGAAGAGGTGTTCAAGGATGCGCTCGGCCGCGCCGAGCGCGCGTACGACCCGAAGAACCCTCATCTGCTTGTATTCCTCCGGCCTCTGGCGCGGCTCTACGAACAACGGGGCGACGGTGCCAGCGCGCTGGCGATCCACCGCAGAGCCTTCGAGATCGATGACGCCTTTTTGAACGACGTGTTCAAGGTCGGTTCCGAGCCGTTCAAGGAAACGGCACTCCGGTCGCTCTCAGACCCCGTGCATGCCCTGATCGACTTTCAGGCAAGATTCGGCGACTCGCTGTCTGGCGCACGTGTGCTCGCGTTCGAAGCGGCGACGCGGCACAAAGGACGCCTTCAAGAGCAGGTCCGGAGCTGGCGTCAGCGGCTGCACGACGCCGTGGGCACGCCGACCCCGGAGATCGCGCAGTTGCAGGCTATCGGACGCTGCCGGTTCGCGCTCAGCCACTCGTTGAGCGAGCGGAAGCTCACCCGAGTGCTGCCGGGTGAGTGCGAACTCGCCGACACCGACCTGAAGGATCGCGGATACGCGGAGCTGCTCGGTCAACTGACGGACAAGGGATGGCAGCCCGGTCTGGCCGGCCAAGCGATTTCGGCGATTGTCGCCCTCCGTGAGCGGGAGCATGCGCTCGAAGCGGCCTTGATCAAGGACCGCCCCGAGGCGGCCGCGCCGCCGCCCGCGACGCTCGCCGCCATCGCTGCGGCATTGCAGCCGGACGAGCAACTCGTCGAACTGATCGCGTATCCCGAACCGCGCGATGCGGTCACGGAGCATGCGGGAGGCAAGTCGAAGGCCAGCGGTAATCGGATGGCCGGCCGGTACAGCGCCTTCGTGCTCGGTCGCGACGGCACCCTCTCGTGGATCGATCTCGGTTCGGTGACCCAGGTTCGTGACGAGGTCACGACCCTGCTCGAAACGGCCAGCGACTGGGCGCTGTCGGTGCGGCGAGCCGAGGACGCGAGCGTCGAAAAGCTTCAGACATCCGCGGACGAGGCTCTCGATGAAATTGCGCAACAGGTGTGGGCGCCGATCGAGTCTATTCTCGACGCCAGACCGGGCACGCGCCGTCTCCGACTCGCGCCGGACTCGGCGCTCAATCTCGTCCCGTTCGATGCGTTGCGCGGCCGGGCCGGCCAGCGCTTGATCGACCGGTTCACGATCGCGTATGTGCCCGCCGGTCGCGATCTGCTGCGTCCACAACGGGCGATCTCATCCAATCCCCCCGTCATCATCGTGAGTGCAGACGGTGCTGGACCGAAATCGCAGTTTTCAGCCGACGTGCTGCCGCCGCTGCCTCGCACGGCTGCGGAAGCGAGGGCGCTGAAGGGTCGGGTGCGGGAGTTGCGCATCTTCGAAAAGCAACAGGGCTCAGAAGAGGCGATCAAAGCACTCGTCAGCCCCTCATGGCTGCTCGTCGCCGGACACGCCGTGATCCTGACCGACCAGCTGTGTCCCAGTCCCCCCTGCGACGAAAACATCCGTCGTCTGGCTGGCACTGCGATGACGTCCCCCGTACTCATCCTCGCAGAGGCTTATCTCCCCACGTCGGCGTCGACGGAAGACGGCCTGCTTACCGCCACCGAACTTCAGGACGTCGACCTCCGCGGCACAGCGCTTCTGGTGCTGTCACAGTGCCAAATGGCCAGTGGGCTGCACTCGATGGGCGAGGGCGTGTACGGCATGCGACGCGCGGCGGACATCGCCGGGGCACATACTTTCGTCGCGCCGCTCTGGCCCGTCGAGGACGCCGTCCAAAGCCGCCTGATGCGCGGGTTCTACACGCGCCTCTTGAACGGCAGCAGCCGCGCCGACGCGCTACGCGAGGCGAAACTGGCGGTCAGAGCCGCGCGCGGCAGCAGGAGTTTCCTTTACTGGGCACCGGTCATCCTGTCGGGCGATGCGACCCCGCTCGTATCCCGCTGATGGCGATAGACGCGCCCATCCGCGGCCCCAAGAGGTGATGGGAGTCGGCCTTCGTCGAGAAAGCGTCGATGGGAAGTGGGAGATCTGCCTCTTAGTCGCCGTCAGGGATGGGTTGACGACTACTCTCGTCATGTCAATCGGACAGAGCTTGCAATAGGACGAGGAAGGGCGGCTCAGTCAATTTGACGACGGATGGCCGTATTGAGATTCACTTTGCTCGCTTGCAGGTGGGCGAGCCATCGAACCCTATAAGGGGACGCAGACCGACCGCCGTTTGTCGGGGCTGTAGTCGGTGTAAACGGTGTTGCGAGTGGAGGTCCCATGAGTCAACTACAGTTGGAAACAGTTCAGTGGGCAACCGTTCCGGACGTCGATGACGTGTCTCCCATCGGCGATAAGGACCACCAGGTCCTGTCGGAACTCCGTGAGGTCATCTTGAAGCATGGTTATGCCGATCGGTTCGGCGTCGCTCTGCTGCACAAGCACTTCGACCTGGCGGAGGATGAAGTGCTTATGGAAACCACCGACGTCGAAGCGCGAGTGTCGACACTTCACGTGGAGCGCCTTTCTTCCCAGGGCCCTGGGAGGGTCCTTGAGACACTCTGGAAGTTCGCCCGTGACGGTGGTGCAAGGGGCGTCATCGTGTGTGTCAACAGGTGCCACTACGACCGTGGCCACAAGATGCGCCACCATCGAGAAGGACGGTAAACGCGGCCCGCCAAGTCCTGCGAGAGGCGGCGTCTGCAACTGGACCGGCGCCGACTCTCGCGATGGATTGGATGCGCAACAAGTTGCGGGCTTGCCCGAACGGTAGACACCGTTCGAAAGCGAAGTCCAGTACCTTTCGCCGCCGACACTGTGTTGACACCAGCGGGCTGCTATCGGGCGTCGTAGGCTCTTCGCGCGCTGGTGCTGTCGCGGGGCTGATCATTCTCCAGCGGTAAGGACGAGAGCCAACCCTGCCCGTCCTCGAGCAACCGCAGCTGGCGCAGCTCGGCGACGCCCCAGGTGGGCGCACTTCTTCTTCCAGATGTCGAACGTCGCCTCCGGGGGCGATCCCATCCCGGCGCGTCTATGTAATGAACACTTGACCCCGTAAGCTCCCCGGTACGGTTCACAGTTCCTAGGTAGACTGCTCCACGTCAGGAGCGGTTATGCGGAAGTCGAAATTCAGCGAGACCCAGATCGTCGAAATGCTCAAGGACGCCGAGAGCGGCGTCGCCGTCGCCGACCTGCTGCGGAAGCACGGCATCAGCAAGGCCACGTTCTTCAAATGGCGCAGCAAGTACGGCGGCGCGTCGGTGTCGGACGTGAAGCGCTTGCGGGAGCTCGAGGTCGAGAACGCGAAGCTCAAACGGATGTATGCCGACCTGGCGCTCGAGAACGCGGCTATCAAGGATGTCCTGAACCGAAAGCGATAAGGCCGTCCGCAAAGCGGCAGATCGCTGAGGTGCTGGTGCGCGAACATCAGCTCTCGATCCAGCGAGCCTGTCGCGTGGTGAGGCTCTCGCGTACGGCGTACTACCAGCCTCCGCTGCCGGCGAGCCGGCGCGACGCCGCCGTGATCGCGGCGCTGACGGCCGCCGTGGCGCGCGATCCGCGCTGGGGCTTCTGGAAGCTCTTTGATCGACTGCGAGTCGAAGGGCGGCCGTGGAATCACAAGCATGTGCACCGCGTGTACTGCGCGCTCCGGCTGAATCTGCCGCGTCGGACGACCCGACGGGTGCCGCGGCGGATTCGCCAGCCGCTGACGGCACCGCCGATGCTGAATCAGACCTGGGCGCTCGACTTCATGACGGAGACGCTCTACGACGGCCGCCAGGTGCGGCTCCTGACGGTGATCGGCGAAGGCAACCGGGAGGCATTGGAGATCGCGATGGGGATGTCCGCTGCCGAGTCGTCGCGTCGTGCGGGTCCTGAACGAGCTCGTCGCGCTGCACGGCCGTCCGTCCGCGGTCCGCGTCGACAACGGGCTACCTCGGAAGTCAAGAGACGGTCGATGGACAGAGCTTCTCCGATCTGACCGCAGTCAGTACACATCGTTGTCAGTCGCCCAAGCGGTTCCACCCTGACGGAATGACACGCTGACCATAGTGACACAGGGTCAAGCGACAAGCCTGCCCTGACCGGGCTTAACAGAGCGCTGTCACTCCAGGTGGACGGTCCGAGCATTATCTACGAGGTCGCCTGCGCCTCGACGGCCCTTGGCGAAGGGATCCTCCCGCCTGGTCTCGTCGCTTCCGGGAAGCGGCGATAGTCGGTGCCGGTGGTGACCACGGCGTACGTCACACGCGCCATTTTGGCGGCGACCGCCGTGTACCCTTTCCGTCGTCGGTCCGCATTCGTCGGATCCGGACGGATGTCGTCCTCAAACTTCCGGCGAAAACTGTTCTGCTGCAGCCGAATGGCGACCGTGCCCGCCATCCAGAAGGCGTAGCGCAGTCGAGCGTTGCCGCGCGTCGACAGACGCGTGAGCCCTCGAAATTGTCCGGACTGTTCCGTGCAGAGATCAAAGCCGCCGTACTTCAGAAACTGTCGAGCGCAGCCAAACCGTCGCAGGTCGCGCGCCTCCGCGAGAATGATCAGGGCGAGAATCGGCCCGATGCCGGGCAGCGTTTGGAGGCGAACGAAGTCCGGCTGGTTCGCGAGCCGCGTCGCGATGTCCCCCTCGAGCGGCTTCCGCAAGGCCCACAGCGCCCGATACTCCTCCAACACCACGCGCAGCATGCGGACGGCCTCCGAGTCGGGCATGACCGGAAGGCCGATGCGGTGACACGCCGCCTCATAGACGTCCGCCAGCCACCGCGCCCGGTCGATCTTGCGCCCGGTGATTTGCGCACTGGCCGCGGTCACCAACGCGGCGTTGCTGAATTGGCGTACCGCGGCCGGGCACGGCGTAAACAGCAACAACGACGTAACCCATTCGGCTCGCGAACGGTGAAGATAACGTTCCGCCTCAGGAACGTACAACGGCACGTGATGCGTCAGGAGGCTGTGCTGGAGCCGCGCTTTCCGCCACGAGACCTGCTGATACGTGTTGGCCATTTCCTGCACGTCGAGATGCCCCGTGATCAGCGGATCCAAATACCGTTGCGTCGTTCCGTGTTTCAGCAGATGCAAGATCACCTGTGCGTCTTTCGGGTCGTTCTTGTCCCACGAGTTGTAGAGCGCTTCGCGCGTGCGGGCCACGGCGATCGACGACACCTGCGCGACGTGAACGCCCGCGCGTCCCAGGACATACGCGAGCGGTCGATGGTAATCCCCCGTGGGTTCGAAGGCGATCGCGCATCGCTGGCCCAGCGCCTGCAGCGGCTCGACGAACCCATCGAGCGCTGCCTTGGTATTGGCCACACGCATCGTGCAACGTCGTCCGTTGGGCAGTTCGCTCACGACCTGGTGCATGAACTTTGCGACATCGATCGCGACCCAGACGGTCGGGGCTGTGATAAAAGCATTCGAGGTCATCGCTGGCACTCTCCTCTGGCCTGAGTTGTGGTAAACCCATTCTAGTGTCCCGGATCTAAAGTTCGGTAACAAAACCGCGCGGACCGTCGTACCTCGTGTACAAGGAGGATGCGATGGTCAATCGCGGAGGACGTCCCATTACTCGCGTCGTCATCAGTCCAAG
>Ga0187894_10000574_pt1 | contig 49409 bp, 60 predicted proteins | sample GBC1701081metaG_FD_136650 | JGI IMG/M metagenome (GOLD analysis project Ga0187894, IMG submission 136650) | White microbial mat communities from a lava cave in the Kipuka Kanohina Cave System on the Island of Hawaii, USA - GBC170108-1 metaG ... | reverse complement strand
GTCTGACCAGCCACAACACCACCGCCTAGTAACACACCTATCAGCCGTGCGCATCGGCATTCCCGCAGGTCAACACCCGAACCCGTGTACTAGTCGATCAAGCTAGCTGCGGAACGCAGGCATGGTGGTGAGGAAAAGCCGGCCAGCGGTCACTGAGGTCACAAAGCGACTGAGATCTTCGATGACACCGACCTGAATCAACCCACCTACCATGACGAACAGGGCCATGAAAAAGACCAAGGTGGGCCATTCGACTTCCCGCACCGCTTCTTCCGCGGTGATCTTGGTGACGAGGATCAATACGCCCGCGCCGAGTAACGCGACGACCGAGGGCTCGATGTCCAGCGCACTGCTGAGCACGAACGCGCCGATCACGAGGACGAGCACCACGAGGCTGGTGATGAGCAGCCGGCGGTCGCGGATGGCTTCACGCTCCTTGAGGGCCATGATTTCGTCGAGAAGCTCTGGGCGGTAGGTGAACTCGCGGCGAAACAGCCAGCGGCACAGCCCGAGGTATCCCACCATCAACAGGGCGACGAGCGGCGCCAAGTGGATCAGGAAGTCGTTGAACGACAGGTTTGCGCGGCCCGCGATGATGATGTTGGGTGGGTCGCCGATGAGCGTGGCGATTCCCCCGATGTTGGACGCCATGACCTCGGCAATCAGGAACGGCACCGGCCGTAACCTGAGCCGTTCACAGACCAGAACGGTCACCGGAGCGATAAGCAGCACTGTGGTGACGTTGTTCAGCACTGTCGAGGCGATCGCGGTGATGAGGACAAAGGTGGCCATAATCCGGAAAGGCCGCCCGCGAGCTCTTTTCGCTGACCAGATGGCCAAATACTCGAACAAGCCGGTCTGTTGAATGGTCCCGACGATGATCATCGTCCCGAGCAGCAAGAAAATGACGTTCCAGTCGATGCCGCTCTCGTGGGAGAAGAAGGCATGCTCCGAGTCGATGATCCCCAAGGCGAGCATCACGCCAGCGCCGCCGAGTGCCGCGGCGACGCGATTGACTTTCTCGGAGGCGATGAGTAGGTAAGTGGTGACGAACACCCCGACGGCCACGACAGTCATTGCGGCAAGATTTCCTCGAGCAGACGGGTAGCGCTGACCGCGCCGAGGAGAATATCGCCCCGGATCACCGCCACCAGCGAGGCGTGCATGCGTCCCATAACCTCGGCAATTTCCATCGCGGTCGCGTCATGCTCTACCACCGGCAATTCGTCCAGTGAGCCGGAGAGCAGCTCTCGTACCGTGTGACCGGACAGGCTCGCGCCGAGCTGGTCGGCAGCTTTTTCGTTGACAACTCCGGCCAGCGCTGGATCTTGCTGTACATAAGGGGGAATCATGAACCGAAGCACCTGGGATGCTGGGAGCACCGCGTAGGGATGAAGTTGGTGGTCCACCACGATCAGCGCTGGGAGGCAGCGATTGGCCAGAAAACGAGCTGCCGCCACGGCGCTATCGTCCAGCCCGATCGTGGGGAATTCTTCGGCTAGCTGCTCAGCACGCACGACCGGAACACTACTACATTCTGGTCGGAATCGAGCACCCGCTGCTCGTCAGCGGGAGTGATCGGAGCTGGCGCTGGATTGCTGCTCATCGGTTTCGCTCTCCTGTTCCATCCCCGGAGTCGCTTCGGCGGCTCCCGCTGTTGTTGGGTGGTCGAGCGCACATTTGCCTAGCTGTACAAGTGGCGGTGCTGCAGATATAGCCAGCGTCGCCAATGACGATGTGGTTTCACGATCCTATGACCAAGCTGCTAATAGCTGAGAAGTCCGGTGTCTGACACTGCTACGGTTCCTTCGGTCAGAAAATAGCGGCGGCGGGGGTCGTTCCGCCCGCTGCCTACTTCGACCACGAGGCCGCGCTCTAGAAGGGAGGCGAGTCGTGAGCGTATCGCTCGTTCCGATCTGCTGATACGTTGGGCGAGCTTGCCCGTTGAAAGACCATTGGAGGTTCGCAGGGCTTCAAGGATGGACTGGTCGACATCGTCTATCTCAGGGTGTGTCACACGTGACGCGAAGAGGGTTACGCGGAAGTGAGACTCGATCTCCTCCAAGACTGGCGCCGCTAGCCCTGCTTGCTCACACGCGGCAACCATCCGCTGGATCCCGCTGCCCCACTGCTCTATGAGCCCAAGTCCGTTATATGGGCCCAAGTCCGTGAAGGACCCTACCGATCACGCGATTTCGGAGCTTGGATGCGCCGCTTGTCGGCGCTGAGGAATCGCCCGGCCTGAATCCATGCGTCAGGAAAGTAGAGGACAGATCACGCTTAAACTCCAACGTCTTGCCTTCAGGCTGGGTGAGCATAGCGAGTAAGTCCATACTCGGCATTCTACTCGGCAGTGCCGGAAGCGCCGACACTGCCGAGTAGAATGCCGAGTAGTCCCGTGGAACATCCGAATGACGTGACGCGGCCGCGTTATCCATGAGCAACCGCGAGGGCGAGTGGCAGTACCGCTGGGGCGCCGGCTTCGCGGAGGAGTTTGGCAATTACGGTCATGGTCCAGCCGGTGTTGACACGGTCGTCGACGAGAAGGACGGGTCCGTCGGTGATTCGCGCGGCGATGTGTTGGGGCACGCTGAAGGCGTCCCAGAGTTCGCGGAGCCGTTGGGCGCTGTTGCTATGCTGGCCTATCGCGCGATCGCCATCCCAGCGTTCGACGTGGCCGAGCAGGGGTAGGTGACCCACATCGGCGAGTCGTTGACCGAGACTGTCAATGAGCTGAGGGCGGGTTCGGGAGGCGATCGTGACGACGCTGGCCGGGCGCTGGGACCAGTCCCAAGCACCAAGGACACGAACGACCGCATCGACCACGTCGTCTGGCACGGGGACGTCGGGCGAGGTAGGGGAGAGGATCTCGCGGAGCCGGGTTCCCCAGCCCACGTCGGTGAGCTTGCCGAGGGCGCGTCCTGGTTCGGCGGCCATCGCCGGGGCAATTTTGCCCCGCACGTCAATGCCGAGCGTGGCCATGGCGGTCGGCCACTGCTTGCGAAGTTCGATGTCAACGCCGGGCCGGCGCAGCCGGTCGCGGACAGCGGCATGCTCGTCGCTGGAGACAGCGCCAGGCCAATGCTGCCCGGTGCAGTTGTCGCACCGTCCACACGGCGCGGCGTCAGGGTCATCCAGCTGGCGACGCAGATATGCCATGCGGCATTCGCTGGTCTCCAGATATGTGAGCATGGCTCGCTGCTCCCGCTCGCGGGCTTCGGCGACGCGAGCGTAGCGGTCGGCGTGATATTCCCATGGCCGGCCGGTGGCCTCCCAGCCGCCGCGTACCCGCCGCAGGGCGCCGTCCACGTCGAGCACCTTGAGCATCATCTCCAACCGGCTGCGGTTGAGTTCGATCCGGGTTTCCAGCTCGCCGGTGCTCATCGGACGCCCCGCCTCGGCGAGGACGGTCAGAGTCTTGCGAACCAGCTGCTCGGACGGGAAGGCCAGGCTGGAGAAGTACGACCAGATGTCTTGGTCTTCGCGGCCGGGCAGCAGCAGGACCTCGGCCCGCTCGACGGCACGCCCCGCCCGGCCGACCTGCTGGTAGTAGGCGATGGGGGACTGTGGGGCGCCGAGATGCACCACAAAGCCGAGATCAGGCTTGTCAAAGCCCATTCCGAGGGCGCTGGTGGCGACGAGTGCCTTCACCCGGTTCGCCAGCAGATCCTCCTCGGCTTGCAGCCGCTCGGCCGGATCGGTCCGGCCCGAGTAGGTTGTTACCGGGTGCCCGCGTTCCCGTAAGTAGCTCGCCACCTCGCCGGTGGCGGCGACAGTCAGCGTATAGATGATGCCAGCGCCTGGCAGCTCACCCAGATGCTCAGCCAGCCACGCTAATCGGTGTTCGGCCGACGGCAGGCGCAACACGGCCAACCGCAGGCTTTCTCGGTCCAGCGAACCGCGTAACACCAATGTCTTCCTGTCCCCGCCTACCTCTAGTTGTTCGGCAACATCCTGGGTCACCCGTGCGTTTGCCGTGGCCGTGGTGGCGAGCACCGGAACTCCGGCCGGCAGGTCGGCAAGCAGAGTGCGGATCCGCCGGTAGTCTGGTCGGAAGTCGTGCCCCCAGTCGGAAATGCAGTGTGCCTCGTCGACCACCAGCAGTCCCGTTGTCTTCGCCAACGTCGGCAGCACCCTGTCCCGGAATTCAGGGTTGTTCAGCCGCTCTGGGCTCACCAGCAGCACATCGACTGCGCCGTCAGCAACTTCGGCGTAGACCTTGTCCCACTCTTCGGGATTCGCCGAGTTGACTGTTCGCGCTTGAATACCTGCCCGGCCAGCGGCTTCGATCTGGTTACGCATCAGCGCCAGCAATGGTGACACGATCACCGTCGGCCCGGCCCCCCGAGCGCGCAGCAAGGCGGTCGCCACAAAGTACACTGCCGATTTGCCCCATCCGGTGCGCTGCACAACCAATGCCCGGCAACGTGTCACGACCAGCGCCCGAATCGCCCGCCACTGATCCTTCCGAAGCTGTGCCAGCCCGCCGACCAGCGCGCTCAGCCGTTGCTCCGCCTCGACCCGCAACATTTCGTCCGTGTCTGTCATGACACCCATGCTTAGCAGAGGTTCCCAAGGCTGGAATAGCGGAAAACCGAATCTGTGGATAACTAGAGGTCCAGCGCCAGCAAATATGCAAGCACTGGCGTTCTGGAAGACAGTGGACAACCTCACCTGCGGATCGACGATGAAGCTCGTTGTCGGCCGTGGCTCCGGCGTCTGGTGAGGGCTTTAGCCGGGATGGAGTATCCGCCGCCGGGCGAGGAGCAGGGTGACGTCGTCGTTGTTTCCAGAGTGGCAGAGGGTTTCGATCACGGTGTCGCAGGTTTGTTGCAGCGAAGAACGTGGCTGGGTGAGGGCGTTCCGCAGTGCGGCGATGCCAGTGTCAATGTCGCGGGTACGGCTTTCGACGAGCCCGTCGGTGCACAGGGCCAGTGTGGCGCCGTCCGAAACCTCTATCACTGTCGTCTCGAAGGTGGCGCCTCCGACGCCGAGCGGTAGACCGGCAGGGAGATTCAGCACCTCGGCGTCGCCGTGAGCGTGGGCGAGGATCGGGGGAATATGACCGGCATTAGCGATAGCCCAGATCCCGGCGTCAGGATTGCACGTGGCGTAGATACAGGTGGCGAACTGGGCCACGTCGAGGTCTTGCGCGAGGTGATCGAGCCAGTGCAGCACTTCGGCGGGTGGCAGATCCAGATTGGCAAGGGTGCGCGCGGCAGTGCGGAATTGGACCATGGCGGACGTCGCTGTGGCGTCGTGTCCCATCACGTCGCCGATGACGAGCGCGACTCGATCATCCGCCAGTGAGATGACGTCGTACCAGTCGCCGCCTACTTGGCGGATGCCGCTGGCCGCACGATAGCGGTGGGCGATCTCTATCCCGGACGGAAGGGATGTGGTTTCCGGCAGCAGGCTTTTCCGCAAGGCGAGCGCGGTGTGACGTTCTTGGGTATACCGACGGGCATTGTCGATACAGACCGCCGCGCGTGCCGTGATTTCCTCAGCCAGCGTGACGTCTGTCTGGTCCAAGGGGTGGTTACCAGGTCTACGGGCGAGCGCGACGAAGCCCAGCACTGTGCCGCGGGCTTTCAGCGGCGTAGCCAAGAACGATGTGTAATTCAGCAGATGAGAGACGCTGGGCTGGTTTCCGGCGTAGGCTTTAATCCGTTCGGCAGTTTGCGCGTCCAAGGTGTTGAACAGTACCGGCTTGCCAGTCGCCACGCACCGGGCGTAGGGGGTGTCAGCCGGATAGACGACAACTTCGTCGGCGGGAAAGGCTCTGGCCCACTCGGCAGGATAGGCGCTAGCCCCACCGCAGGCGAGCCGCCGCACCACGATCGACGTCTCGGCTTCGTCCACGGGGAGCTCATCGCTTTCCAACAGGCGATTCAGCACGTAGATTCCTGCCGCGTCAGCGAATCGGGGGACTGTGACGTTGACAGTTTCGCGGGCGGTCTGACCCAAATCGAGTGTGGAGCCGATACCCATACTTGCCGCGTTGAGCAGCGCGAACCGTCGCCGTGTTTCCATTGTCACCTGCACCCACCCCTGTAATAATCACGTATTGCTGCTATGTCTGATAGCCGATAGGTAGCTTCCAGATCCTAAAGCTACTGGTGATCCTATAACCTTGGCAGGTGGTTATGGTAGACGGGTAAAGTTCGCTTTCGGAATATCTCCCCGCCGCTACACCGTCGCCATCGTGGGCTGCCGCCGCCTAGAGCCAGCCGCGCTCATGGGCGATAGTGGCGGCCTCGGTGCGGTTGCGGGCGCCAAGCTTGGCCATGGCGGTGGACAAGTAGTTGCGCACGGTCCCCTCGGCTAGATGTAGGTACGCGGCGATCTCGGCATTAGGTGCGCCATCAGCCGCCTCGCGCAGTACTTCTCGTTCCCGGTCAGTCAACGGATCCTGATGGTCCCAGGCGGACACGGCTAGCTGCGAGTTGATGACACGCTGGCCCAGGCGTACCCGTCGCAGCGCGTCGACGAGTTCGTTGATCGGTGCGTCCTTGAGCACGTACCCAGCCACACCTATCTCCATGGCCCGTCGCAAATAGCCGCTTCGGGCAAATGTGGTCACGATGAGCACCCGGGTAGTATCGCCTCGACGTTTCAGCTCCGCCACGACTTCTAATCCGCTCAGCCGTGGCATCTCGATGTCGGTGAGCAGCACATCGGGTCGGTGGGTGGCAACCGCGGCGAGTGCCTCCTTGCCATCGCTGGCTGTAGCGACCACCTCGACGTCAGGCTCGAGTTCGAGCAGTGACGCGAATGCGCTCCGGACCATTCCTTGGTCCTCGGCCAGCACGACCCGGACAGCGCTCATGTGGCTACCTGCGCTGGCACCGACACAGTCACCGTGGTGCCGAACGCTCCTGATCGCTGGACCTGGCCGCCGAGCGCGGCGATTCGCTCTCGCATCCCGGATAATCCATGACCTTCTGGTGCATTTCCACCTACACCGTCGTCGCTGACCACGAGCCGTACCTCGCTGTCCTGTACCTCGAGGCTCACGTGACAGGTGCGAGCATGGGCGTGCCGGGCCACGTTTGTTACTGTCTCGCGTAATGCCAGGGCTAATGCGCTCTCCGTGGAAGGCAGAGCGACCAACTCAGGGTCTCGTTGCACGGTCAGTTCGACATTGACGGCGTCCAGCATGGTCTGGGCGACATCCAGCTCGGCGTCCAGGCTGGCTTGGCGCCAGCCGCTCACCGCTGCCCGCACCTCGTCTAGTGCTTTTCGCGCGATTCCCTCGATTTCTGTTGCCTCTTGGGCGGCACGTCCCGGGTCAGCGTCGGCCAGCCGTTGCGCCAGCTGGGCTCGTACCACCACACTTGTCAACGAGTGACCCAGCAGGTCGTGGAGATCTCGCGCGATGCGCTCTCGTTCCGCCACGGTCGCCAGATGCTCGATGCGAGCGTTGTCCAGCCGCAGGCGAACGGCATCACGCTCGCGTTCGGTTTCCTCCATCGTCAAGGCGCCGATGATCCAGATGAACAGCAGCGGCGGCCCCATGCTCACCAGCCGGTAGGGCATGGGTAGCGGAGAGACAAGCGCTAAGAAGCCCACCAGCACCGTAAGCCCGATCAGCCACCGCACCGCGTACCGGCGTGGCTCGGACGCACCGGCAAAGGCCGCAGCATAGACGAACAGGACGCTAGCGCCAGCGTTAAAGCCTACGGCGATCAAGCCCAACGCCACCGTGGGGATAGTGACCCACCACCGGGTCTGGTCCGGGCGCAGTTGCGCTAGCGCGTAGAGCGGGAGAAACGCGGCGATGATAGCGGCGGTGATCAGCCAGTCAGCCACTCCGGACTGAGGGTCGAACGCTGGCTGGAACAGCAGGTTCCCCAAATAGATGAGGTAAATCCAGCCGGATACTTGCCACCGGCGCTGACCGGTGGCAAGTGTGGCGGTGGTTTCCGGCATGCTCACAATCGCACATTACGGTATGACACCGCGGCGAGCATGGCGGCGACACCCGTCATACCGAGAAGGACCAGCACGTGGCTGAGGCCGCCGCCGTTCAACTGCGCCAGCGCGAGCTGCCCGAGATGGTAGGTCGGCAGGAACTGAGCGATACGTCCGATGAAGTCGGGCAGGATTTCCAACGGCATCCACAGATCGGAAACCATCGCGGACGGAATCAGGATCGCGTTGAGGATCCCGGCGGAGGTATTCGGGCTGGCTTGGAAGCCGACCGCGAGCCCAAGTAGCGCGAAGGGTAACGCCCCGAGCAGAAGCACCCCGGCCAGACGTAGCAGCGACGCGGGAGATGCCCGCAACGAGCCGGTCAGCCCCGCGGTGACCGCCATCGCCAGCAGCACTCCGACCGCATAGGGCAGCGCCGCGGTCACTTTGGCCGCGAGAGTGAGCCACACCGGCACGCTCGAGACTTGCTTGGCCCGCAGCCACCCGCGCTGACGGTCGTCAGCCACGCCGATACCCGGGTTCATCAGTGTGACGGATAGCACGCCGAAAGTCCCGAACGTTGCCACCATGCGGGTGGCGGTACTCATCCCGTCGGTAGATTGCCCGCCGAACAGCGAGACGAAAAACGCGAAGAACCCGACCGGCATCAGGATTGAGAAAAACAACGCCGCTGGCTCGCGTAGAATCCCCCGCAGCTCGTCGAGCACCTCGATACCAAATATTCGTGCGTTCATGCCGCTACCTCCTGGGTTGCCTCGTTCATGAGGCTCATGACAGCCTCTTCCAGCCCAGCGCCCTGCACTCGGAGGTCACTTACCGTCCGGTCTTCGGCGAGTAATACGCGCAACAACGCCTCCGGCGTCCGCGTCCCGAGCCGTATGAATGTTCCGTCCACGCTGATCGAGACGACACCTGGCAGATTTCTCAGCCGGGCCGGGTCGAGCTGGGTGCGCGCGATCACTGTGCGGTCAGGCAAGCGAGCGGTGAGCGCATCAGGCCGATCCGCGGCGACAACGCGCCCAGAATGCAGCACAACCACCCGATCGGCGACGGTCGCTGCCTCCTCGATCATATGGGTGGTGAGCAGCACTCCCGTACCGCGCTCGCGCCGCCGGGTGAGGGTCCGCCAAAAATTCCGGCGCGCTGAAATGTCCAGCCCGACCGTGGGCTCATCCAGAATCAACAACTCCGGGTCGGCGACCAGCGCCATACCCAGCTGCAGCCGCTGCTGTTGGCCGCCTGACAGCCTGCGCGCGCGTCGGCCCGCTAGCTTGGTCAACCCCACTTCGGCCAGGATCGGTCCACTTGCGCCGCGGGGCACGCCAGCGCGGATCGCCGCGCCGCCCACCAGCTCTCCTACCGTCAGCGTTCTGGGCAAGCCGACCGACTGCTGCACGACCCCGAGGCGCCGCCTTGTCGCGGCCTTACGCGGGTCGCCTCCCGCAATCCGGACCTGCCCCTCCTGTACCGGCAGCAGCCCAACGGCGACATTGACCAAGGTTGTCTTGCCCGCGCCGTTCGGCCCGAGCAGCGCCACGCACTCCCCGGCTTCCACCGTCAGATCGACGCCGTCCAACGCGAGCGTGTGACCGTACCGATGACGCACGCTGCGTACCTGTAAGACCATAGTATTCACCTACATCCTCTTTATCAGCGGAATCAGCTGATAAAGACCACAGTGCCGAGCCGCGCAAGGCAGATGTAGTGAATACCGTCACCACCCGCGGCTGACAAATGTCACCAGCGGCGGAGCGGCTCACGTAAGCCCATTGACACCATAAGTGCGCCTGTGGCTGTATCCCGATCGGAGCGAAACTGGCCGAACCATGAGGACGAATAACTATGGTCGTCGCCTCGGCAATACCATGCGGTATTTGACTCGTTACCTCACAGTTCGGCAAGACAGCTCGGGGAGGAAACCAGTCTGCCCTTGGGTATTTCGCAAGGTCACGTAATGGTCTAAGCTCGGCTAAATCGACTCAGATCATGAGGGACTTGTGAGTAAACGCTTCAATCCTCCGCCAAACTGGCCCGCTCCGCCGGCAGGGTTCAGGCCCCTACCTGGCTGGCAGCCAGACCCCTCGTGGCCGCCCCCGCCGCCTGGCTGGGAGCTGTGGATCGAGGACGGGAAGGCTCATTGGTTTGCTCAGTACAAACTGCCGATCGGGCTCGGATGTCTTGGCGTTGGGTTCGCGCTGCTTGTCCTTATCGGCATTATTGCCGCGATCGTCGGAACGGATACCACGGCACCTACCCAGCCCCGAACAGCGGTTAAGCCCCCTGCTGAGGCTAATCCTCCCGAGGAGCCTACGATCTCATCTTCCGCAGGACCGCAATCCCCGACCTCCGCGGCTACGCCACCGCCGGAACGCTCCGCTACCACCTCACCCAAGTCCAAGGGGGTCAAGGCCATCGAACCGAAGAGCACCACAAGCACGTCAAGACGTACCGCGAGCACACCTCAGCGCACAACGAGCAAGCCCAAAAGCACGAGCGTTTACTACGTCAATTGTAGTGCAGCTAGAGCGGCTGGCGCAGTACCTCTCTATCGAGGGGAGCCTGGCTATCGATCGGGTCTGGATCGTGACGACGATGGGGTCGCCTGCGAGTGACCGTGAGACAGACTTCGATAGCCGGGTTTGCCCCTCACTGCCTGGTTGCCTCGGGCCAGAGGCAGGTGTCGTCCTCAGGGGCATCGGCGAAGCGCTCACCGTACCAGGCGGGATCCTTGCGCAGCAGTACCGCCCGGTGGCTGCGGTGCAGCGCCTCGTTGCCCAGCCAGGGCGGCAGCGCGCCACTCTCGGCTAGACGGTCCTGATGGCGGGGTTCAGCCATGCCGATACTTACCAGCTCCTGACGGATTTTGCCGTCGCAGGTGTCGGCGTAACCGCGCCGGCGCCAGGTGCGGCAGACGACGAGTCCGTAGGCGCCGAGTGCTTCCTCGTAGCCCGCCCACATCCGCACGGCCGGGTGTGACTTCCAGCCATAGCGCGGCCAGCTGAGGGCACGCAGAATCTGAAGGACCTCGACGCGTTGCTTGCCCAGACGCCGCTTGTCGAGCACCGCCGCGCTGTGTTCAAAGTCGGGGTACGGCAGGAACGTCTGCATCAGCGCTAGCAGTTCAGACAGGGATAGACGGTGAGCCCTTTGATGATCAATATCCGCATGAGGTCTTCTCTTGGCTTGGTGTCGTCGTTACTATACCCAGCCTGCAATGGGCAGCCTCTCTGTGAACTGCTTTGATAAAGCCTTCTCCGAAGTGCGGTAGGTAAGCGGTAAGCATTCTTATTCAGGTAGACTCGAGTGTGGTTGCGATCGTGCCGGGTAGCCTGGTCATCTCGCGTAACGCTATCTCAAGGGGACTGCCCATGGTTACTCGAGGATTGCTGGTTCGAATCGAAGCGATGCCGGGCAAGGAGGCAGACGTCGAGCTCCTCGCCGAGCCTGCCATCGAGAAGCTTAACGTCCTCGCGGCCAAGCTTCCGGGGTAGGCGCCGTGACAATAAACGCGAGCGGTGCTGGCGTATCGGTCCAGAGTCTGATCCGATTCGGTGAGCCCGCCGGACGCTGGGTGTTGTTGGTCACCGTCCTCGGTTCGGGTCTTGCTCTTCTCGACGCCACAGTCGTCAACGTGGCGCTGCCGACCTTGGGTGAGGACTTGGGCGCCTCGCTGGCCGGGTTGCAGTGGACAATCAATGCCTACGCGCTCACGCTTGCCGCGTTCATCCTGCTCGGCGGGTCACTCGGTGACCGGTATGGCCGGCGGCGTATCTTCCTGCTGGGTGTGGTGTGGTTCGCGCTCGCCTCCCTGCTCTGCGGGATCTCGCCTACCATCGGAACGCTCGTGGCAGCCCGTGCACTGCAAGGAGTTGGCGCGGCGCTGCTCACCCCGGGTTCGCTCGCCATAATCCAAGCTTCGTTCGTCACCGAGGATCGGGCACGTGCCATCGGAGCTTGGTCGGGCTTTGGCGGTATTGCCGGCGCCATCGGACCGTTCCTCGGCGGTTGGCTGGTTGACGCGGTGAGCTGGCGCTGGATCTTCTTGATCAACCTGCCGGTGGCCGTCGTCGTGGTCGCTGTCGCCATGCGGCATGTTCCGGAGAGCCGCGACCCGACCACGTCCGGTCGGTTCGATATTGCCGGCGCTGCACTGGGGGCGCTCGGTCTCGCCGGGCTCACCTATGCGCTGATCGAGGCGCCAGACAGGGGAGCGACCTCTCCCGTGATCCTCGTCAGCGCCGCTGTTGGCATCGCGGCCTTCACTGTGTTCGTGATTATTGAGCGCCGGAAGGCGCACCCGATGCTGCCGGTGGACATCTTCGCCTCCCGTCAGTTCACCGCGGCGAATCTTGTCACCTTTGCCGTGTACGCCGCGCTGGGTGGACTTTTCTTCTTCCTTGTCCTCCAGCTGCGGATCGTCGCCGGCTTCTCCGCGCTAGCGGCCGGAACTGCGCTGTTACCTATCACGATCATCATGCTGCTGCTGTCCGCTAGGGTGGGAGCGCTCGCCCAGCGGATCGGTCCGCGCCTGCCCATGGCCGTGGGTCCCATGATCTCCGCGTTCGGGCTGGTGTTGCTCACCCGCGTCGGTCCGGACACGTCATACCTCGCTGAGGTGTTGCCGGCCGTGGTGGTTTTCGGTCTGGGACTTGCCCTGACTGTTGCTCCGCTCACCGTGACGGTCCTTGGCGCGGCGGACGCTCGGCACGCCGGCGTTGCCAGCGGCGTCAACAACGCTGTCGCCCGCGCAGCGGGACTATTGGCCGTCGCGGCGCTTCCTCTAGTGGTGGGGCTTTCCGGCTCCGATTATCACAACCCGGAAGCCTTTGACGACGGGTTCCGGCTGGCGGCCTACGTGTGCGCCGGGTTCCTCGCCGCGGGCGGGCTGCTTGCCGTGGGCGCCATCCGCAACGATGTAATCGCTCCCGTGGCTGGCGGGCGGTCCGTGGCAACGGCGCCGGCAGCCGGCGACTCGGCTCGCGACGTGGCAGCCGCCGCTCGTTCCGTACTGCGAAATCGCCCCCGACAGCCGCAGTGCCGAACGCATTGCGCGGTGGGCGCGCCGCCGTTAGAACCGGCCTCCAGCGATGGCGTCTAACTGGCGTCAACCTTCCGATTCACGCCCTCGACGCGTTGTCGCAAGTACCCGGCGCGGTTGGCCCGCTCCTTCTCGGCGTCGCTAGCTGGCACGGACGACGACGGGTAGCGGTCTTCTCGCTGGCCTGTGGCGTCGTAGGGTCGGCTGCTTGTGCGCTTTTCTTCAGCCGGATCTATCTCGGTCTGGGTCTCGGGGGAATGGAGCGGTTAGCCTTTGACCCGCTGACCGTTTAGACGGTTGTGCTCGGCGCTGCCGTCTTCTGGCGTTATGTCCGCATCCACGGCACGCGCGGATGGCAGGGAAGTCGAGCTCAACTACTGCCAGAGCGACACGATGACCGCAGTGAGGATCAGGCCCACTAGGTGGTATCAGGCTGTGATGCCGAACCAGGTCATCGGCTGGGGCTTTTTGGGGTCGACTAGGTTCGGCGGCCGGGCGGCTGGCCAGGAAAGTACAACGCGTCTCATGCCGAGAAGCAGCAGGCGCTTATATCACCCGGCAAGCCGATTGGTGTGACTAGATCGATGTGCCCCGACTGTCGGGGGTTTTTCCAGAAGATGGCGCAGCATACCGGCCAACCCCAGGTAGTTAGGGACGCCGAGATGACCAGGATCTTCAATCCGGACGGCCGTGTTATCGTGCGTTTCAGGTAAAGGCTCGAGGGTTCAGGAAGTCAGCGGTGAGCCCGACCATACCTGAGGAATTGGCTGAACGGGTCAGGGCTGCGCTCGGTGCGCTGGAGGCGCAAGGAGACGGCCGGCTGCCATTACAGTGGCGGCGCAGAATCCGAAAGGTCTTCGGACCTATGGCCAGACCTGGACCGGACCAATCTCCTGAGCGCCGCCGCCGGGTGCAACTGGACCGGCTTTGCGCGGAGCGTGTGATGCCGTATTGGCGGGCCTTCCGACCCGACGACCAGATCCAGAGTCAACTGTCCAGCCTGCTCTCACGGCTGGAACTCAACCACCCCGAAAACAAGTAAAACCACCCACCCCCAGGCCAAACCACATGAGGCAACAGGCCTGCCACACGGGAATCTTGACATGAAGCAACAGGGAGTCCAAAGGGCGATCAGCCGATGACGGTTAGCTACTGCTACTCGTGGAACGATATGCTCCGGGCGCCAAGAGATCCCTATGACGAAGCCACCGCCCATGCTCGCCATGAGCGGGGCCAGCTGTACACGGCGGTACTTGGTGACCCGAAAGCTCCGCACACCGTGGTTCAGGTCCGCCCTGGAGATACCTTGGATTGGCGTGTATTTCCTCGACGATCAACTACGTAGACAGGTAACGTACGTTTTTAGCTCTCCTGACGGAGGCAAACTTTTCCTTAAGGAATACCAGCGCTTCGAGTTCGCCGACGATGGCAGCAAGAAGTCTTCTGAGCGAACCACTTTCCAGAAGGATGGGCTGCTCAAAGTCACGGAGGTGGATCTCGTCGCCAAGACGACGTATGAGTACAACGTGATGGCTGATATGTCAGACAACTGGGAGCCCATACCGGCCTTTGGTGACTACGCCTCCATCGCCCGATTCGAGTGCGGAACTGCATCCTGAGCTTGCATGACGCCGACGACGGCAACGCGCTTTCTCGGGGGTTGAGCAGATGCGGCGACCGCCAGGCTGTGTGGCGCGACGGTAGAGGTTGGGTTAGGCCGCAGGTCATGTTGCGATCTCTCTAGAGGCAATGAGGAAAACTGATCAACCCAGCCGCAGCGCCCACACCGGCCGCTCCGTGCAGATCGACTCCGTCGAGTGACACGAGGAGGGTCTGTCGGAAGGGAGCAGACCATGACCGAGACTGTGGACGCTGTGGCGGGGAAGATCACTCTACGCGCCTTCGAAGCCGGTTCCATGTCTGAGCGTGTATGCGGACCAGGTGTGTAAACCCTGGCTACCACCGCCGCTGAACTACGCGACCGCCAAGCAGAGCTGCACGTTCTTTTCGAATATGCTCCTCAAGCGCCCAACCCGAAGACTCTCGCCCACATCCGCGACCAGCTCCGCGACGCCATCAACACTGGCGAACCCGGACCGAAAAAAGCTCTCATCCACGTTGTGACTCACCAAATCCGCGTTACAGGACGCCACCAGGTCAAACCCAACTTCCGCATCCCCCTCACCGAACACGACCAGGTTCTACCCCTGTCAGGCTCGGCGCCCTCGGCGCGATTCGAACGCGCGACACCCGCTTTAGGAGAGCGGTGCTCTATCCCCTGAGCTACGAGGGCAATGTATTCCGCTGAACCAGAGTAAGGCATGTCCGTGCTGTCGCGGACAGCCCGCGGGCTGGATTTCAGGGCGAGAATGGACTAAGGAGTTGGCCTTGCTCAGTCCTAGCCGTGGCACGGGCAGCCGTCCCAGGGACAAAGCCTCTCAGCTTGGCCGTTGGCTGCCGCATGCCGCTGTCCGGGTTACGGCCACCTGGCGCGGATCGGCTTTGGTTGATCAGGTGTTCGGCAAGCACGACCGGTTGCCACAAAACCGCGTACGGGCGAGGCAGATAGCCTACGAGGCGACCGGTGGCGATCAGCGACAGCATTCTGGTTATGGGGATTGTCGGCTTCAGGCAGCAGCGAGATGCGCTAGTAGTTTTCACTGGGCCTTCGGCGTAGTCTAGGGTTCGGCGATCAAGCCTATTTCGCTTACAAGCGCTGACACGAACTGCGGTGCTTACTACGCTTTTCCAAGCGGAATGGGTAGACCGGTTACAGTGATCACGGTGAGAGTGAACAGCACCGGGGGCGAGTTCATGTCTGGGATGTTGTTGTGCGGCGGATGCCAACCTGGACATCCGGTTTATGAGTGCTACGACGCCTTCGCCCGTATCGGCGTAGACAAAGTTCACCTTGAGCTACAGGCGTTCTGCAACCTGGATTGTCCATGGTGCTACCGCGACTTGCCTGAAGAAAAAATCGACCGGCGCCAGGCCAAGATGTCATTGCGATATTAGCCACAGCGGGAGTGCGCCAATTCGTGCTGACTGGAGGCGATCCTTCAACGTGGAAATACCTCGACGAGGTGAAACGGTGTGGTCTGTGGCTGGAGATCCATACCAACGCTCACGTAATCAGCACTCGTGTCTTCAATGCCCTGCTCCAGGCGGACATGATCGGGTTGTCACTCGACGGGGTAGGATCGCAACACAACACGTTCCGGAACGCCACACACGACAATTATCAACGCAAACTCGATCTGCAGCGGCGGTTTTTTGATGCCAAGCCGGACCTTCCGGTGACGGTGCGGACCATCATCAGCGGCGCCAATGCCGACGGCGCGTTCGAACTCGCTCCTATTATCGCGAGCATGCCCAACGTCACTCGGTGGTCGCTTTCCCGTATTTATCCAGGTGGCCGAGCGGTTGGGGACTGGGAACGGTGGAAGGTCTTTTCTCATGACTTCTCGCGCCATGCCAACCGGGCTGCTGAGCCCTATCGGACGGTGGGTGGCGAGGCAGCGGTCGAGGTCTACGGAAGCGAAGACGAAGAAAAGGAAGGGCACTATGTCTTCGTCGGGGGCACCGGGTCATTGCCGGTGACAAATTTGACGAGCTTGCTCGGGGGTTTGCCATCGCCTGGCGAACTCCGCTTCACGAGCATGCTTTCCTCACCGCATTGCGGGAGCAGAGATCAGGTCTCACGCGAGACCGTGACGGACGCTATCAATTCACAATGACCTCACCCTCGCTGAGCCATCCGCTCCGTAAGGACTTCCTGGCTCGCTTGGGCACACAGCTGCCAGATCAGTCCCAGAAGGTAGCGATCTTTGGCCCAGTACGCCCACCTGTCGTGATCCACCCATCGGCTTCTACTATGCGGTAGCGCTTTCGTTGATGAGCTCGTGCCGACAAGAGGATCCGTAGCGCCAGAGCCGCTATCCGGGGAGGACGCAAGCTGGGCTGGGTGTGGCGAGCGTGTGACCGGTCGGTGTCAGTTCGCCGGTTCGGTGATTGGCGCGGAATGTGGTGATCAGGCCAGAGCCCTGATTGGCGACGAGCAGGAAACGATGGGTCGCATCAAAGCTCATGTGCCGGGGAGTCTTTCCGCCGCAGGGATAAGTAGCACGCAGCCGCAGCGCGTAACCCGGCCGATCAACATTAAAGACGGCGATGCTGTCGTGCCCCCGGTTAGAAACCAAGACAAAGCGCCCATTCGGCGACATCAACACCTCCGCCACCTCGTTGCTGACCGTGGTGCCTTTTGGCAGCGTGGAGGCAGTCTGACCAGCAGTGAGCGCGCCGGTGGTCGGGTCGTAGCCGCAGGTGATGATGGTGGAGTCGAGCTCGTTGATCACATAAACCGTTCGCTCCGATGGGTGGAAGGCCAGGTGGCGAGGACCCGCGCCCGCTTGCGTCCGCAGCTGGCTCTCGATCGTCAATCGGCCCCTCACTAAGTCGAACCGGTAGACGTAGACCGAGTCGTTGCCCAGATCGGCGACCAATGCCCGGCGTCCGGTCGGATCGGGCATTACCATATGCGGGTGTGGTTTTTGCTGCCGCTTAGGATGCGGACCCGAACCGGTGTGCTGGATTAGATCTACTGCTTCGGCCAGGCTGCCGTCGGCGTTGATCGGATGCACTACAACGTTTCCGGACCCGTAGTTCGCGGTCAGTAGATAACGGCCGCTCGGATGCACACTAAGGTGACACGGGCCAGCGCCTTGCGTGGATCTGTGGTTGAGGAAGCGCAAGCCTTCACGCTCCACCGCGAACGCGGATACTCGCCCTTCAGGCAGTTCATTGACGGCGTAAAGCGTCTGGCCTGACGGGGACAACGCGAGGAATGACGGACTGTCTACCCCCTCGACTGTGCCGTCTAGCGTGAGCGCGCCGGTTTTCAGATCCATATTGGCTAGCCCGATGCCCGGTGCCGGATCAGCACCTTTGGTGTAGGCGCCGAGGTAAATCCGGCGCTGGGCTACTCGAAGGCCCGTGGCCGCACTGCTATGAGCCATCAGCCCGCCGCTCACTCCGACCCCGGCAAGAACGCCGAGAAAACGCCGTCGCTCACGTGCCCGCGTAGGTCGTCGTGTATCCACCAATTCCCCCCTGATCCCGCTACCCTACATCCTACGATGAACGATACCTATCACGTCAGCAAAACCTCAGTGGAGTGGTGCTAGTTTTCGGCTGCGGGATTTCCAGAGCTTTATTCTTCACCGCGCAGAGTGACGGATAGCCGAGAATTCACCGTCGCTTGAGCCAGCTGACTGGCCACGTCCGGGGTAGTAGCCAACACGACAAGCACACCCTCACCTAGGGGAGCGGCTATCGGTGAGCTATTCAACGACGAGAAGCCAGTAGCCTCGGCGTCATCAGCGGGTCGTGGCACTGCCAGCACCCGAACCCCGGCCGCCACCACCCGAGCTGTCGCGTCTCCACCCATATCTTGGGCGCCTGCGGCCAGCACATCGATCCGAGCGCCAGGGCTGAGCAAATTCACGGCGCCGGCGTCCGCGATCCGCACCGGCGTGGCAACCAGCTCGCTCCCTGGGGATCGGTAACCGTCAAGCAGTGTGGGACCAACCAGTCGGACGTCGGTGAGGATCTCGCCGCGTCGCAGCGGAGCAGCCAACAACCGCCCCGCCACCTGCTCACCAGGTCGGAATGCGCCCGCAGGCGTCACAGTTACCGGTACAGCGACCGCCCGCACGTCCTGAGCAGTCAGCATGGTGCCACCGCGAAGATCGCCAGCCGCGGCAAGGACGGTAGCTGTTTCCGGTTGATCTGGGCTTACGGCAGCGACAGCAGCCATGACCGCACTTGCCGCCAGTCCGGCGGCCAGCAGACGGCGATGCCGCCGGATAACCCGTCGACCGCGTTGTATCCAGGTTATTGGGTCGTAGCGTTGAGCATTCATGGCAGGCTTGCCTACTTATCCGTCATAGTGCCGACTATTAAGGCCGACCCTAATTCGGGCAACGAGCCTGCCCGGCGTTATCCACAGAATTGCCATGTCACCGCGCGCATCTCGAAGTTGGGGATAACCGAGCTATCCTGGAGCGGTTGTGAGGATTTATTGGCGCAGACTCTTAACCTTCGCCCGTCGTCGATGTTTGCCACGACAGTCTTCGTCGGGGGGTGGGGAATTCGCGGCCGAAACACTGGCCTTAGCGGGTCGCTCTAGGGAAGCTACGAGAGCCGCCAGGGCCGTGGTCACCGGCACCGAGGCCACCAGCCCAATACTGCCAACCAGGGTACGGACGATCTCCACAGCCACTACCTCTCGCGTGGCCACGTCGGTCAAGCTGCGGTTGGCCACGGAGAACAGCAACAACAACGGCAAGGACGCGCCGGCGTAGGCCAGCACCAGGGTGTTGACCGTGGACGAGATGTGGTCCCGGCCGATGCGCAGTGCGGACCGGTATATCGCTCTTATCCCCAGCGAGGAATTAGCCTGCTTGAGCTCCCAGACCGCGGAGGTTTGGGTCACGGTCACATCGTCGAGCACTCCCAAAGAGCCGATGATCATGGCGGCTAGGAGCAACCCGCGGACGTCTACCTGCTGATACACTGATCCAATGAATGAGGTCTCTTCTGAGGAGAGGCCAGTCAGGTGCGTGAGGTTGAGGAAGACTGCCCCCAGCACGCCGATAAGCAGCAGACTGGTCAAAGTGCCGAGCACTGCGATCGACGTCTGGGCGTTGATGCCATGGGTTACATAGAGCGCTACCAGCATGATCGCGGATGAGCCCACCACCGCCACCAGCAATGGAGAAGAGCCAGCCAGGATAGCGGGAAGCATGAACATGGCCAAGATCACGAAGCTGATCGCTAGCGCTGCCAGCGCCGCCAGTCCCCGCCAGCGTCCCAGTACGATCACGACCACGGCGAATACCAGGGCGAGCAGAGCTAGCGGAGGTCCCCGTTGGAAATCGACGATTTGGTACCGCAGATCAGCGGGAGCTGAGGGTTCATAGCTGAGCACAACTCCGTCGTTGTCGGTGAACCGAGGGGAGCCGGGCGCCAGGCTCGCCACCAGGGTGATGTTCTTCCCGGCATCTGGTCCCGCGGTCAGCCGCACCGACAGCCGGGCACAATCCGTCGCGAGCTGACCCAACCCAGCCGCGGTCGCATCGGACGGCTGTTCGGTTTCCTCTTTGACGCAGGGAGTCTTTTCCACGCGGCTCACGGCGCCGTTGACCAGTTGCTGGTCGAAGCCGATCCCGCTGCGGATGCGAGGATGTTCCGTCGGCCAGAGCAACACCAGGCCGACCACAGTCGCCAACGTGTAAGGAATCAGCGTGATTCCTAACAGACGCCGCACCCTTCGTGATGCCGGATGTGGCGTCTGGTGGTCATGACCCGCTGACACGCGTTTTCGCCTTCCGTCTCGGATGCCCGCTGATGTTGAGGAGAGCCCACGGAATCAGGCTTTGCTGGGCTCTCCATCTGTCACCGTAGCGGGGAGGTGATCTATTCGCCATCGGCGGTCGATACGAGATCGTGTCAGCCAACCGAATACCCGCGGACATCGTGAAAGATTTCTAGGCGCGGTCGAGCGTTGATTTTCAGGTAGGCGTGAGGGGGAGACTCTTAGGCGGCGCTGGTCGAAACGGCAGCCGCGGATGGTGTCGCAGAAGTAGCTGAGCTGTCAGCAGCCGCGGGTTCTTTTTTCTTCTTATCGGTCACCTCGGCAGCGGGCTTATCAGCCGACTCCTTCGCCTTCCCATTCGAGCCATTTGCCGCGGCTCGGCTGTCCGTGCGGTAGAAACCAGGACCTTTGAAGATCACGCTGACCGGGGAGAATATTTTCCGCAACTCACCATGACAGGCTGGACACTGGGTCAGTGGATCATCAGTGAACTTCTGGACTGCCTCGAGCCGTTCTTGGCACACTGTGCATTGATACAAGTACGTGGGCACGGCCCCTCCTGGCTAGCACTCTCGCTTCAGGACTGCTAATGAGTAGATGACGATATCACGACTCCGACGTTTCTGCCCTATTGCCGGGCGCTCTAAATCTAGTCTGTGTGCTATCGTTGGGATATTATCCTGGCAGGATCGGTGGAGGAGGACTTATGCGCGAGCGGAAGGCGCTGACGGCGCCAGGAGTATTGATGGTGGCAGTGGTACTGCTACTCCAGGTAACGGCAATCGCGTTATTTCTCGCCACCGCCTACTTCAGTTCCGCGATCCTCGGCCTGCTCACCGTGGCGGTGGAATTGGTCACCATTGTCATGGCTACCGGTTTGCTCATCGTGGCGCCGAACCACGCGCGGGTGGTGACGTTCCTCGGCCGCTATCTCGGGACGGTACGGGCGAATGGCCTGCAGTGGACGTACCCGTTCACTAGTCGCCAAGATATTTCGCTGCGAGTGCGAAACTTCGACAGCAACACGCTCAAAGTCAACGACGCGATGGGGAACCCCGTCGAGGTCGCGGCGGTTATTGTCTGGCAGGTGGTGGATACCGCTAAGGCCTCCTTTGATGTCGAGAACTACGCGAATTTCGTGCAGATCCAGACTGAGACCGCGGTCCGGCACATGGCCAGCAAATACCCCTATGACACGTATCAGACCGGTCAAATGTCCTTACAGGCTAACGCTGATGAGGTGACTGCCACGCTGCACGCTGAATTGCAGCTTCAGTTGGAGCAGGCGGGGGTCCGGGTGTTGCGAACCCAGCTGCGCCGGCTTGCCTATGCTCCGGAGATTGCCAGTGAGATGCTTCGCCGGCAGCAGGCTGAAGCCGTGGTCGCCGCCCGGCAGCGGATCGTGGAGGGTGCGGTGGGCATGGTGGACCACGCGCTGGAGCTGCTGTCCGCGCGGCAGATCGTCGAGCTCGATGAGGAGCGCAAGGCGACCATGGTCTCCAACCTGCTGGTCGTGCTGTGCAGTGAGACTCGCACTCAGCCTGTTGTCAACGCCGGCACGCTGTATTAAGAGACAACCCATGGCAGATCGTAAGCGCTTCCTGCTTCGAATCAGCCCCCAGCTGTATGCCGCGCTGGAGCGATGGGCCGCCGATGAGCTGCGTAGCGTGAACGCCCAGATCGAGTATCTGCTGCAGCAAGCGGTCCGCGCTACCGGTCGCGCATCGCGTGCCGATCCTGCCTCCGAGTCCTCCAAACCGGAAAGCGAATACTAACCAAAGCGGACTTCTCCCGTGAATCATCGCAACCGGTGCTTCTGGCAGATTGAGCTGTGGCAGCAGAGGGAGGTCATCGGCGTCCCAGGTGGATTCCGGAGGTCCGTGCCAAATCTGTCCACGCCCTCGTTCTGCGCCGGGAGAGTAACACGACTAATCTGTTGAGGCGATGGCCGGTGAAGCAGGAATCCACCCGGCATTATACCAGGGATGAGATAGGTCAAGGCCCCGGCGATGTATCGCTATCAGGGCGACAGGGATCTTTCCGGGGCTCGCGTGAACAACTATATTCCAAAGCGGGGTAAAGCCAAGTGAAGTCGGACCAGAAGTCTCTACCAGACTGGGTAGTCAGCTGGTTGTCACCTGCTCGAGCGGCCCCCTATGTGCGGGCTGCGGGTGCGGAAGGCGCCTTGGCGCTATACAACTGGAACTGTCAGGTCAGTATGGCATTATTCGAGCTGATCGGATGGTTTGAGGTGGGATGGTGCAACATCGTCGACCAAGCAATCAGTAACCGGTGGCAGAGCCAGCGGCATTGGCTGACTGACCCAACTTTTCCGCTGCATCCGACAACCCGGGAGAAGGTTAATCAAGCAAGAGAACAGATACGCAAAGGCGGCGTCGCGAATCCAACGCCAGGGCATATGATCGCAGAGTTGCCGCTAGGATTTTGGCGCTTCACGTCTAAGGGTTATCGGATCACCGTGTGGAGACCATACCTAAGCTTTGCTTTTCCGTATGCTCCGCGCCGCCCGAACCCGAGCGACATTGACCGAACGTTGCCGGCAATTATTCAAACACGGAATAGGATTGCTCATCACGAACCTGTGTTTGGAAGAGCCCACGCGCTGAGACAGCTAGTCACGGATATTTGGCTGCTCGGCAGCTTTGTCAACCCCGAAGCTGCGCGTTGGTGGAAGAAAAACAACTCAGCCTTGCGAATGCTAAACACTCAACCCAGTCACCTAGCACACCCTCGTGCTGATTCCGGAAGGACATAAATGCTAGATAACGAACGTTTCAAATCAGAGTAAGGCTACGATTTTTTGCTTCCAATTAGCGAAAGTACACGGTTGCATCCTTTGCTACGCCCCCGTTGCAAAATACTATGGAGTTCTCTCCAATGTCGACCCACCGTCCGGTTTCTGTATAGAAATGTCCCCTTTTACGGCATAGAACCACAACCTGATACTGGCCTGTACCAGTCAAACACTTAGTGGAGCCACCGGTTTCACCCTGGGTAGTGACACAGCTTGTGGGGAATGCATGCGCTGGAGTGGCAAACGTTAGAACACTTCCTGCCGACAACGCAACGCCAGTGACAACCGCGGCGATTCTCTCTCTCTTGTTCATTGATTTCCCCCAGGTTTTCTGTGGATACATGACTTTATGCCCTGTGCTAGGAGCAGCATAGCACGCAGGCTAGCATGCTTAAACGAGAAAAGCTAATGGTCCGAATAATCCGTTTTCTGCTTTGATGATTGTGACCGCCACGCTGCACGAACCGCTTTAGTCGAGGCGATGGAGGTCGCTGGGAGTGGCGGCGAGGGTGACGTTGCAGTCGTGCGGCTCGACAGGCACGGTATCGAGCAGTTCGTGGTCGTAGAGCAGCGCCACGATGCACCGGTCTGCTGGCAGTCGGGCCAAGGCCCGGTCGTACGAGCCGCCGCCGCGGCCGAGGCGATGTCCTTGGCGGTCCACGGCCAGCGCGGGAACCAGCACCACTTCGGCTTGGGTTACCGTTGCCACACCTAACCGGGGTCCAGTAGGCTCCGGTAGCTTGGTCGATCCGTAGGTCTGTCCTAAGGCCAGGGAGGCTGGCCCATCGTAGTCGGCCCAGTCCAGGTCATGATCTGGACGAAGGACAGGAAGCAGCACCCGGATGCCACGGTTCCGTAATTCTTCTAGTAGCAGACGGGTGTCCGGTTCCGGTCTCACCGAGACATACGCCGCGACCGTGGTAGCGTTTTGCGACTCGGGCAGGCTCAGTAGACGTGCCCGCAGTGCGTCAGCGGCGGCTTGGCGTTCCGCTGAGTTCAGCGTGGCCCGCTTCGCCAGCAGCTGTGACCGTATCATGGCCTTTTCGCGATGTGCCGTCACTTTTCCTCAAATCCGTGGCCAGTGTTTCCCACGATCACCCTGCCGTAACTGGAACAAACGTGGTGACATGTTGGGTCCGTGGTCGGCGCCGGGTTAAAGTTCGGCCATGAACCAGACTTCCACACCTTACGCGCCACCCGGCGTTGTCAAAGCGGTTATTCCAGCCGCCGGTCTTGGCACCCGATTTCTTCCCGCGACCAAAGCCACCCCGAAAGAGATGCTCCCGGTGGTGGACAAGCCGGCTATCCAGTACGTCGTCGAGGAGGCGGCAGCCGCTGGCCTCGCGGATGTCATCATGATCACCGGGCGCAATAAGCGGGCATTGGAGGACCACTTCGACCGGGCTTATGAGCTGGAAGAAATCCTTGCCGATAAGGGGGAAACCGATAAGCTGCGCCGAGTTCGGGAATCCAGCGAGCTGGCCGCCGTCCACTATGTTCGGCAAGGTGATCCGAGGGGTCTAGGTCACGCGGTGCTGTACGCCGAGCACCATGTGGGCGATAATCCGTTCGCGGTGTTGCTGGGCGATGATCTCATCGACCCGCGCGATGCCCTGCTGACCCGGATGATTTCGGCACGGCAACAGCGCGGCGGCAGCGTGATCGCCTTGATGGAGGTCGACCCCACCCAGATCCATCTGTACGGGTGCGCGGCCGTGCAACCTACTGACGAGCCTGATCTGTTTCGCGTCACCGATTTGGTGGAGAAGCCCGAACCGGGCAGGGCGCCCAGCAATCTCGCGGTGATCGGGCGCTACATCCTTACCCCGGCGGTGTTCCCGGTGCTTCGCCGCACGGAACCTGGTCGAGGCGGAGAAATCCAGCTCACCGATGCGCTGCGCGAGTTGGCCCAGGCAGAACCTGTCGACAACGGTGGGCTGGAAGCGATGGGCCCGGTCCATGGTGTGCTGTTTTCTGGACGGCGGTATGACACGGGCAGCTGCGCCGACTATTTGCGGGCTATTGTTCGGCTTGCGTGCGAACATGAGGATCTGGGGCCAGAGTTCCGCGCTTGGCTGCGTGCTTTCGTTCCCAAGGAGCTCGGCGAATGAAACGTGTGGACGATCACCTGGCCGACGTGCTCGCTGAGGTCGGACCGTTGGCGCCGATGAACCTTCAGCTGCTGGACGCCCATGGCTGCATGCTCGTCGAGAATGTGGTGGCCACAAGCGACCTGCCACCGTTCGACAACTCCGCGATGGACGGATACGCGGTCCGCCTTGCTGATGTGGCCGGGGCGAGCAAGGAATTCCCCGCCGCCTTGCCGGTGGTGGCGGATATCGCCGCGGGCAGTGCCGAACCCCAACGGATCACGATCGGGACGTGCGCCCGGATCATGACCGGAGCTCCGCTGCCCGCTGGCGCGCAGGCGGTGATTCCTCAGGAGTGGACCGACCAGGGACTGGCCACGGCGCGAATTTACCGGGAACCGCAGGGCAGCACATTCGTCCGTCGTCGAGGTGACGACGTAGCCGCGGGAGATATCGTGTTACACACGGGAACCTGGCTCAATGCCCCGGCGATTGGATTGTTGGGCGCCTTAGGGTGGGATCGGGTGCGAGTTCGGCCTCGGCCGCGCGTGGTGGTGCTCTCCACGGGCAGCGAGCTCGTGGAGCCGGGCCTGCCGTGCTCACCCGGTCAGATCCACGATGCCAACAGCTTTACGCTGACCGCTGCGGCACGAGAAGCGGGCGCTCTCGCCTACCGCGTCGGCATCCTCCCTGACGATCCCGGCCTGGTCTTGAGCACTCTCGAAGACCAGCTGGGCCGGGCTGATCTGGTCGTGACCAGCGGTGGTGTCAGCGTGGGCGCCCATGATGTGGTCAAAGACGTGCTCTCCCAGCTGGGAACGGTCGGGTTCGACCAAATAGCAATGCAGCCGGGAATGCCACAAGGTTTTGGCGCCATCGGTCCTAACGCGACTCCGATCTTCACCTTGCCCGGCAATCCAGTGAGTGCGTATGTCTCGTTTGAGGTGTTCGTCCGTCCTGTAATCCGGAAGATGCTTGGGCTGGAATCATTGCACCGCCCGATTATGTCGGCGCGTTGCGCGAGAGCCTTCTCCTCACCGCAGGGCAAACGGCAATACGCGCGAGGCCGCCTCGAGTTCCGGAACGGGGTGTATACGGTGCAGCCGATGAGTGGCGCCGGATCGCATCTGCTTGCTGATCTAGCCCGCTCTGACGCGCTCATTGTGGTACCTGAAGAGGTCACCCAGGTGCGTCGTGGGTCGACTGTCGAGGTCATGCTGCTGGAACGGCCCCAACTATGACGACAACACCAACCAGCTTGTCTCACCTGGATGCGGCGGGCCAGGCTCGCATGGTGGATGTCTCGGTCAAGCCGGTCACCGCGCGCATGGCTCGGGCCAGTGGCCGGGTCCAGCTTTCCGCTGAGGCGGTGGCCGTGCTGCGAGCTGGCCAGGCGCCCAAGGGTGACGCGCTGGCGGTGGCCAGGATTGCCGGCATCCAAGGCGCCAAGCGCACACCCGATGTAGTGCCGTTATGCCACCCGATTGCGCTGCATGGAGTGACCGTCGACCTCGAGGTGGCCGACCACGGAGTGGTGATCACCGCAATCGTCCGGACGGCGGATCGCACCGGGGTGGAAATGGAGGCGCTGACCGCGGTCGCGGTTGCTGGCTTGGCATTGGTCGACATGATCAAGGGCGTGGATCCGGCAGCCGTTATGACCGATATCCGGCTGGAGGAAAAAACGGGCGGAACCTCTGGGAAGTGGCAGAGGTCATGAAAACTGAGGCCCTGAAAGCTCTGGTGATCGCCGTGTCGACGCGAGTCGCGGCTGGCCTTGCCACTGACCGCGCGGGTCCGCTACTGGTGGAGGGTTTGCGCGCACTCGACTTTGCCGTAGCTGGACCACTCGTCGTTCCCGACGGCGAGTTGGTGGAACAAGAACTGCGCAAGGCCGTTGCCGTGGGCTATGACGTGGTGCTCACCACCGGCGGAACTGGCCTGACTCCCACTGACCTTACCCCCGAGATGACGCAGCGGGTGCTCGACCGACAGGTTCCTGGCATCGCGGAAGCCCTTCGACGGGCTGGCGCGCGGCACGTGGCTACCTCTGTGCTGTCCCGAGGGCTCGCTGGCGTGGCTGGCCGCACTCTAGTAGTGAACCTGCCTGGGTCGCCAGGGGGGTGCCGGGACGGGTTAGCCGTATTAACGCCGATCCTGACGCACGCGGTGAGCCAGATCGCTGGAGGAGATCATGTCCCCGGGGGAGAGCATGCCGCGGCCACGCGATAACCCTTGTCGCCCGCAGCCCTCACCGGCAGGGCATGGCTGGCACATTGCTTTAGCGGAGGGGCCGGTGGGCTTGCGCCCCTTGCGCCGACGTGACGCCCAGGCGTGGCAGGAGGTTCGGCAGCGAAACTGGGATTGGCTACGGCCGTGGGAAGCAACCCAGCCTCCCGACATAGCCCACCTCGGCCAGTTATCAATTCCCCAGCTGCTGCGGTCCTTCCGCCGAGAGGCGACCCAGGGTCGGATGCTGCCGTTTGTCATCACCTATCGCGACACCTTTGTCGGGCAGCTCACCGTCTCCGGTATCACCTGGGGTTCGTCATGCTCTGGCCAGCTCGGCTACTGGTTAGATGAGAAAGTGGCCGGTCGCGGAATCATGCCGACCGCGGTAGCGCTCGTCGTCGATCATTGCTTTTCCACCGTCCACTTACATCGGGTTGAGGTAAATATTTGTCCGGACAATATGGCTAGCCGTCGCGTTGTCGAAAAACTGGGCTTTCGAGAAGAGGGTCTACGACGGCGTTACTTACATATCAACGGAATCTGGCGGGACCATGTGGCGTATTCCCTCACCGTGGAAGAGGTGGCAGAGGGATTGCTGAAGCGATGGCGCTGCCGTCAGGGTACGTTGCCATGACCGGCTATTGATCGTCACTGTGCCGCGCGACTGTCACATCCGTATCACTAATGATATTGCGACACACCGTTGGCAATTCCCGGTGAAGGTGACGTGGAGTTTTAGCGTGCTGCTTATGGTAGGCAGCAGTGGCGTCCTCTACGCGGTCATCGTAGTAGCGTGGGCCGCTTATCTGGTGCCGATGTGGCTGCGCCGGCAGGATGAGCTCGTTCAGCACGATCCGTCGGTCCAGTTCACTGCCACCGTGCCGGCCACTTCCGAGCTCAGCACACCAGCCCAGCATTCTGAACTAGCGGATCTAGTTCTAGAAACTGAACAAGCGGGGTCTCCCACCGAGCTGTTAATACCCGCAACCGCAGCCCAACCAGCTCCGCCAACGCAGTCGTCAGTGTCACCAGTTCGACCGCAAATCCAGCGAGCCGCGGTATTTGCCCGGCGACGGCGAGTGATATCCATGCTGTTCCTGATCTGCGCCCTCGGTTCGGTTCTCGCCGCCTACCTTGACGCGCGATGGGGTTGGCTGACGGCGGGAAATGGCGGCTTGCTTGTCAGCTATATCGGTTATCTGCGGATCCAGGAAAAGCGCCGTCACACGACTCAGCAGCGGCAACAGCGATATCGCCACGAAACGGGGCTTCGGGAACAGCGAGCGGAATCCGACTCTATTCACATCCAGAAACCGGCGCCGGTTCCGCTGGCTCTCTACGTCAATCCTGCTCCAGAAACGTCAGCGCCAACGGCTGAGAAGCCAGTTCATGATGAAAACACTGACAGCCCGTTCATTCACCGAACTGCTTAAGTGGTACTCTTTGATCTGGTTTGGGGCTGTAGCGCAGTCCGGTAGCGCATCTCGTTCGCATCGAGAGGGTCAGGGGTTCAAATCCCCTCAGCTCCACCCAAGGTGTCTTACTCGAACCTTCATCGGACTTTTCGCTGTCATTGTGTCGTTCACGAACGCGATACCTCCGTCTTTGGCGGGATGAGAGTGTTCTGACGCGCGGCCACCCACCACCTCCCGTCCTGCTTCACGAAGATATACAGGGCGATCATCGCTGAACCGTTGTCCATAAGGTCCCCAGCGGGCGTTACCGCGCGGGCATGCTTGTGACCCACCGCCACATCCGGCCGGAGAAACACGATGTCGACCAGCTCGTAGCGTGCGTACTCGTTCTTCAGCAGCCCAGCCAAGCCTTGGCGGTTCGCCTCGACGATGGCATTCCACCCGCTTGTCTGGGCTCCAAGCACATTCACCACAGAGGCGTTCTTGGTGAAGTGCTTTACCGATAGCTCGATGTCATTCGAGTTGAATCCGGTTTCGATGTCCACGATCATGTTTCTGATCGCGTCAATGTCGTCGGTATGATCGGTCGTTGTGTCTTCGACCGTGGGTGGCCAATCACTGAGCTTTTTCATCATGAATCCGAGTATACCCATGAAACCCGTGATCAGCAGCCGGGCAAGGCCCTGGCGAGTTGAGTTGAGATATGGCAAACCCCTTCCCGCGGTGCCTCCGCAGGTCACCGAGGGGTTCTTCACCCGGACAGATACGGAAGACGAAAAGGCTCAATGCTTGAATTCTCTCATTCGCGACCCGTGATGCGACTGAATGTGCGCGGGGCTTAAGCCCACGGTAGACCTTATCCCGTCTGATCCGCATAAAGGTGACCTCCCTGCGCTCTATGGGTAGTAAGGTGACCTTCATTCGACAGAAAGGGCTACCAATGCGCTGGCGGTCGATGGTCATGGCGGTGGCGGGTGCGCTTGTGCTGGCCGGCTGTACGCCGGATTTCGACGAGAAGGCTCTCGGCGGGTTCGATTCCGACAAGGTGGTTCGAGGATCGGGTCGCGTCGTATCCGAGCCTCGGGTGGTACGCGATTTCACCAAGGTGGATCTGGAAGCATTCGGTGAGCTCAAAATCGAGCGGACCGGCCGCGAATCACTGACCATCGAAGCCGAAGATAACATTCTGCCCTTGCTCAGCAGCGACGTGTCTGACGGCGTACTTCAATTGGGAAATAAAGCTAATGTTTCCTTTATCGGGGTCAAACCAATCACCTATCGTCTAACAGTCAAAGATCTCGACAGCATCACAGTTTCCGGAGCTGGTCGTGTGACCGCGCCGAATCTACGGACTGGCACGTTTACGGTTGCCATCAGTGGCGCTGGGAATATCACAGTTGACGGTGTGGCTGACAGGCAGGACGTCGAGATCTCCGGTGCTGGCGCGTATATGGCCGAAGACTTGGAGAGCAAAGCGGCTGAGGTCACCGTCACCGGGCCCGGCTCCGCTGTCGTCAGGGTCAGCGATACCCTCGACGCGACAATCAGCGGTGTGGGCTCGATTCAGTACCTCGGGAATCCCACGGTAAACCGGCGCGTCACTGGCATCGGGGTGATCACGAAACTCGAGCGGTAACACATCTAACGCCCAACGCGGCTACCCAGATAGCGCGCGGTCCGCAGCGCTTCAGTCCGCTCCCCACAAGGAAAAACAGCTCAAGGCTTTTTAGGTTTGCCGATGTCGATTTCGGCCCATGCGGTGGTTCCATCGGCGCCGAGTTCATGGCCCCATCGTGTGGCCAGTTCCTCAACGATCGCCAGACCGCGACCGAATTCATCCTCATTCCGTGCCGCTGTTATGTGCGGGATTTTTCCCGCGCTGTGGTTGCTCACCCGGATACCCACCAGATCGGAAGTCCGGGTGACCGTGACCAGGAAGGTTTCGCCTTCAGTGCCTGAGCTGGTGTGAGTCAGCGCGTTGGCCACGAATTCGTTCGTGATTGATTCGGCCTCAGCTACACAGAGCGCATCGGTGAGAAGACAACGCACGAATAACCGCGCGACCGGCGCCATACAGGGCAATCCCGGGAGCTCTACCGTCCAGGTTTCCACCTGACCCTCCCCGCCGCCACTGATGCCCTAGCCTTCAGATCACAGATCCTGAGTGGCAGAGCACAAAGTTGGAAGTCCAGCATGGCTTCGGAATTCCAGGCTGTCAAGTGAATCCCTAAGCTCAGGAGAGCACGATTCGGGGTAGACGATGAGGAGGTGGAACCATGAGTCTTGATATCCCCCTCTATCTCCAGGTCGCCGAGGAGTTGCGCCGACGCATCCTCGACGGCGCGCTCCCCGCTGGTTCTCGTATCCCGTCCCGGGTTGAGATCGCGCAGCGCTACGGAGTGAGCGAGCAGGTTGCTCGTCATGCGGTGGACGTTCTCACCTTGGAGGGCTTTGTAGACAAACGTCCCGGCTCGGGTTCGTACGTCCGGCCGAAATCCACGACCCGCAGACTATCCCGAGGCCGCTATCTTCGGCAAGGTTCTCCCTTCGTCCACGACATGGAGGCGCATGGGCGGGAACCCTCGTGGGAAGCATCCAGCGAACGCACTATCGCTCCCATCACCATCGCGGAAAGGCTTGGCATCACACCTGGTGACCGCGTGATGCGTACCCGTTATCGGTACTTTGCTGACGCCGAGCCAGTCCAACTAGCCATCTCGTGGGAACCGCTTACCATCACCGGTGGTACCCCGGTTGTGCTTCCCGAAGAGGGACCTTATGCAGGCCACGGCGTCATTGAGCGCATGGACGCTATCGGTGTCCACATCACCCACGTCGCCGAGGAAATCTCGGCCCGGCTGCCACGACGCACGGAAGCCGAAGCCCTGGCTACGCCTTCAGGCATTTCTATGCTCCTCATTCAACGCACCCACTACGTCGATGAGCTGCCCGTGGAAACCGCTGATATCACCATTCCCAGTGACCGATACCGCGTCAGCTACGTCATCCCGGTGCAAGGTTGACCAGGAGCGGGCCATGCCCGACTATGCTCACCGCAAGGATCATTTGGCTGACATAGGACGAAATCGTCTGGCGCGGCGCTGTACTTACCCCGTCGTGCTGATTCATTCGTCGCCACGGTAGCGTCTAGTGACGGTGGGAGACAAGAAGCGGAAGCGCAAAGCATCTTGCGGAGTGGCTCCAGTAGAACCTGACGCGTTAGCCCCACCTCGGCCGGCAGTAGCTCAGCGACGCTCTTGAAGCGCTTCCTGATCGCCGGCAGGTGCTGATTCTTGCTCAGACGCTGGTTCAGACCGGGGGAAGCGCAGGCTCATTCCGGTCACGATCAGCAGAATCGCGCAGATGATCCCGAGGCTCTGCAGCGGGCTGGGATGCCAGATCCCTGGAACATTTTCGGTGAGCAGCTTGAGGCCGACGTAGCCGAGGATGATCGCGAGGCCATGTTTGAGGTAGTGCAACCGGTCCGCCACCCCGGCGAGCAGAAAGTAGAGCGACCGCAAGCCGAGGATCGCGAAGATATTCGAGGTCAACACGATGAAAGGATCCCGGGTGATCGCAAAGATGGCGGGGATCGAGTCGACCGCGAAGATCAGATCGGTGAACTCGACGAGCACCAGTACCACGAATAGCGGCGTGAAGAGCAGCTTGCCGTGTTCTCGGACGACGAAGTACTCGCCTCGATAGTCGTTGGTGGTGGGGAGGACGCGCCGTATCCGCTTCATCAGCCGCGATTTGGTGATGTCTGGCTGATGGGCTCGTTCTCGCCAGGTTTTCCAGGCGACGTACAATAGGAACGCGCCAAAAACATAGAGAATCCACGCGAAGCGCTCGATCAGCGCGGCGCCCGTGAAGATCAGCACACCGCGCATGACGATGGCGCCGAGCACGCCGTAGAACAGCACGCGATGTTGCAGTTCGCGTGGCACTGACAGAGCGCTGAAGATCAGTACGAAGAGGAAGACGTTGTCGACCGATAGTGACTTCTCGATCACATAGCCGGTGAAGTACTCGACAACGGTCTGGCCGTCCCCATCGTGGAATCGGCTGATCGTCAGGCCGAAGATGACCGCCATGCCGATCCAGATGACCGACCAGGTCGCCGCCTCTTTGATCGACACTTCGTGGGTGTCGCGTTGCACGACCAGCAGGTCGACCGCGAGCAACACCACAACGATCGCGGCGAAAATTCCATAGAGGACCAGGTCGGACATGAGCGCTCCGGAAGTAGGAAAGCTCTAGCCTACCTTGTGGAAACGGATCGTTGTTGCTGCCTCGGACTCACCGGTGGGGGCTCGACGGGGACACATCGAGCCCCCACCAGTATGGTGCTCGGCGATTTTGGAATTGCGTGCAATATGACGTCGGGTGAGCCTGCCCATCGCTAGCTGACGATGGCGGCTGCGTCGCCGCCGTTTCCACCGCTGGCATCTGCGCCGCCTCCATTGACACTTACGACAGCGCCGCTATCCCCACCGTCACCGCCATAAGCAAAGGCGCCATGCCTGCCGAGAGCGACGGCATCACCACCGTCGCCACCGCGCGCCATGGCGGGGCCACCCTCGAAGCTGAAGACGAAGCCGCCGTCCTTACCATTCCCGCCAAAAGCGATGGCGTCCCACATAGTGCCGGCGGAGGCGGCTGGCGCGAATCCCATCATTCCTACCGTGATCATGCTGACGAGCAGCAGGCGCTTCTTGGTCCGGATCGTCCCGTTCATCGAGGCCTCCCTATGGTGTGCTGTGGTGATGTGACGCGCCAATGGGTGGATAGAGGCATGACTACTCACCGTCACAGTGCTGGGTATCTGGGCAATCCCCGGAGCTCCCACGGTGTGCCCTCCCATCCCGCGCGTATTGGCACGCACAATCATGCTAGCCGCTCTTTTGGTGCGAGAGAAGAGAAAACTCACTAACAGTACCTAAATGGTATAAAACAACTACAGTCAGATCACTACCGGTAACGTTGTGTCAAATCCCACACTGTCTGCCACCTAGATATCGCGGGGATGGCAGGCAGATGATTTTTGAGCAGGCTTTACCCGTAGGATTGGGCTATGTCTCCATCCCGTTCTATTCTCACCGCGGTGGCCTGGCCCTATGCCAACGGCCCGCGCCACATCGGCCACGTTGCCGCCTACGTTCCCTCCGATGTTTTCAGCCGGTATCACCGCATGGCAGGCAACCAGGTGCTCATGGTGAGCGGGTGCGATGAGCACGGCACGCCATCGTTGATTGCCGCGGATGCCGAGGGCATTGCGCCCCAGCAGCTGGTGGACCGGTATCACCGAGTGATCGCCGAAGACTTCCGCGCGGTCGGTCTGTCCTACGATCTGTTCACTCGAACCACCACCCGCAACCACTACGCGGTGACACAGGAACTTTTCCGAGGCCTGCACGCCAATGGGTACATCTTTCCCAAGAGCACACTCGGCGCGATCTCGCCGTCCACCGGCCGAACTCTGCCGGACCGTTACATCGAGGGCGCTTGCCCCATCTGCGGCTACGACGGCGCTCGCGGTGATCAGTGTGACAACTGTGGTAACCAACTCGACCCCACTGATTTGCGTAATCCCCGCAGCAGGATCAATGGTGAAACCCCGAAATTCACTGAAACCGAACACTTCTTCCTAGATCTGCCCGCGTTCGCGAACTCGCTGGGCAGCTGGCTGCGAACCCGGACCAACTGGCGTCCTAATGTGCTGAAGTTCTCCCTCAACTTGCTCGACGAGATGCCTCCCCGAGCCATTAGCCGGGACTTGGACTGGGGAGTGCCGGTGCCGCTGCCAGGCTGGATTGATCGGCCGGATAAACGGCTGTACGTGTGGTTCGACGCGGTGATCGGCTACCTGTCCGCGTCCATCGAGTGGGCCCGCCGTAGCGGTGATCCCGATGCCTGGCGCGCCTGGTGGCAGCATGACGCGGCTGAGTCGTACTACTTCATGGGCAAGGACAACATCGTCTTCCACTCCGAAATCTGGCCGGCGATGTTGCTCGGCTATTCCGGCCGCGGCGACAAGGGCGGCCAGCCGGGGTCGCTTGGGGCGCTCAATGTGCCCACGGAGATCGTGTCCAGCGAGTTCCTGACCATGGAAGGCCGTAAGTTTTCCTCCTCACGCGCGGTTGTGATCTATGTCCGGGATTTTCTGTCCCGGTATGATGCGGACGCGCTGCGCTACTACCTGGCGATCGCGGGTCCGGAGACGGCAGACACCGACTTCACCTGGGCTGAGTTCTTGCGCCGCAACAACGATGAGCTGGTTGCCGGCTGGGGCAACCTAGTCAACCGATCCATCGCTATGGCGGCCTCCAACATCGGTGCGATTCCCGCGCCAGGAGTGCTCGCCCCGGCTGACCAGGAGCTGCTGGTTGCTTCGCAAGCCGCGTTCGGCACAGTAGGTGAGCTGCTGGAACGATCCCGGCAGAAGGCGGCGATCACCGAGGCCATGCGGGTAGTGGCCGACGCCAATAAATATCTGTCCGATCAAGAGCCCTGGAAGCTGCGTTCCAGCAACCCGGAGCGGATGAAGACCGTGCTCCATGTGGTCCTGCAAGTGGTGGACGACTGCAAGGCCCTGCTGACGCCGTTCTTGCCGGCTTCTTCGCAACAGGTGCACACGCTACTCGGAAATAAGAACACCTGGGCTGCTATGCCCGAGCTGACCGAGGTCGATGAGGAGGGCGGGTTGTCGTACCCAGTGCTGCAGGGGAACTACGACACGGGGGCGCGCTGGCGGTCGGTCCCGATCCAGCCGGGAACCCCGCTGGCGCCGCCGACTCCGGTCTTCCGCAAGCTCGACTCATCCATCGTGGACGATGAACTTGCCCGGCTGGCGGGAACAGCATGAACAACGTGCCTGGAGATTTCCGACAGAGCACGCTGCCGCCGCCGCCCGAGCCGCTTCGCGTGCCGGTTGTGGATAGCCACACTCACCTGGACATGCAGGACATCAGTGTAGCTGAGGCGCTGCGGATTGCTGCCGCGGTGGGAGTGACCCGCCTGATCCAAGTGGGGACGGATGTGCCCTCGTCGCGGTGGTCCGCCGAGTTGGCCGACCAGCACGAGCCCATCTGGGCTACGGTGGCGCTGCACCCGAACGCTGCGCCACGGTTGAGCGATCTGGATGACGCACTGGCCGAGATCGACCGGCTTGCCGCCTTGCCGCAAGTACGAGGTGTGGGGGAGACTGGATTGGACTACTTCCGCACCGGCGATGACGGAGTAGCTACCCAGCAGGAATCGTTTCGCCAGCACATCGAGATCGCTAAGCGACACGGCAAGGCACTGGTCATCCACGACCGGGAAGCCCATGCTGATGTGCTGCGTATCCTCATTGAAGCAGGCCCACCGGATCGAGTGGTTTTTCATTGTTTCTCCGGGGACGCCGAGATGGCCAAGACCTGCGTGGAACAGGGATACGCGATATCGTTCGCCGGCACTATCACCTTCCGCAATGCCCAGCAGCTTCGCGACGCGCTCGCGGCAGTGCCACTGGAAGCGCTGCTGGTGGAAACAGACGCGCCGTTTTTGACCCCAGTGCCACACCGTGGCCGTCCCAATGCGCCGTACTTGCTCCCGTACACGGTGCGGGCGATGGCCGAGGTGAAGGGGATTGACGAGGACACACTCGCCGCCGCGCTGGTCGCCAACTCCGAGCGGGTCTTCAACCCCTGGTAGGAGCCGAACAGGAGATTCTTATGATGCCCGTCGGGGTAGCTCACATGGGCTACGGTGGCGGGTTACGGGCAGTAATCTGATTTGGGAAAAGCCCCCCGGACAGCCCTGGATCTCCTATCCTGAATGGCGAGAACGGCATCGCTGCTACTACAGTGGTGCCGTTTTGACGGCCGGGATCGGTCGAGCCCCAGACAGCCACGCTGTTTTTCCGCGCTGGCTGAGTGGGATGCCGCCGTGCCCGGGACCACCGAGGTCTGGAGCAGGGTGAGGCGTTTCCCCAAGAAATTGGCAGCGCAGGCTCTTGTCATTCTGATTCTCGTGGGTGTGACGAGTGCGTTCACCAGGTTGAGCAAGGCGGTCGCCCTTTCCGTCGATGGTCAAACTCGCCCGGTGCATACCGTTGCCAGAACAGTGGGCGAGCTCCTGTATCGGCAAAACATTCGGCCCGGTGTGAATGACTCGGTCGCGCCCGATCCGGATACTCCGCTTGCCGACGGCGCTGTGATAGCTGTCCGCTATGGTCGACAGCTCACGCTGGACTTCAATGGCCAGACCCGTCAGGTGTGGGTCACCGCCACCAGTGTGGAGGAAGCTCTCCAGCAGCTGGGGGTACGTGCGGAGAGGGCGCAGTTGTCGGTTTCCCGTTCCGCGTTGATCGGTCGGCAGGGGCTTGCGCTAACGATCCGCATTCCGCGTGAGGTGACCCTTCTCGTGGATGGCCAGCGGCACGTCATCACCACCATGGCCGCTACGGTACGCCAGGCTTTGGCCGAAGCGCAGCTGCGGCTAGGACCCTCAGACCAGGTGTCAGCGCCGTTGGATAGTTTTCCGGATGAAGTGATTCGGATTGTGCGCAACGGAACTCTCGTCACCGAGCAACTAGAGATTCCTCACCCAGTGAAGAAAATTGCCGACACTGCGCTGGCCGAAGGCGAGAAGAAAGTTCTGACCAAAGGCGAGGACGGACTCAAGGTGGTGACATACCGGGAGATTCTGGCCAGCGGCACCACGAAGATCCGCAAGCTCATCCGGTCTCGAGTGATCCGAGAGCCGATTACCGAGATCATCAAAGTCAATCCCAAGGATCTCCGCGACTCACTCGACGATCTCAACTGGGGCGCGCTGGCTCGGTGTGAGTCGGGTGGCAGACCAGATGCGGTGAGCGCGAACGGACTGTACGTCGGTGCGTTCCAGTTCAATGGGCCTACCTGGCATGGCGCGGGTGGCTACCGAGCGAATCCCGACAAAGATCCGTACGCCAAGGCAAGCGACGCCCCCTATGAGGAGCAGCTTGCCCGAGCGAAGGTCCTCTATAAAGACAGAGGAATTAAGCCGTGGCCTCATTGCGGCCCTCTGCTGCACAAGAAATGACGGCTGCTCCCGGGGCTGGTCTGCTTGGTCCAGCGGAAATTCGGGCATTAGCCGCGGCGTTGGGTATCCGTCCGACCAAGCGGCTTGGGCAAAACTTCGTCATTGACTCCAACACGGTCCGTCGCATTGTTCGGATCGCTCGCATCGAGCCGGATGACATAGTGGTGGAGGTTGGTCCAGGCTTGGGATCGCTCACCCTGGCTTTGCTCCCCGAGGCAGCCCGAGTGATAGCCGTCGAAATCGATGGAAGGCTGGCCACTGCCTTGCCGGCCACCGTGGCGGACCGATTGCCAGCATGCGCGGATCGGCTTCAGGTGGTCGCGGCGGACGCTCTCACCCTGGAAGGGCTGCCTGGCCCAGCTCCCACCGCGCTGGTGGCAAACCTGCCGTATAACGTGGCGGTGCCGGTGTTACTGCGTATGTTGGACCGATTCAGCTCGATCCAGCGGGGGTTGGTGATGGTTCAGTCCGAAGTGGCTGACCGGCTCACTGCGGCGCCAGGGAGCAAGAGCTACGGCATTCCTTCCATCAAGGTTCGGTGGTACGCGGACATCCAGCGGGCTGGGTCGGTCGGACGTACCGTGTTCTGGCCGGCGCCCCATGTCGACTCCGCTCTGGTCATCCTCACCCGGCAGCTGCCGCCGGCAACCAGCGCCAGCCGGGCACAGGTCTTCACGCTCATCGATGCTGCCTTTGCGCAGCGACGTAAGACGCTGCGAGCCGCCCTTGCCGCCTGGGCCGGCTCCTCGGCCGCCGCGGAACGAGCATTGCGGGGAGTCGGAATTGACCCCACGGCCCGGGGTGAATCCCTCAGCCTCGCCGAGTTCACTCGCCTCGCTGAGCATCGACCCACCCACCCCGTTGCGTGAAGGGGCCCTTGAACCAATCCTATAGCGTGAAGGGACCCTTCACTCAATGTGGAGGAGAGAGGAGAGTCCGCCGTGGCAGCTGTGACAGTCCGGGTTCCGGCGAAGCTCAATCTCCAGCTTGCAGTGGGGGCGCTGCGCCCGGACGGCTACCACGACCTGGTCACCGTGTTTCACGCGGTGTCGCTCTATGACACGGTACGAGCCAGCCCAGCTGACACAATGCGGATAACCGTGACGGGAAATTTCGCCGCTGACGTACCGAGAAATTCCGCCAATCTAGCTGCCCAGGCAGCCCGAGCCCTCGCCAAGCATGTCGGCGTCGCTCCCGCGGTGCATCTGGACATCTCCAAGGACATTCCGGTGGCTGGCGGCATGGCCGGTGGCAGCGCTGATGCCGCTGCCGCGCTCATTGCCTGTGACGCACTGTGGGAGTGCGCATTATCCCGAGCCGAGCTCCACGAACTCGCGGTCAGCTTGGGTAGTGATGTCCCGTTTGCTTTGGTTGGCGGGACCGCGCTCGGACTGAGTCGGGGAGAGTCATTGGCGCCGGTATTAGAACGCGGTACTTTCCACTGGGTATTGGCGTTCGCCGACGAAGGCCTGTCCACCGCCGCGGTGTACGCCGAGTTAGACCGATTGCGCGGCGCAAGCATTCCTGAGCCGCGGATATCCCAGGAGCTCATGGCCGCGTTACGTTCTGGGGACGCCCCGGCGCTGGGGCGGGCATTACGCAATGACCTGCAGCCGGCAGCATTACGCTTACGACCCCAGCTGCGTCGCGTCATAGAAACCGGCGAAGAGTACGGCGCTCTCGGCACGGTCGTCGCGGGATCTGGGCCGACGTGCGCGTTCTTAGCACGGAATGCTGAGGCGGCGCTAGATTTGGCAGTGGCACTATCTGCCGCCGGGGTGTGCCGCTCAGTGCGCCGCGCTCATGGCTCAGTACCTGGCGCCCGGGTGCTCGAATGCGACTGAGGGCGCTTTATCACAAACATTCGGAACCGAGAATTGACGCGCTTTGTCACTCGCTGCACATTAGCTTTATCGAGGGAATTTCGGTGAAGATCCGCGAGTAATGTTTACTTAAAGCCCCCGAGGGACAAGTATGATCTACAGCCTGTTCATGAACGGGCTCTGACCTTGGGAATATCCCAAGACTGCCATATCAGGCACATAGAGTGACCTGAGTCGCTTTCTGGAGGCACTATGACTACTCCGTCCCCGACCTCCCGCGCGGGCGCGGCCACCCCTAACCAGGTAGTGGGCTATGTTTTCGGCGTCGTGTACTTGCTGGTGGGATCGGTCGGTTTCTTGGTGACGCGAGGTGTGGATTTTGCCGCGACCGAAGGCAAGAACCTGATCTTCTTCGAGATCAACCCGCTGCATAACGTGGTTCATCTTCTCATTGGCGCGGCGTTGCTATTGGCCGCATCTCGCGGAGCGGCTGCGTCCAGGGGCATGAACATGCTGGTTGGTGTGGTCTACGCCGTGGTGGGGATTTTAGGGTTCTTCATCCACAGTACGGATGCCAACATCTTGGCCCTTAACGGCGCTGACCACCTGCTGCATCTCGCCACCGCCGCCGTGTTGGTTATCGTGGCCAGCTCGGGACGCTCCTCAGCACCCACTGCCTCCGTTAGCTAAAAGGCTGTGGTGAGCTAGTTCGTCAGCATAAAACTAGCTGGGTCGTTGGACGAGATCACCGATCTCGTCCAACGACCCAGCTTTTTACTGACGGGGGGAGTCGCTATGCCGTCCGGCGTGCCGCTAGCCGATCTGGTTTGGGCCAGCGCACGTCGTACGCCCAGCCCAGGAACTCGAAGATTCGGATGAGCCGCGCGCTGGAATCTATCTGGCCGGGCAGCGCTCCATGCCGGGCGCAGGTGGGGTCCGCGTGGTGAAAGTTATGCCACGACTCGCCCATGGACAGCGCGGCCAACCACCCGACGTTGCCCGACTTATCCCGAGAGCGGAATGGCCGCTCGCCCATAGCATGGCAGATCGAGTTGATCGACCAGGTCACGTGGTGCAGCAGGCTGACCCGGACCAGGCTGGCCCAAAAGAACGCGGTGAGTGCGCCCTGCCAAGACCAGGACCATAGTCCCCCTACGGCGGCTGGCAGCACCAATGAGATGGCAACCAGGTAAGGGAAGATTCGCGAGATTCGCGCTATGTCGCGGTCCTTGAGCAGATCAGGGGCGTAATCACGGATAGGTGTCTGTTCGGGGTTGAATAACCAGCCCATATGGGCATACCACAACCCCTTCATCAAGGCTGGGATGGATTCACCGTACCGCCACGGCGAGTGCGGATCTTCCTCTTTGTCAGAGAACTTGTGGTGCTTACGATGATCGGCGACCCATCGGATAACTGGCCCTTCGATGGCCAGGCTGCCAGCTAGCGCGAGCGCGATCCGCAGCGGCCGCTTGGCCTTGAACGAACCGTGAGTGAAGTGTCGGTGAAGCCCCACGGTGACACCGTGGCCAGCAATCACATACATGGCAACAGCGATCGCCACATCGCGCCAGCTTATAGCACCCCAAACCCAGGCGACCGGGATGGCGGCGAGCAACGCCAGGAACGGAACGCCGATGAACAGCGCCAGCGTCACCTGCTCCCAGGTGCGCTTACGGTCATCTGCTTCGTAGCTGGTTTGGTCTTCCTCGGTCATGGGAGCTCTGTCCAGAACGTTGCTGCCAGCGGAAGGGTTCATAAGAAACATCCTCGGGGCTCGGAGTTAGGGTTACCTAACCTTAGCCTACGCTGTCGTGGCTGTGGCGTACCCCGGCAGAGCGGAGGCTGGCGAAGGCAGGAGGGTGATGGAAATAGCGCTGAGCCGCTAAGGATATCAGCGCAACCGGGGAAGTTTATGGTTACAATGAATTAAGCATAGCTGACCCGGCTTTGAACACGAGCCGCGGGCTCGATAGGCAAGGTCAGCTGGGGATGGAACAAAGCAGACCGTCAAGGGGAGTGGACGGTGGGCCGGGTAACAGCCAAGCGAGCCACCAGGCAGACAATGTCAGCACTGGTTGCTGTATTCATGGTGGCCAGTTTCTGTCTGGGAATTGCGCGGATTCCGCTCGCCGCCGCGGATCCGGGTTCGGCGCGGCTGAGTCTGCCGTGGTCGCCGGATGACCCTCCCTGGGTTCTCCTCAAAGGCATTCATAGTTGGTCGGGGAAAATCCAGCCGGCTAGTTCGCTGGATTTCGCTCCCTCGCCGTCCGGGGGAATCGGCAATGTCCTCGCGGCCGGTGATGGCGTCGCGTATCGGGACGGGAACTGCGCTCCTAACTTTGTGCGTATCGATCATGGCAATGGCCTGCACACCAGCTACTACCACATCACGGATATCCCGGATTCGCTGCGGGACGGTACTCCTGTTCGGCGTGGCCAGTTTTTGGGGCGCACCGGCGAAGCGCTGCCATGTGGAGGACGCGCGAATGGCGCGCACGTTCATTTCACGGTGTGGAACTTCTCCGGGCAGTTCGACCGTAGCCCTCGTCAAGAGGCGAACGTCGTGGGAATGGATATCGGCGGGTGGAAGATCGAGTGGAACGGGCGCCTCGGTCAAGCCTGCCTGCGTCTCCTCACCACCGCGGAACGCCGTTGCGTGGGGGAGCGTATTCCTGCCACCAATTCCACCCCCGCTCCTTTCCCAAGGCCGGAAATGCCGATACCAGACGCGATAGCTCCTCCAGTGCCGCGGCAACCCGATAACTCGCGTGGGGTGGCAACCCCGCTGCCTCATCCGTTCCCGTCCGGGATGCTTCCCGTTCCCCAGCCCGGTTCGCGTCCACCCGCGGTGTTGCCAGCGCCGCGCCCGCGGCTTTCGGTGAGCCCTGACTGGCCGGCGAGAAGCTGGGGCGGGTTCTGCGACAGTGGTAGGTTAGCCACCATATCGGGGGCTGGCGACTGGACTTCTTGGCTGGGTTGCCTACTGGAATGGCTGTGGATGCGGTTAGCGTCCTTGCCCCGGAGTTAGCTGTCCCGCTACCTGGCGCCTCACCCAGCGGCGTGGCTATCGCAAGCCCAGCTTCTTCGAGCAGACTGGCCAAGCACCCCAACCCTGCTGTGCTTGAACGCGCTTCGCCACGATGATCTGTTCCTCTTTAGTGGCCTGGTCAGCGGTGGGAGCGTATGTGTGGCCCCCGAAGTCCTGCCACGTAGCTGGATGAAACTGCAAGCCGCCGGTGAATGGGCCGATTCCGGTATCGGATCCTTCCGACCAATTACCGCTGGATTCGCACTGAGCTAACCGGTCCCACACGCCATCGCCGCTTTTCGGCTCGGTCCGCGGCGGTCGCGCTGTGTGCTTCGGAGACGGCGCGGGAAGAATTTCTAACGCCGGATCTAACAGCTTCCCCAATCCGTTGCGGCTGTCTTGTCCGTTGCTGTGAGCGGGGGATTCTAGGCCGGCTGCTTGGCCGGAGCTTTGCTGAGCCTCGGTACGATGTTGCTGCGTAGGGCCGGCAACGGACAGTGCGACGCCATTGGCAATATCGATGCTTTTGATTGTTCCTGTCGATCCAGCAGCGCCGGCGGCAATGGATTGGGTGAGATTGATGTGGCCGGTCGCATAGCTATCTGCTTCCTTGGAGGAAAACATCGCCGAATTGGCGGAATAGCTCACCCCGGCAGTGGATACAGCGGCAACGAACGCTGAAGTGGAGAAAATGCGCGTCTTACTCTGCCGAGCGAAGGAGGTTTTCTTCGCTCTATGTCTTCCCCTAGCAGCCCTGTGCCTGCCCTGGGACATCTGGGCATCCCCCCATCAGATGCTTCCCGATTTCTGAGCCATAACCGCTCGGCCCCCTGAAACCGGACGCTCCATCCTTCAGTCTAGCCTAATTTCTTCCCCTCATGTCAGTTACCAGGAAAAACGTGAAAACTGGCTCAGCCAGAGCGGTTCTGAACAGGTTGGTTTCCGGCGGTACAAAAGTGAAGTTATTACCCCTCAACTCCAGTAGGCTCTGGCATCGGGGCAATGACGTTGCCGGCGACGTTGTCGGCGACGTCATTAACAGCACCCGTGACGGGCTTGAGCAGATCAGTTACCGCGCTTGTGTCGGTGGTTGTAGTGTTCGGTAGAGCTTCTTCCATCGGCTTGGAAACTTCGGGTTGTTCTGCCAATTCGGTTCCTTGCGTGGCAGGAACACCGAAAAGACCACCAGAATTACTAAACATTGCCACGATTATCGCGAGGAACTGCCAGATTAAATTCTGCGATAGGTTCTGTGACAACACCGTAGAAGTGGAGTCATCTTGTTTTCTATCAGAGGATAGGGGCGAAGTAGGAGCAGGGGCTGGTAACAACGGTGCTGGTGAGAATGCCTTCAATGGTTGATCAGCAATCTTGGCAGGCGTGGGAATCAGAGCAGGATTGGGTGGTTTCGAAATGTCGGCGAATTCCTGATCAACGCAAGGCGGTGCGCTTGTACCACCCTTGAAAAGGCTTCCCGGTTCGATATCTGCGGATTCGGTTCCCTGACCACCTAGGTCGTCGCACGCAGAGGGGGCGCCGCCTCCTCCGCCGGATGCGCCAAAAAACCTAAGAAGATCCGCGTTAGAAAAACGAGTTCCAGGAATGGAGCCAGAGGAAGAGGCGGAAGAGGCTAGCTTATTCTTCCCCTTATTCTTTCCGTGCCTCTCTTTGGGCTGGCCTTTTTTCGCCGCTGTCGTCTTTTTCCCATCCCCATGGTTTTGCCCTTGCGCCACTACCGGGCCTATCCCGACCGCGGATGCGGTAGCGATCGCCACCAGGCTAGTCAGAGTCCGGACCTTGGTCCGATTCGCGGCGGTGCGGTACTTTTCGGCCTTCGGCGCCCCATGCTTGGCCCGAGCTGTATGCCTGGCCCGATGCGTCATCACCAAATCCCCCCAACATGGAGCGCGGAAGCCCCACTGAGCTGAACCCTACGGGCTCAATGCTCTACTAAGCTGGTCATCTCTCCGCACACCTTAAGAACAACAGTAGCGTATTCCCCAGGCTGGTGGAGGTCAAACAAGCAGAAAACCGAAATCGATCAGACCCCGCCGGCACGCTCCTACCGTAGTTATCCACAGGGAGGCTTTACTGTCCGGAAATTGTCGGTCTCACCTGGCAGAATTCCCAGTATGACCTCGAACTTTGCCGTCTTACGAGACGCGGCTATCGCGCTGCGCCGGGCTGGCCACAGCGGGCGTGAGATCAAGAACAAAGAGGCATGCGCCCAAGACCAATCGGAAGAACCTGAGGGAGAACTACTGTGGCTGCCTCGTCATCAGGATTTTGCAAACCGCTGAGCTCTATCGGCAGATTGAAGGGTGGGCCTTTGGCGCCATGAGGAGTAGGCTGCGCGGTGAAGTCGCGAACAGCGGTCAGACCGTGGGAGAATGGCGAGTGAGCCAACCGACTCAAACGATCCGCTGTGGGGTAATTGGCAGCCCATCTGACTTTGAATCAGATAGCGATGGTTCGAATCCATCCAGCGGAGCCACGCTCGCTAGAGCCTTGTCGTAACGCCCGAGGAGCCCTATGAGCCCAATCCGTCCGGCTGCTGTCATCATCCTCGCCGCCGGTGAGGGCGCCCGGATGAAATCCGCCACTCCCAAGGTGCTCCATTTCCTGTGCGGACGAACCATGCTCGGTCACGTGCTCGCCGCCAGTTCCGCTCTGGATCCCGAGCAGCTCATTGTGGTGGTCGGCCACGGTCGGGATCTCCTCACCGCCCACCTGGCCGAGATCGCGTCGCACGCCCGCGTCGCCATCCAGGAACAGCAGCACGGCACCGGGCACGCCACCCGCATCGCCCTGCAAACCGCAGGCGAGCTCGACGGCCTGGTAGTGGTCAGCTACGGTGACACCCCGCTGCTCACCCCGCAAACCCTGCGCCAGCTGATCTCCGTTCACCAGCAGGCGGACAACGCGGTCACCATGCTGTCCGCGATCGTGCCCGACCCCACCGGATACGGGCGCGTGATTCGGGACCGGAACGGCACGGTGACCGGAATCGTGGAGGAGCGAGACGCTACTCCCGAGCAACGGGCAATCCAGGAAATCAACTCCGGGATATATGCCTTTGACGGCAAACGACTGGCTGGCGCGCTTCCCCAGCTGAAGACCAACAATGCTCAGCGGCAGGAATACCTCACCGACGTCGTGGGAATTCTGGACACTGACGGTCACCGGGTGGGGGCTGCGCCAGCGCCGGATTACCGCGACATTTTGGGCATCAACGACCGGGTCCAACTGGCTGAGGCCCGGCGCATGCTGCGGGATCGGCTGGCAGCTCATTGGATGCGGGAAGGCGTGACTTTTATCGACCCGGCCACCACCTGGCTCGATGTCGACGTGACCTTCGAGCCGGACGTGACCGTTCACCCCCACACCCAGCTGATGGGACACACCCACCTTGCCAGCGGCGCCCAAGTCGGCCCAGGGTGTGCACTTACCGACACCCAGGTGGGAGAGGGCGCTGCCGTGACCCACGCGGTATGCGTCGCCGCTGAGATCGGCCCGCAAGCCACTGTCGGGCCGTTCACCTATCTCCGTCCCGGGGCCAAACTGGGCCGCAAGGCCAAGGCCGGCGCGTATGTCGAGATCAAGGCGAGCGAGGTTGGTGAGGGTGCTAAGGTCCCGCACCTGACGTATGTCGGAGACGCCAAGATCGGTGAGCACACCAATATCGGCGCGGCTACTGTCTTCGTCAACTACGACGGCGTGTCCAAACACCGCACCACGATCGGCAGCCATGCGCGAACCGGCGCGGACAACATGTTCATCGCGCCGGTGACCGTCGGGGATGGCGCGTACACCGCGGCGGGCTCGGTGATCACCGAGGATGTGCCGCCCGGCGCACTCGGGATCGCCCGAGGCGAGCAGCGTAACGTCGACGGCTGGGTGGCGCGTAAGCGCCCCGGCACCTCCGCGGCACAGGCCGCGGCTTGCGCCATGGCGCCAGGCGGAGTTGCCGATGCCCATCAAACCGGCAAAGCTGAATTCGACGACGCTCGGCGCGCTGGCGCACGGGGCCAGCCAGGTGAGAAGGAGCCCGAACGGTGACCGCGATCAAGGTCAGCAGAACGAAAGAGCTGATAGTTTTCAGTGGCCGGGCACATCCCGAACTGGCTACTGAGATAGCTGGACAATTAGGGGTGGCCCTGGCGCCTACTCACGTGGTCGATTTTGCCAATGGTGAGATCTATGTCCGGTTCGAGGAGTCGGTACGTGGCAGTGACGCGTTTGTCATCCAGAGCCACACCACGCCGATCAACACCTGGATCATGGAGCAACTGATCATGGTGGATGCGCTCAAACGAGCCTCTGCCTCCCGGATCACCGTGGTCACCCCGTTCTATGGCTACGCCCGCCAGGACAAGAAGCATCGGGGCCGGGAGCCGATCTCAGCGCGGCTGATGGCTGATCTGTTCCAGACCGCTGGGGCTGACCGGCTCATCGCGGTGGATCTGCACACCGGCCAGATCCAGGGTTTTTTCAACGGTCCCGTTGATCATCTGTCCGCGCTGCCCCTGCTGTCGAAATACGTGGGTAGCCGAATGGACTCGTCACAATTGACGATAGTTTCGCCGGACGCTGGCCGGGTGCGGGTGGCCGACCAGTGGACTGACCGATTGGGCGTGCCGCTGGCCATTATTCACAAACGTCGGGATCACCACGTCGCCCACCAGGTCAAGGTGCACGAGGTGGTTGGGGATGTCTCAGGACGGGTGTGTGTCCTGGTCGACGACATGATCGACACCGCGGGGACGATCACCGTAGCCGCGCAGGCGCTGTTCGAGAACGGAGCGGCGGATGTCATTGTCGCCGCCACGCATCCAGTGCTCTCCGGCGACGCGGTGGACCGGCTGAAAAACTCCCAGATCAGCGAGGTTATTGTGACCAATACCTTGTCGATCCCACAGGAGCGGCGCTTCGACAAGCTGACAGTGCTCTCGATCGCTCCCTTGATCGCCCGGGCCATCCGGGAAGTCTTCGACGATGGTTCAGTGACCAGCCTGTTCGAGGACAAGGGGTAGCAGGGGCTTCCGGGGTAACGTCGATTTCCGAATCAGTAGCCGAGACGGATATCCTAGTAACGCTATCCGGCGAGGGATGCTTGATTCAGCTCCGGAATCAACGGTTCATCTGGCACGATGTTCCTGGTGCGGTCCCTTTCCGGAACTTTCGACGACGTGTGTATTCCGCTTGAGGAGAGTAGCCGTGTCTGGAGTTCATATTGCCGCTGAACCGCGGGTTGAGTTCGGCAAAGGCGCTGCTCGGCGTTTTCGCCGGGCCGGCAAGGTTCCCGCTGCTCTATACAGTCGCACGGCGGAGCCTATTCATATTGCCCTGCCGAGCCATCAGCTCATGATGGCGCTTAAGACCGCTAATGTGCTGTTTGAGCTTGATCTCCAGGGCAAGAAACACTTAGCTCTGCCTCGCGATGTGCAGCGCCACCCGGTCAGGGATTACCTTCAGCACGTCAACCTGCTGCTGGTCAAGCGCGGCGAAAAAGTCACCGTCGAAGTTCCCGTTCGCGCCGCGGGTGAGCTAGCCCCCGGTGGCCTGCTCGGCCTCACGTTGACTACGCTGTCTGTCCAGGCCGAGGCTACCCGCATTCCGCAAGCCATCGAGATTTCCATCGAGGGTCTACAGGTGGGTGACGGCGTCTACGCCAAGGATGTCACCCTTCCGTCCGGAGTTACCCTCGATACTGAGCCTGACGCCATGGTGCTGCACGTGATGGCGGCGCCCACCGCTGAGCAGGTCGAAGCGGAACTCGCTGCCGCCGAGGCCGAAGCCGGGATCGAGCAGCCCGAGCCGGTGGCCGCGGCGGAAGAGAAGACAGAGGCGTCGACTGCCGAAAGCTAGGGCAACTCCATGTCGACCTCAAATGACGTGTGGCTGGTGGCAGGCCTCGGCAACCCGGGGGCTGGCTACGTCGGCAACCGGCACAACGCCGGCTTCATGGTGCTGGACGTGCTTGCCGAGCGCGCAGGTAGCCGATTCAAGGTTCACAAGGCGCACGCTCATATGATCGAGGGCAAGCTGGCTGGCCAGCGGGTCGTGCTCGCTAAACCTCTTTCGCACATGAATAACTCGGGCAGCCCCGTCGCGGCGCTGCGGAGCTTCTTCAAAGTTCCGGTGGAGCACATCGTCGTGATCCATGACGAGCTGGATATTCCCTACGGCGAGCTGCGGCTGAAACGCGGAGGCGGGGAAGGGGGGCACAACGGGCTCAAATCCATCACGTCCTGGTTGGGCTCCCGCGATTACCTGCGGGTGCGGTTCGGCATCAGCCGTCCGCCTGGCCGCATGAATTCGATCAGTTACGTGCTTCGGGATTTCACTGCCACCGAGCGTGCGGAACTGCCGTATCAGCTGGAGCGCGCCGCCGACGCGGTCGAAATCCTCCTCACCCACAGCCTCGAACACGCCCAGAACACCTACCACGCATAAGGCCTCCGGTATGCCTGCGTTCCGCAGCTAGCTTGATCGACTAGTACACGGGTTCGGGTGTTGACCTGCGGGAATGCCGATGCGCACGGCTGATAGGTGTGTTACTAGGCGGTGGTGTTGTGGCTGGTCAGAC
>Ga0187894_10000573_pt1 | contig 49466 bp, 43 predicted proteins | sample GBC1701081metaG_FD_136650 | JGI IMG/M metagenome (GOLD analysis project Ga0187894, IMG submission 136650) | White microbial mat communities from a lava cave in the Kipuka Kanohina Cave System on the Island of Hawaii, USA - GBC170108-1 metaG ... | reverse complement strand
TCAGCAGGGTCAGACAAACGTTGTTGCACGAGGTCGCGCCCGTGCCAGCGTTCGACACCGCAACCACTCCGATGTCCGCCGGCGGCACAAGAAGGATCTGCGCGAAGAACGTCCCCGCGCTCCCGTTGTGCCACGTGGCCTCGCCGTAGGGCGTGCCCGCGGGAATCCATCCCATCGCATAGTTCTTCTGGCACGAGTGCATGTACTTCACTGTCTCCGGCTTCAGGATCGCGGGGTCACTGGCCTCGCCCCGCAGCGCCCGCAGATGGAAACCGCCGTATCGCGCCAGGTCCGCCACCGAGCAATGGACGTCGCCCGCAGGGGCCAGGACCAGCGGGAGTCGGTACGGGTCATCGAGCCCCGACGGCGCGAATCCGTTCGGTCCCGGGATGTGACCCCGCGGCTGGTTCGGGCGATCGGGCGTTGCCGGCCAGCCGAACCCCGCGCTCGACATTCCCAGCGGCTCAAAGATGCGCGTGCGCATGAGCTCTTCCCAGGACTTGCCGCTCTTCTGCTCGACGACGGCCGCCACGATGGAAACGTCCGCGTTGGAGTACGCGTAGCCGCTCCCCGGCGGCGTCACCGGATGCTTGGCCAGCACGCGCCGGGCGAACTGGGCCCGCTGCTCCATCGGTGTGCCGGAAAGGTCCCGCGTCATCGCAAACTCCGGCGCGCCGCCGCTCGTGAACGGCGGCATCCCCGCCCGGTGCGTCAGCATCTGCTCGATCGTCACAGGCCGGTACAACTCATTCATCTGGGGCGCGAAATCGGGCATCGCTTCCGCGAGAGTCGTGTTCCACGAGAGCGAGCCCTGTTCGACGAGCATCGCCGCCAGCATCGCGGTCATCGACTTGGTGATTGATCCGATGTGGAACAGGTCGTCGTTGGTCGCCTGTTCCGCTTGACCCTCGGCCCGGTGCCCGCGCACGCCCAGCCCGATCAGACCGTTCCCTCGAAAGACGCTCGCGGCGATCGCCGGCTGGTAGGCCCGGTTCCGCTCTTCATCGATGATGACGGCCAGGTTGTCGACGCGGGCTTCGGCCTGCCGGGCGAGGGCCGGCGATGCCGCGGTGAGTCCAAAGAAAAGGGCCGCGGCTGGCGCGGCCCGTACGATGCCATGGTGCGTCCGCATGACCCTAAGTCTTGCGGGCGGCTGTGCTCGGGTCAATCGCTCACTCGGATCTCGTGATCGTCTCCCGGAGCGTGGTCTCGTTCGAGATGATCGAGCCCTGGTTGGGGTCCATGGTGAACTTGAGCCGCTCCGAGCGGGTCACGGACCTTGCCATCCCCGCCTTCGAATCCCAGGTCACGGAACCCTCGAACGACGACGCTTTGAGTTCGGTGCTCGGTTTGTTAGAGCCGTTGTTGTTTCCCGCGGCGTTCGGCGCGGGCATCGCGACTTCGGCCTTCCCGGTGCTCGTGATGCTGGCTTCCTGCCCGGTGGCCGAGGCCATCTTGTACGAGTAGCCGATGTTCAGTTTCGCGCCCGCGAACAGGGGGCGCGACTCTGCGAATGTCCAGGTGTCGCCGGGCGCCGCGCTCGCCTTGGCGCAGTTGACGCTGTACAGGTTCGCGTAGGTCTTGCGAATGAACTCGGGGTCCAGCAATTCGTTGGGCAGCGCGCCGAGCGGTCCCGGCTTCGCGAGACTGCGAGGCGACTTGACGTTCTTGATCTGACCATCGGACCCGATCGTGAGCGTGATCGTCGCCCCGACCAGCGGGCGCATCACTTCCGCGATCGGACTGTCCGCGTCTCGGCTCGGCGGTGTCTGGCTGTCGAACGCATGAATCATGTTCATGGCCGGCACCTGAACGGACAGCTTGATCCGCTCGTACGTCAGCTCGACCACCGCGCCCGACTCGCTCGACTCGATCACCTTGTGAGCGACCCGGATCTCCCGGTTGACCGTCTGAGTCGTCTCGCCCTGCAGGAAGGCGTCGGACCACGTGGTGTTTGACCCCTCGGTCGTCACGGTGAACCGGGCGGTGGCGCCCTTCGTCAGTTTCGGTCGGAGGCTCACGCCCTTCTCAGCGCCGAGCGCGGGCATCGCCAGCGTCAGCGCCATGGCCCACGCCGCCGCGGCCGGGAAGCGGGAAATCTTCATCGTTCTCTCCGTTCTGGGGTTGTTCGACTGACAGTAGAGCGGGGCGCGGTGCCGCCGCCAGGGTTCTACCGCCGAACCTCCGCCCGGACTATCGGCCCATGCCCATCGCGACTTTTCTCACGCCGCTACAGACCGCACAATTTGACGTGCCGCCTCCGCCAGGTCGTCCGCGGCGTGCATCGTGGGGATCTGCGAACGGGCCTCGCGCAGGATCTTCCGCCCGGCCTCGACATTGGTCCCCTCCAGCCGGACGACGAGGGGGACCTTGAAGCCGACTTCCTTGGCGGCGTTCACCACCGCCTGGGCGATCACGTCGCACCGCATGATGCCCCCGAAAATATTCACGAGGACCCCTTTCACCGCGCGGTCGGAGAGGATGATGCGGAAACCCTCCGTCACGGCCTCTTCCGAAGCGCCGCCGCCGACGTCGAGGAAGTTGGCCGGGCTGCCCCCGCAGTGCTTGATGATGTCCATGGTCGCCATGGCGAGCCCCGCCCCGTTCACAAGGCAGCCGATATTGCCGTCCAGCGCGATGTACGACAGCCCGAACCGCGCCGCGCGCAGTTCGTTGGGGTTCTCCTCGCTCGCGTCGAACATGTCCGCGATGCTCTTCTGCCTGAACAGCCCGTTGTCGTCGAATGCGAACTTCGCGTCGATCGCCACGACACGCCCCTCGGGCTGCTCGCGCGTCGGCTTCGTCACGACCAGCGGGTTGATCTCGGCCAGCGTGCAGTCACGCTGCGTGAAGAGCCCGGCCAGCGACAGGATGATCTTGGTCGCCTGCCCGACGTGCGAACCCCTGAACCCGAGCGCGAACGCCGTCTGTCGCGCCTGGAAGGGCTGCATGCCGGCCGCCGGGTGAAGCGGCGCACGCAGGATCGCCTCGGGGCGCTTCTTCGCGACCTCCTCGATCTCGACACCGCCCTCGGCGGAGGCGATCAGCACGTTGCGGCGGGTGGTCCGATCCGTCGTGATCGCGACGTAGAATTCGCGCGCGATTTCCACTCCCGCCGCGATCAGCAGGCGTTTGACTTCAAGGCCTTGCGGCCCGGTCTGCGCCGAAACCAGCCGGTTCGACAGCATGAACCGGGACGCATCGACCGCTTCATCGACCGAGCGCACGAGCCGCACGAACCCGGCCTTGCCGCGCCCGCCCGCGTGCACCTGGGCCTTCACCACCGCCAGACCCTTGCATTCGGGCAACGCCTCGGTCACGCGCTTGTAAGCGCTGCCCGCCTGGTCGACCGCCTCCACGACCATTCCGGGCGGCACGGGAACTCCCGCGCTTTCCAGCAGCTGCCGCGCCTGGTACTCGTGGACTTTCATCCGTGCCGTCGTGTCCGGTGCATCACTTGTCGGCGACGTTGAGCGAGCGCCCGACGCGGCGCTTGCGGTTCATCATCTTTCGACCGCCGCGCGTGCGCATCCGAGCGCGGAACCCGATGGCCCGCTTTCGCTTGAGCCGGCTGACTCGGTGTGGATAGTGCATCGAACAGGCCTCCAGCAGCGCCGCCCGCCTGGGCCGGCTCGTGAATGGGTCCCCGCCCGGACCGCCCCGGGGAAGGGAGGACGGGGAGAGGAGAGCCTAGCAACGCTCAGGTCCGTTCTTCCAGTGACGGTCAGCCAATCGTCCCGGCTCCTGGAGTGGGTTCAGAGCGTCTCCATCTGCCCAAAGTCACGCCTGAGCCCTTGTGTTCCCCAGATTCCGCGTGCGAGTGATGGCCCATCCCGCCCGCGCCGATACGCTATGGGTGCCGGAGGGCGGTCCTTCGGCCCGAGGGGGTCTCGGCCCTGGCTCGGCCTCGGCGCTTTGGAGCGCCCGATGCCGCGGCACGTCCGAAGCCCCCGCGGATGGCATCGCGTTCTGTTGCGCCTCCGTGGCCGATCCGGGAGAGATCGCTCGGCGCGGCGTCGCGCGCACCCCGCCTCGGCGTGGGAAGCACGCGGCCCCGCGCCACGCGAAGCCCCGGTGCAGCGATAGAACGCGAGATCGAAGACCGGGGCTCGGCGCCGCACATTCGGCCGGGCCGAGGGCGCTCGCGTGAGGCTCGACCAATCCGCGCTGGACCAGGCCCAGCAGGTCATCGGCTATCGCTTCAGCGATGTGGCGCTGCTCGATATCGCGCTGACGCATGCGTCCATCGCCGATTCCCGCCTGGCATCCAACGAGCGCCTGGAATTCCTGGGCGACGCGGTGCTTGGTTTGATCGTCTGCGACTACCTCTATGGAAAGTTTCCCGGCCTGCTCGAGGGCGACCTCACCAAGATCAAGTCCGCCGCCGTCTCGCGCCGCATGTGCGCGCGCATCGCTTCGGATCTCGCGCTTGATCGCCTGCTTCTTCTCGGCAAGGGAATGAAGACTCGGGCCTCGATCCCGCCCTCGCTCTCGGCCGCCGTGCTCGAGGCCGTCATCGGCGCGATCTATCTCGACGCCGGAATCGAAGCGGTCCGCGGGTTCCTGCTCCCGCTCATCGCGCATCAGATCGATGTCGCCGCCAGCAGCGGGCATCAGCAGAACTTCAAGTCGGTCCTCCAGCAATTCGCGCAGCGCCGCTTCGAACAGGCGCCGATCTACATACTCATGGACGAAAAGGGCCCCGATCACGCCAAGTGCTTCGAGGTTTGTGTTGAAGTCGGCGGGCAGCGATTCGAGTCCTGTTGGGCGAATTCGAAGAAGCAGGCCGAGCAGCAGGCCGCGCAGCGAGCCCTCGAGGACCTGAATCTCATCGTTCGGACCGAAGATGGCCAGGCGATCTACGTCGGCGACGCCGAGGGCGACGAATCGGAGAACGGCGCCGCCACGCCGCCGCTCTCGACCATTTCGAGCGAAGAATCCGCTGAGCCCGCGCCGGCGCCGGCCCGTCCGGCCCGCAAGCGTCGTGCGGGTTAGTCGGCTTCGCCGGGCGCTATTCCTTTCTTGCAGGCGCCGACATGGAGCCCCACGTCCTCAGGTCAACGACTGCGCGGGCCGGTTCCTTCTGTTCCGGCATGAGCGGCCGGGGCCAAGAGAAGCGCCTCCCATCGGGTGTGACCCGCTCGACCCCGACTCTCAGTTGTTCATCCGGCGGGATCCAGCTCTGCGGGATCGACGTCAGGGCGCTCCATCGGTCCTCCATCACGCGCACGCTGCGCGCTGCGCCGTCGCGCGCGCGCACTTCGATCACGCCCGACGGAGCCCCATACGGCCCGACCCATACTCGGACAGCATCTTCCGGCCGCGGCGCGCCGATGGTCCGGCACTCGATGTACGCCTCCCACCCATCCCCGGCAGCCGATCGCTGCACGAGGACGATCGCCGACTCGCTCGCGGCTGGTATCTCCGGCGTTGAGGCCTGCCACGTCGGCCCGGACCACTGCGGCCACATCGGCCCGGCGAGCAGCCCCGGCGGGCGGCAGGCCACCGGCTCTGCCAGCAGCACGACCGGCCGGCTCCATCCGTCGGCGCGAACGACCCCTGCCGTCGATGGCAACCCCTCCACCGGGAACTCAAACGTGAGTGTGGCGCTCTGGTGAGGGCGGAGTTGGGTCGCGTTCCGGGCCGCCACATCCGCCGCCGCAGCCGAAGCGACGCGGGCAGAGCCGTTCCGCTCCGCGATCCCGATCAGAGCCAGGCGAGAGGGAACGGAACGGTCCCGTCCGTCCGCGCCGATGCGAGTGAGGCTCGGGCCGGGCGCGCTGTCGTCGATGACCCACACAACGGGCGGTTGCTCGTGGAGCCAGCGCTGCGCCGATTCGACCGCGGCCGAGTCGCTCGTCGCCGGGTCCAGCAGTCGCTGGCGCAACAATCCTTCGCCCGATTCATCCAGACTCCACGCGGGCAGGAGCGCGCCCTGAGGCGAGAGGATCACCACCGTCATCGTCGCGGCCAACTGCGCTGCGCGGTCGGCATCGGCGCGACGGACCCGCTCAATCGCCGCACGCCATCGATCTTCGACCTGCCTGGCGAGCGCCTCGAGCGCCGGGTCGGGCATCGCCCCTGGGTGATCGGCGCCCCACAAAGCAGCCGCGTTGAATCTCTCCGCGATGATGCTCACGCGCCAGCGATTGAAGGGGTCTGAAAGAAGAGGGCGCAGGGCGTCGCCCAGGGCCCTGATCGCCTCCTGTCCGGCATCGACCCTGGGCGCGCGGGCTGCATCCGTGACCGGCGGGGGCGGCGCGATCCAAGCGACCGGGAGGGCAGCGCCATCGAGCTTCAATGCCCGCCCTGCGGCGGCTGGGGGCAATTCGACGAACAGCGCCCAAAACCCGCCTTCGCCCTGGGTCGATGGGGACGGCCCGTTCGAAGCGCCCGCGATCCACGGCTCGGTGGACCACGTCGGTGGGGCGGGCAGCCAGCGTGGACCGGGTGTCGGTGGCGCAATCGTCGCGCGTAGATACACCAACTCAGCGGAGGCAGGGCGGCTTTCCTCGCCCCATGTAACACGGGGCACGGCTCCTGGCCTCGGCTGGCGTAGCGGGATCACGAGTCTTCGGCCTGCGATCGCCACGATCGTGGGTTCGGCGGGCATGACGCCTGAGAACGACGGCTGGGCGAGCGCAGGGCGTCTGCTCCCGTCCGCCCCGCTGCCCGCCGGTCGGTCGGTTCGGCCCGAAGAGCAACCGACGAAAAGCGCCAGCGCCGCCGCGCCCACGAACGGCACGGCGCCGGCCCTCGTCCGCCACGATCGCGCCTCGGGCGTCATCGGGAATCCACCCGGATTGCGCGCTTCCGCACTGCGCGCGCGATTTGCACGAAAGGTGACGACGCGCCCCGTCGATATCCATCGCCGGTTGGTCGGCCCGGCGCAGCCGGAACGGGCCGGATGGAAACCGGGATCAGGCTTTCGCATCGAAGGGAACAGGGAGCACATCGTGGTCACCAGGCTCGACAGCGGGGAGTGGGAGTTCCGGACATTTGTTCCGCTGGCGGCCTTCGTTGAGATCCTTGGAACCTTCACAGGGTGGCACGACGAGCCGCTCGCCATGCTCCCGGACGGCTCCGGCTGGTGGACGGCCCGCCTCCAGCTGCCTCCGGGCGAGCACGAATTCCAGTATCGCATCGATGGGCGGGCGTGGCAGGCCGATTACGCCGCGCACGGTGTGCGCCTGGCCCGCCACGGCGCCTGGCTCAGCCGTTTGAATGTGCCCAAGATCGCGGCAGTTGTGCCGGCCGCCGTCGCTGCGGCCTGAACGGGCCCGCGACGCCGCATGGATCGACGATAATCCGCTCCGGCCCTGCCGAGGGAGCAGTTCCTTCGCTTCGGCCGTTCCGAGTGGATCGCGATGCCTTCGTTCTCTTTCACGATCGCAACCCAGTCGGCGCCGCCGGGCGACACGTCGCTGATCGATCAGACGGTCGATGCGATCGGGCCCTTGCTTGCCGAATACGGGCTGCAGGTGCTCGGCGCGCTGGTGTTTCTGGTCGTCGCGCTGTTCCTGTCGGGCTGGGCCGCACGCGCTTCGCGGCGCGCTCTGGAGCGTGCCAGGATCGAGCAGACGCTGGCCCGCTTCGTCGGCAAGGCCGTGCGCATCGCCATTCTGGTTCTGGCGATCATCACCTGCCTGCACATCTTCGGCGTGCCGATGACGAGCGTGGCGGCGGTCGTTGGCGCTTCGGGCATCGCCGTCGGCCTGGCGCTTCAGGGCTCTCTCTCGAACATCGCCGCGGGTGCGATGCTGGCGATCTTCCGGCCGTTCCGCGTGAGCGACATGGTCGTGCTTGCCGGGCACACGGGGCGCGTCGTTGACATCGATCTCTTCACAACACATCTCGACACCCCGGATAACCGTCGGATCATCCTGCCCAACAACCAGATTGTCGGGAACGTGATCGAGAACATCACTCGCAACCCGATCCGGCGCGTCGAGGTCAATGTCGGCGTCGAGTATTCCGCCGACCTGGACCGCACGCGTGACGTGCTCACGCGCGCCGCCGCGGCGGTGCCGGGCTGCGCCTCGGACCCGCCGCCAATCGTGCGCCTCGACTCGCTGGGCGACTCGGCCGTCCTGTGGAAGGTGTTCGTGTGGGCGCCGCGGGATCAGTTTCACGAAGTGCGCGATGCCGCGACGCGACGGGTGAAGAAAGACCTCGACGAAGCCGGCATCGGCATCCCATTCCCGCAGCGAGTCGTGCACATGCGCGGGCCGATTACCACCGAATGAATCCCATCACAACCTCGAACGCGATCAGCAGGATGATGATCCACTCGAGGATCTCCATGCGACGCGTGGCCTGCCGGTCGCTCATCTTCGCGTAGATGCTGTCGAGCGTTTGGAGCTTGCGCAGGATGCTCGCGTCCCATTCGGGGAGGTGCAGGCGACCCGCCGCCAGGCGATAGACGCGCGCCAGGTACTGATCGCCGAGCAGTTTCAGTGCGTTGTTCACGCCCTCAAAGAGCACCGCCGAATCCACCTGAAGGCGCGCGATACGGCGCAGATCCGTGCCGCGCCCTCCGAGCAGACCAACGCTCCCTTTCGAGAGCACGGCGTAAGCCTCATCCAGCGCGCTGTCCAGCCTCTCATCGAGGTGCCGCATCTCGAGCAACTCGACATTGGCGAACTCCAGCACACTGCGCACATCTTCCGGGTCCTCATCGAACACGAGCGCGGCGTTCCAGTCGATCAGGGCCGCATCGCTCTGTGCATACGACACGCGGCAGGCCAGCGCGTCGGCCGTCTCCTGAGTCGAGAGAGCCGCGCTCTCGGCGCGCAGAATGCCGGCGAGTCGCGCCGTCTCCCTCGCCAGCAGCTCCTCGGGTGTCACCGGCCTGCCCTGAACATCCATCGCGCGCCGGATCTCGAAGATCGCGTAGTCCTCGACGAATTCGCTGGGGCCCGGCTGGCTGACGGCGGGCCCTATTGCGGCGAGTAGGTCCTCCGTGCGCCGGCGCGAATCGGCCACCAAGCTTGTCTCCTGCGAGAGTCGCGCGCTCAGGTCGCGCAGGTCATCCAGGGATCCGGCGAACGGGATGTTGTAACGCACCGACACCGCGCCGAAGTCGAACAGCACCACATCCACATCCGGCGCCAGCTCGAAGCGCCCGATCCGCATCGACCCGGCGGGCTCGCTGACGCGCAGCGGTGCGGGCCGGTACTCAAACGACGCCGGCGCATGGCGCGTGTGCTTGAGCGTCTGGCGTTCGGGCGCGGGCCCGGCGGAGGCGATCAATCTCTCCGCCTCTTCGAGGTCGATGGCCAGAGCCAGGTCGTGGGCGAAGAGCACCTGGCACACGCCTTCGAGGCGGATATCTGCGGCGGTTGACGCTGCGCCATCGCCCGATGCGCCCGGGCGCGTGGTCGGTTTGGCTTCGCTCGTCTGATTCACGATGGAATGGTACGGGCCCGGGGCGTTCGCCGATTCCACGAACCGCTCAAGCGGGGTCGTTTCGAGTCGAAGGTAGGATGTGCCCCGCCATGGCTGCCGGCGTCATCCTGCTCATCATCGCGCTGGTCTTCGCGCTGATAGTGGTGCTGGTGGTGTTCAAGTCCATCAAGGCTCCGGACAAGTCGGCCCGCGCGCACCATCACGAAGAGGAGCGATGGCACAAGCTGCACCCGCAAGGGCCGCAGGACAAGGGCCGGAAGCACTGAACTGGCAGGCTCGCGCGAGGGCTGGGGCTTCTGGATTGGATTGCCCGAAGAGCCGCGGCTCTGCGACATCGCGCCTCGGCGTGAGATTCTTCTACTCTTCCCGTAATGCCCCGGCCAGCGAAGAACCCAGATGCACCGGAGATCCTCAACCGGCGCGCGCACCACGACTTCCACATCTCCGACACGCTCGAAGTCGGCGTCCAGCTCCGCGGCACGGAGGTGCGATCCATCCGACAGGGTCGCTGTTCCCTCGCCGAGGGCTACGTCCGCGCGGAGGCGCAGCCGCTGGCGCTGCTGCTCTACGGCGTGCACATCGATGAGTACCCGGCCGCCGGGCCGGTCCGGGCCGGGCGTCAGCACGCCCCGGCGCGCAGCCGAGTGCTCCTGGCCCACGCGCGCGAGATACGAAAACTGGCCGTCGCGGCGGATGCCAAGGGCTTCACGATCCTGCCGCTGAAGATGTACTTCAAGAAAGGGCGCGTGAAACTGCTCATCGGGCTCGGGCGCGGAAAGAAAGCCTACGACAAGCGGCAGGACATCAAGAAGCGCGAGGCCGAGCGCGACGTGCGCCGGGCGATGTCGCGGCGGGCCTGATGCGATGCAACCGCAAAGGCGCGGAGGACGCTGAGGGATGCCTCGATCTACATTCAGATCCGCGAGAATGGTAGTGAAAGGCTGCGTGCACGATCGGAGCAACTTCCGGACGTCTGGTGCAGTATTGTGACCGCGCGTTCCTCTGCGTTCTCCGCGACTCTGCGGTTGCATTCTTGGTGTTGCCGATGCCCGAACCTGTGCTCCAACTCGCTCACTCGCCCGACCCGGACGACCTGTTCATGTGGTGGCCGCTGGGCACGCGCGACGTCGAGCCCGACATCGACACCGAGGGTCTGCGTTTCGCGCCGTTCCCCGAGGACATCCAGGCGCTCAATCGCCGCGCGATCGAGAAGCATGATCTCGACGTCACGGCCATCTCGATCCACGCCTACCCACACGTGAAGGATCACTATCGGCTTTCAGCGTGCGCCGGCTCCTTCGGCGAGGGCTACGGGCCTCTGCTCGTCGGGCGCGCGGGCGAGGAGGACGATCGGCGACTCTTGGCGAGGATCTGCGATGGCGATGCCGCCGTGGCGATCCCCGGCGAGCACACGACTGCTTTCCTCGTGCTGCGCTTGATGCTCAACGCCGACATCCGTTTCGTCAGGATGCCGTTTTCGGAGGTGCCGCTCGCGGTTGCCGAGGGTCGCGTCTCCGCGGGTTTGCTGATCCACGATGCGCAACTGACGTACCTGCAGCTCGGCCTTCGCGCGCTGGTCGACCTGGGCAGGTGGTGGACGGGCGAGACAGGTCTGCCTCTACCGCTGGGTGGCAACGTGGTTCGGCGAGACCTCGATGCACGGCTCGGCCCCGGCGCTTCAGCGCGCATCGGGCGTGTGCTCGCGCGGGCCATCGCGTTCGCGATCGAGCACTGGGAAGAGGGACTGCGCCGCATTGTGCCGATGGCCGGCGGACTTGATCGCGCGACGCTCGAGCGATACCTGCGGATGTACGTCAACGAACGGACCGTCGACGCCGGACGCGAGGGGCGGCGCGCCATCGAATTGTTGCTGGCTCGAGCATCAGCCGCAGGGCTGGCCCCACCGCCAGGTTCGGTCGACCTCTTGCCGGGGCTGACCGGGACAGCGGGAGCGGAACCGGGGCCACGGTGACACGAACGAGGGGAAACCGGCCTGGATTCCGTTGAAATCGGCGCGTTTTGCCGGGAAAAGTCTTGAGTTTCGCCGGGTGGGTCCTGTAGGCTTTAGTCTGCGGCCAAGGTTGACGCCGGGCCGCGACCGGCCTTGTGGGGCGGGAGGGGAGACCCCCGCCCGGTTGGCGGGGGCGGTCGGCGGCGGAGGATGTTCGTGCCCGGCGTCGGTCCGCGGTGGGTCGTTGGAAGGACTCCACATGAGCCAGTCAGCGTCAACGGCGCCGAGCACGGCTCAGGGCTACATGCCGCCGAGCGTGACACAGTTCAGCGTCTTCCTGGACAATCGCGTCGGGAAACTGCTTGAACTCCTCAAGCTCTTCGACAGCCATCCCTCGTGCCAGGTATGCGCCTTCTCGGTGCAGGAGGCGTCGGACTACGCCGTGGTCCGGATGATCACGAACTCGGCCAAGTGCGCGCGCGAAGTGCTCAAGAACCAGGGGCTGCCGTTCAGCGAGACGCAGTTGCTCGTGGTCGAAGTGGTCAACGGGCACACGCTGAGCCGGCTGTGCCTGTACCTCCTCGGGGCGGAACTGAACATCCATTTCGCGTACCCGCTGATGATCAAGCCCAACGGCACACCGACGATCGCGATGGCCGTGGACGACCTGATGCTCGCCGGGCAGATTCTCCGAAAGAAGGAGTTCTGTCTGTTGGGCGAGCACGACCTGCCTCCGCCGCAGAAATAAGTAGTCTCGCCGCCCGTGATCACGGTCCGCGATGCGGCTGGTTTGCCGCCGTTTCATGGCGGCGTGTTTGTGCCCACCATGGGGGCGCTGCACGCGGGGCATGTCGCGCTGATCGAGCGGGCCGAGCGGATCGCGGGGCGGGAGCGGCCGCGGCTGCCCGTGATCGTGAGCGTCTTCGTCAACCCGACGCAGTTCAACGAGAAGCAGGATTTCGACCGGTATCCGCGCGACATTGAGCGCGACACGGACCTGTGCGCCAGGGCAGGGGCCGACTGCGTCTTTGTCCCGAGCGTCGAAGCAATCTATCCGCCTGACGGATCGGTGAAGCCACCGCAATTGCCGGCGGTGGCGCGCCAGCCGGGGCTTGAGGATGCGTTCCGGCCCGGTCACTTCGCGGGCGTGTGCCAAGTGGTCAAGCGGCTCTTTGAACTCGTGCGGCCCGCGGCGGCGGTGTTCGGCGAGAAGGACTGGCAGCAACTGGCCGTGATCCGCGCGATGGTCGAGGAGCAGAAGATGCCGGTGCGCATTGAAGCGCACGAGACCATCCGTGAGGCGGACGGGCTGGCGATGTCATCGCGCAACGCGCTGCTCTCGCCCAGCGAGCGACGGCGGGCCACCGCGCTCTTCAAGGCGCTGCGCGAGGCCTCGCGCCACGAAGCCCCCGCGGCGGCGGAGAAAGCGATGCGCCCCGTGCTCCTGATCAACCGCGTCGTGCCGGAGTACGCCGTCGTGCGCGACGCGGCGACGCTGGGGCCGGTGGCTACGGGTCGGCCCGCGCGGGCCCTGATCGCTGCACGACTGGGGAGCGTCCGGTTGATCGACAACGCCCCGTGGCCGGGATCGGCCGTGGCCGGGATCGGGAGAGGCTTGAGTCTTGAGCGATGAGACTTGAGGCGCAGGGCCGTGAGTTCCGAGTCTTCGGTCTCTGGGGGGTCGCAGGGGGATCCCCCCTGCAGTGCGTCAGCGCCTTTCGGAAGTTGGCATACACTAGCATGCGCCTTGGCCGCTGGCGTGCTCGCTTGAGGCCGTCAGCACGTCTCCCGCCACCTTTGCCCGAAGGGACGAGCCTTGCTGCGAACGCCGCTGTACCAGTTCCACATCGACCGTGGCGCCAAGATGGTGGACTTCGCCGGGTGGGAGATGCCGCTCCTGTACGCGAGCGGCCCCGGGGGTACGCCGGGCGGCATCATCGAGGAGCACAAGGCGGTCCGATCCTCGGGCGGGTTTTTCGATGTGTCGCACATGGGGCGGGTGCGGGTGACGGGGCGGCACGCGCGCCGGTTTCTCGAGCGGCTGTGCACGCGCCGCATCAGCGACATGCAGGCCGGGCAGTGCCGCTATTCGCTGGTGTGCAACTCGCGCGGCGGCGTGCGCGATGATGTGCTCGTCTACCGCATCGACGATGACGAGTTCCTGATCGTCGTCAACGCGTCCAACCGCGAGAAACTGCTGGCCCACTTCCAGGAGATCAAGGGCGATCTCGTGGTCATGATCGAAGACCGCACGGGGAAGACGGCGATGGTCGCGATCCAGGGGCCGAAGGTGATGGAGTTGATCTCGCGTTTCAGCCGCGAGATCCCCACGCTCAAGCGGTACCGCTTCGTCGAGAAGAATTACCTCGTGATGAAGCTGCTTGTCAGCCGCACGGGCTACACGGGCGAGGACGGTGTCGAGGTGATCCTGCCGGCGGGCATGACTGAGATGGCGATGAAACTGATGCTCAAGGACGCCAAGGCGGATGGCCCGGCCTCACCGGTGCGCCCGGCGGGGCTGGGAGCCCGCGACACGCTGCGTCTGGAGGCGGGCATGCCGCTCTACGGGCACGAACTGGGCGAGGAGACGAGCGCGCTGGCTTCCGGGCTCGACTTTGCGATCACCCTCGACAAGGACAAGGACGAGCGGGGCGAACCTTGTGTCGGAATGGAAGCCCTCAAGCGAGAGCGCGATGCGGGCGGGCCCGCGAGGAAACTGGTCGGTCTGTTCGTCGAGGGCAAGCGCACGGCGCGGCAGGGAATGCCCGTGAAGCAGGGCTCGCGCGAGGTCGGCCTCGTGACCAGCGGGTGCACCAGCCCGACTCTCGAGCGCTCGATCGCGATGGCGTATGTGGACAAGGCGCTCGCCGCGAGCGGGACAAAGGTGCAAGTCGACCCGGGCAAAGGCGGGACAGCGCTCGAAGCCGAGGTCACGGCGTTGCCGTTCTACAAGTCAAAAGGCGCCTGACGAGAGACGCGCAACCTGAGTCGCGCTCAGTCCAGCGTGTCCGTGTCGCCGAGCTCGATCTCGCTGTCGAACGTGTGTCCGTTCGTGTCGGCGCCGTTCCCATTGAACCGATTGCCGTGCGGCTCATCGCCTGTGAACGCGCTCGCGCCGAGCGATGTGAGGTCCGACATGCTGATCGGCGTGCCGTTGCGCGAGGCGCCGTTGCGCGGCGCGCGGCGCGAGCGCCGGCCCGAGCCGCTCGGTCGTCCGCCGGCCTCGAGCGCTTCCTTAAAGAACCGGCTGGGCCGGTCATCGGCGATGCGGAGGTTCAGCTTGCGCAGCGCCTCGACTTCGATCTGGCGGACGCGCTCGCGCGTCAACCCGATCTCAGCGCCGATCTGCTTGAGCGTCAGCGGCTCCTTGCCGTCGAGCCCGAATCGCAGCCGGAGCACCTGGGCCTCGCGCTCGTCGATCGCCTCCAGGAGGCGGTAGATGGTGCCGAGTTCCTCTTCGCGGAACAGGCGGTCCTCGGGGCGGCAGCAACGCGTGTCGGTGATCGCGTCGCTGAAATTCATCATCTCGCCGTCGGTCCCGATCGGCGTCTGGCTGGTCGATTGGAACGCCTTGCCCGCGTTGCGGATGATCCCCACTTTCTTGGGGGAGAGATTGAGGATCTTGGACATCTCGTCGACCGTCGGCGGCCGGCCGTGCTCTTCCTCGAAGCGGTGCGAGCCCTGCTTCCACTTGGCGATGAGCTCGACCATGTAGGCCGGGACGTGGATCGGCTGAACAGCGTTGATCAGGGCCCGCTTGATGGCCTGCTTGATCCACCATGAGGCGTAGGTCGAGAAGCGCGCGCCCTGGGCCGGATCGAACCCCTCGACAGCACGGATGAGGCCGATGTTGCCTTCCTCGATCAGATCTGTGAGGGAAAGGCCGCGGTTGGTGTAGTGCTTGGCGATCGAGACGACGAGTCGCAGGTTGGCGCGCACGAGCAACTCACGCGCCGATGGGCACGTGTCGTTGACGACCTTCCACCCCAGGTCCTTCTCCTGCTCAGGAGTGAGGAGTGGAATGTCGTTGATCTGCCTCAAGTAGAGCTGCAGATCAGACTCGAGCTCCGCCCTCGACATTCGGCGCACACCCGGGGCCCGCAGGCCCGAAAAGAACGACTTGTGGGGTATCCCACTCTCCACCCTGAGCCGGCTCGACCGCCAGCCATGCGACCAATGGTATTCGGCGTCCCCACCCCCCGCAAACATATTTTCCGGATTGCAAGACCGATGCCGCGCCCACGCAGTCGGTTGATGAGGGTCGGCGGGCATGGGGAAGCCGTGGGGGCCTGATTCCAGTCCGAGAAGGCAAGACGCCGGAACCGGCGACGCAGCCCGAACCCGGTGGAAGAGGCAGCCGAGGAAAAAGGCGTAAAGTCTTCCGGCTGCGGACGGGCGGGTCGGGGCCCCACGAGACTCTTGGGGACTACTGAGGGGCAATTCACGGGTTCTGGCGGGACAGAAACTGCATGAGTCTTGATCTGACGAGCCTGTTGCGGGACTGGCCCTACGAGCCGGGGCAGATCAACGTGCGGCTCATTGAGGGGGACGATGGCGAGCCCAAGATCCAGATGCGCCTGGACCTGGGTGTGCTCCAACTGGAGACCTCGGGACGCCCTGATGGTCAGCGGCCCTTCGGGTACGAGAGCCTGCTGGAGTACTACGAGGCTCGGCTCGATGAGAGCGAATCCGATGAGGGCGACGACAAGCCGCTCGCATTGAACGAGGAAGACTGCCGGCTGCTGCGCGAAGAGGCCGTGCAGTACTACCACCGCTACATCAGCCTGTTGGTGCTGGGCGAATACGACGCGGTCGTGAGGGACACGATGCGCAACCTGCGCGTGCTGGACTTGTGCAAAGCGCACGCGGAGCAGGAGGAAGACCGGGATGTGCTGGAGCAGTTCCGGCCCTACATCTCGATGATGAAGGTGCGGGCGCTGGCCAGCCAGATGGTGGCGGACAATGAACCCAAGGCGGCGCTCGTCATCATCGACGATGGCCTGGAGATCCTGCGCAAGCAGTACGAGGAATCTGGGCGGGCTCCGGAGTTTGAGCAGGCCAGCGAGGTGCAATTGCTCCGCGGCATGCGGGATGAACTGACCACGAAACTGCCGGCCGGGCAGAAAGCCGAACTGCACGAGCGGTTGCGCCGGGCGATCGAGGCTGAGAACTACGAACTGGCGGCGATCCTGCGGGATGAACTCAAATTGATGAAGGACGAAAAGGGGGAGGCGCCGGGGCCGGCGTAGATCCCGGCAAGTCCCTCCGCCGGCGCGGCTCCGATCCATGGGGGTCAAAAAGGGGTCGATCGCTTCGCGGGTGAACCGCGACGCTGGAGCAGAGGGGCATTTGGAGCAAACGCACATTCCTTCGTGATCGCGACATCCATGCCCACCGCCGCGACAGACCCGCACATCGTGTTCATCGTCTGCCACCAGACGAAGTACCTCGACATCGTGCTGGCCGGGCTGTCGAGGCAGACGCGGCGGCCTGAGCGGGTGATCGTCTCGTGCGATGTCGATGAGAGGGCGATCGGGGAAGTGATCGAGCAGTGGGCGCCGACGGTCGGAGCGCCGGTGTCGTGGGTCCGCCGGGCGCACCACGGGATCGCCCGGTGCTCGCAGGTGCGGAACAACGCGGCGCGGCACGCGATCTTTGACCTGGGCATCCGGCGCGGGCGCCTGATTCAACTGGACGGCGACATACTCGCCACGCCGACGCTGGTCGAGGAGCACGCGCGGCTCGGTGAAAAGGCCGAACTCGTGTACGCGAATCGGGTCGATCTCGACCGTGCGGCCAGCGAGTCGCTCGACGCCCACCGCGTCGCCCTGCCCGAAACGCCTTCGCTCACCGAAGCGATGATCGCGGAACTGGAGCGCCGGCACCGGCGCGCGCAGCGGCACCTGGTGCTGCGACGGATGGGCCTGGCCCCGAAGCACAAGCCGAAACTGCTAGGGGCCAACTGGTCGGCCTCGATCGACATCTGGCTGCGGCTCAACGGGTTCGACGAGCACTACCAGGGCTGGGGGTATCTCGACGACGAGTTTGCGCGCCGGGCCGCCCGGGCCGGTGCATCGTGCGCGATCGGCATCCGCGATGCTGTCGCGTTCCACCTGTGGCACGAGAAGCGCCAGCCCCCGGGGCCTATGACGGCCAATCCGAACTACCAGCGCTTTGCACGGCGGGACCTGCCGGTGCGCGCCGAACACGGACTGGAGCATCCCATCCCGCAGAACCCGGTAAGCGCGACGGTGTTTGAGGGCAAGGGCCAACGGCTTCGGGCGGCCCCGGCACCAGTTGGCGCTGGGTGAAGCCTTTGCTGCGTTCTGCCTCCAAGCCGGGCCGGCGCCGGAGGCCGCTGCGATTCGAGGGGCCTGCCGCTCTCGACTGGAGCAAGCAAGGCTAGAATGGTTCTAATTCGTTTCGTTGGTGGGACGCTGCGGGGCGGGGCCGCTCCGAGCGCGCAAAGAGAGATCGAGAATCGACGGACGAAGGGACTGCGAGAGGCCGCGACCATGCTGAAACTGCCCATTTATCTCGACCATGCCGCCACGACGCCCTGCGACCCGCGGGTTGTCGAGGCGATGCTCCCGTATTTCACCCAGAAGTTCGGAAACGCCGGCTCGCGGAACCACAAATTCGGCTGGGAAGCGGAGGGTGGGATCGAGACGGCGCGCGAGCACGCGGCGGCCCTGATCGGCGCCAACCAGAAGGAGATCGTCTTCACCTCGGGCTCAACCGAGGGCAACAACCTGGCGTTGAAGGGCGCCGCGGAGATGTACGAGAAGAAGCCCGCCGGGCAGACCGGGCGCGGGCACATCATCACCTGCGCGATCGAGCACAAGGCGGTGCTCGATCCGGTCAAGCGCCTGCAGAAAGAGGGCTTTGACGTCGAGATCCTGATGCCCAAGGCGGACGGAACGACCACACCCGAGATGATCAAGGCCGCGATGCGCGAGGACACGATCCTTGTCTCGATCATGTGGGCGAACAACGAACTGGGCACGATCAACGACATCCCGGCGATCGGGAAACTGTGCCGCGAGCGCAACGTCATCTTCCACACGGATGCGACGCAGTGGGTGGGCAAGATGCCGGTCAACGTGGAGAGGGACAACGTCGATCTGCTGACGTGGTCGGGGCACAAGATTTACGGGCCCAAGGGCGTGGGCGCGCTGTACGTGCGCCGGCGCAACCCGCGCGTGCGCCTCGTCGCGCAGATCGAGGGCGGCGGGCAGGAGCGCGGCTTCCGCTCGGGCACGCACAACGTGACGGGCATCGTCGGCTTCGGCGAGGCATGCCGAATCGCCAAGGCCGAGATGGATCAGGACGGCCAGCGCCTCTACCGGCTGCGCAAGAAGATGGAGGATGCGTTGGTGGCGGGGCTGGACGTGACGCAGGTCAACGGCCACAAGGAGAAACGCCTGCCGCAGATTCTGAACATCTCCTTCGGTTTCGTGGAGGGCGAGGGGCTGATGATGGCGATCAAGGAAATCGCATGCTCTTCGGGTTCGGCCTGCACGAGCGCCAGCCTCGAGCCTTCGTACGTGCTCAAAGGGCTTGGCGTAGGCGATGAACTGGCCCACTCTTCCCTGCGGCTTTCGCTGGGGCGCTGGACCACCGAGGAAGAAGTCGATTACGCGACGGCCAAGATCCTCGAAGCGGTGAAGAAGCTTCGGATGCTGTCGCCGCTGTACGACATGCACCTGGAAGGGATCGACATCAAGACCGTGGAGTGGCAGAGCCACTGAAGGGATCGGGGACCAGGGACCGGGCATCAGTCAGGACGATGGGCAAGCCAAGGCGCTACGATCGCTGATCAGAGGTGAGACATGGCATACGGACCGAAAGTCATCGACCACTACGAGAACCCGCGCAACGTGGGCACGTTCGGAACGACGTCCGAAGTGAAGGGGCGCAAGGACATCGGCGTGGGCATCGTCGGCGCGCCGGAATGCGGCGATGTGATGCAGATCCAGATCAAGGTGGATCAGAACACCGGCAAGATCGAAGATGCGCGCTTCAAGACCTTCGGCTGTGGATCGGCGATCGCCTCTTCGAGCCTCGCGACCGAGTGGATCAAGGGGCGCACGATCGAGCAGGCCGCCGCGCTCAAGAACACCGAGATCGTCGAGGAGCTGAGTCTGCCTCCCGTCAAGATCCACTGCTCGGTGCTGGCGGAAGACGCGATCCGCACGGCGATCAACGACTACAGAAAGAAGAACGGCCTCGTTGACGAGAAGGCCCCGGCGGCGGGCGCATCACAGCAACATTGATGCTCTTGATTCTCGCGGCGCGCGGTGAGCGTGCGCGCGAAAGAAAACCGTCGATCGAGGGCTCCGATCCCCGATCGACGGCGTGCCACGGCGTAGCGCCGCGTGTACTTTCTGATTAGTCTTCAGTGCCCCCGGGTTGGCGATCCGCCGAGCCGGAAGCAGGCTAGCGTAGGCAGCGCTCCGCCGCCGTCAATGCCGAAAAAGCGGTCGCCAAACACATTTTATAAGTGCTTGTTGCACAACAGTTTACATCGATGACTTCAGTTTCTCTCGGGGATTCCGCTGCGGTCGAAGTCGGCATCGGAATCGTGGTGCGAGCGGCACCGAACAGCGCCCAAAATCGAACTGCGAACCGGGCCCCGAAGTTTGAAGTGCTGATCACCCGAAGGCCCTCAAAGACAGTCTTCGCCGGGTGGTGGGAGTTTCCCGGCGGCAAGGTCCACGAAGGCGAGGAAGTGCGGGCCTGCATCAGGCGGGAATTGCTCGAAGAAGTCGGGATCGATGTCGAGGTGGGCGAGGCCTTGGGGGCGGTCGAGCACGTCTACCCGCACGGGTACGTGCGGCTCCACCCAATGCTCTGCCGCCTGCGGGCCGGGTCGCCGGCACCCCAGAACCTGCACGTCGATGAGCACCTTTGGTGCCCGGTTGAGGACCTCGGCCGCTACGCCCTCCCGCCCGCCAATGAGACGATTATCGCGTCGCTTCGCACGGCCGTGGCGCGGATGCCGTTGCCGTAGGGGCCGCGGCTTGGCGGCGGAGTGTCAGGCGTGCCGCGAGGGCTGTGACCGCCAGGCCGATGGCGGCGCCGATCAGCACATCGCTCGGGTAGTGGGCTCGCAGCAGAATCCGGCAGGCGCCCACGAGTGCGGCCCAGGTCCAGACCACCGGTGCGAGGCGCGGGTAGGCGCGAGCCAGGACCGCGGCGGCGATCACGGCAAAGGCCGTGTGGCTCGAGGGCATGGACCACAGGTCCGATACGTCATCTGCGAAGACCTGCCACGCGGCGGTCTCAACCGGCGGGTCACCGATGGAGTAGCGACCCCACGGAAACACGAAGCCAAAGGGGTCATCAAACTTCGGACGCGGACGCCCGAGCATCGTCTTGAGCGCGAAGACAGCCAGCCAGCCGATCGCGGCGGCGAAGATCCACTGACGGATGATGAACAGGCGCCTTGGGTCGAGGCGCCAGATGAAAAGCGCACCGACGACGATGCTGGTCAACGAGCCGAACTGCTGGAGCAGTTCCATCTCGCGCCGCAGGTCGCCGGATGGGCGCGCCGACTGAATCGCGCGCATGATCGCGCCATCGATGGTCAGGAGCACGAGCCCGAGCGCAAGGAGCACTGCGGCGATGAGCAGCGAACGTCGCGGCATGGCGGGTGGGCTGTTCATACGTGCTCGCGCGGCGGGCGTCGTTATAGTCGATCGTGATGGCGCACGATGAGGCGGGCGCGGAGGCGCGGTCGTGGGCCGCGACGTGGCGCGGCGGGCTCGCGCTCGTGGTGCTGGGGCTGTGCGTTCTGCTCCCAGGGCTGCGCGCCCTGCCGCCGGTGGATCGCGACGAGTCGCGGTTTGCCCAGGCGAGCCGGCAGATGCTGGCAAGCGACACTGTCGAGGGCTGGGTTGTGCCGCGGGTGGGCGACAGGCCGCGGCTGAACAAGCCGCCGCTGGTCTATTGGGCGCAGGCGGGCTCGGCGTGGCTGTTGGGCGAGCGGGAAGGCGAAGAGCGCGACGTGCGCACGGGCGACGTGTGGCGGTTCCGCGTGCCCTCGGTGCTGTGCGCGATCGGCGCGGCGCTGATCACGTGGCGGCTGGGATTGTCGATGTTCGGTCGCGTGGGTAGGGAGGCGCATGCCGCGATCATGGCGGCGGCGATGCTGCTCGTGTGCCCGATGGTGGCTTGGGACGGGCGGCAGGCGCGCGCGGATCAGTTGCTGCTGGTGGTCACGACGGGCGCGATGTGGGCGCTGTGGAGCCTGTGGCGCGCGGATGAGCGCGCCGCGGGCGCGCGGCGGCTGCCGTGGTCGTCGGTCATCGCGTTCTGGATCGCGGTCGCACTGGGCATCCTGGCGAAGGGGCCTGTGACGCCGATGGTCGCAGGGCTCGCCGCGATCGCGCTCTGCGCGATGACGCGGCGATGGAGATTCCTGCTGCGCCTGCGTCCCGAAATCGGCGCGCTCGTGATCGCGACGCTTGTCGGTCCCTGGGTCGTGCTCGTCGCCCAGCGCGTCGGCTGGGGCGAATACGCGCGCGAGGTGTACGACGAAGTCATCGCGCGCAGCGCCTCAGCGCGCGAGGGGCACTGGGGGCCGCCGGGGTATCACGTTGCCTTGCTGGCCGTAATGTTCTGGCCGGGTTCGCTGATGGTGTTCCGGGGGATCGCAATGGCCGTGCGAGAAGCGAGCGCGGCTCGGAGTGCTCAGGATTCACCGCGCTCATCGCGCCTTCGTGCCTGGTGGAACGGGACTGCAAGCGGGGGCAACGTCGAGCGTTTCCTAGTGGCCTGGGTTGTGCCCTCTTGGCTCGTCTTTGAACTCGTGAGCACCAAACTTCCGCACTACGTGATGCCGCTGTATCCCGCGCTGGCCCTGATCGCGGCGCGGCAGGTCATGACATTCGCGCCAGCGAGCCCCGGCGCCCAACGCGTCAGCATCGCGGCGTGGCTGTGGCGGGTTGTCTGGCTTGGTCTTGGCGGCGCGCTTGTGGTCGGCGCACCCTTGCTCCTGCCGATGTTCGGTGGATTTGATGGCTCGCGGAGCGCAATGGTGACCATGGGCGTCCTCGTGGGTGCTGGCGCGGCAATGATCATCGGAGCGGCGCGGGCGCTTTGGGCCGGGGCGATCCCCGCGGCGAAGTGGCTCAGCATCGGCGCGGCGACGTGCGGAGTGATCGCGGGACTTGGCATCGCGCTGCCGCGGCTGAATGCGCCTTGGGTCGGTCCACGGATCGCTACGGCACTGCACGAAACCGATCCGAGCGGCGTGCGGCCGCTTGCGGCAGTCGAGTATCACGAGGACAGCCTTGTGTTCCTCACCGGCGGCAGGGTTCAAAGGATCGCGCGGAGCGAGGCTGACGATTGGCTCTCCCGCCACCGCGGTGGTGTCCTTGTTCAGCCGGCCGATGCGGCGATGCCGCTGCGGGCCCGAGAGATCACCTTGATCGAGGGGTTCAATTACTCCAAAGGCGAGAAGGTTGTCCTCGTGATCGTGGAGAAAGACGACTCGCCACCCGGCCATTAGCGGGGGACCTGTGGGCTCGCGGGCCCGATCCGTGCGGCGGCTATCATGGGCTTCACCCCATCGGATCCAGAGAGACTTCGCCTTTGAGCACAGCCGCCGGGCAGCCCAAGACAGCGGCGATCCTCGACCCTGCCGCGACAGGCGCGATCGGCCCCGTCGCGCCCGCACGGATCCGGCGCAAGCGCAACGGGTTCATGGCGTGGCTGGAGGCCGCGATCAGCCGCCTCTCGACCCGGAACAACTTCTGGCAGCGGGTCTGTTCGCTGATCTGGCTGCCCTACGCGTTCCGCAGCGGCATCCGAATGAAGCGGCTCGACGCCTCGACGTTCACGGCCGTACTCCCCTTCCGGCGCTTCAACCGCAACTGGTACAACGCGATGGCCGGTGCGGCCCTGCTGGCCAACAGCGAGATCGCGGGCGGCATGTACCTCTTCGCCGAAGTGGGGGCCGATTTCACGGTGGTGTGTAAGGAACTGAAGTACCGGTTCCTGCGGCCGTGTTTCGGCCCGGCGGTGTACCGAGTTAAGCCGCTGCAGGATCTCAAGGCGCTCGCCGGGGCGGGGAGCGAGTTCAACATCGATATCGAACTCGACATTCTGCAGCAGCGGCTGCCCGTGCCACACCTTCGGGCCAGCAAGCCGCGGCGGGAGATCCGCGTGGGCAAGTGCCACGCGGTATTCCACGTGACGCCGAAGGCGCAGGCGGATGCGCGCGAGAAGCGGGAAAAAGAGCGCGAGTCCGCGGCGGCTCCCGCCGAGACTCAGGCGTGATGGTCCGGCGCGCCTGCATGGGCTGGTTGTGACACAATCGGCGTGGTGATGCAGGAATCGTCAGGCACGATCCGGTTGGGCACCGCGCTGTGGCGCGGGCTGTTCCTGGCCAACTCGTGGACGTGGTGCATCGGCATGTGGCTGCCTGTGTACCTCGTGATCGACTTCGGCTGGCCGGGGTGGGTCGCGTTCCTCGTGCCGAACGTGGTGGGCGCGGCGGCGATGGGTGTGCTGCTGCGCCGGCGCGGCGCGAGCGAGGTGCTGGTGGAGCGGCACGGGCGAGCGATGCGCGCGTTCAGCGTGTTCACCGTCATGTTCCACATCGCGTTCCTGGCGTGGCTGGTGCCGACGGTGCTGGGGCGCGGCCCGCAGCGGGAGCCGCTCTTCATCGGGGGCGCCGCGGTCGTTCTGCTGCTTGGCGCGGCGCTCTCGCGATGCGGGACCCGCGGCTGGGCGGCGCTCTCGGTGATCGTGTTCCTGGTGGGCGTGGCGAGCGCAGTGGCGGCCGGGCTCACGGGCCCTGCGCTCCAGTGGCCGCCGGAGCAGGGAACGCAGCCTCCGATGGGGCTCGTGTATCTGCTGCCGGTGGTGCTCTTCGGATTCGGCCTCTGCCCATACCTGGATCTGACGTTTCATCGAACGAGGCGGGAAGCGCCCGGAGCGACGGGCACGGCCGCGTTCGTGCTTGGCTTTGGCGTGTTTTTCACGGCGCTCATGGTGTTCTCTTTGCTTTACGCGGGCGGGCTCGCGCGGTACCGGTGGTTCAACTACTACGTGCTCGCGCACATCGGGGCGCAGTCGGCCTTCACAGTCGGGGCGCACCTGCGCGAGGTGTTCGGCCGTCTCGATTGCCGGCGCATCCTCAAGTCACCCGCCGAGGTCGCCAGGGTGCTGGCGATCGTGCTATCGCTCGGCGGAGGGGTCGTGGCGTTCTTGCCCGAGTACGAGCCGGGCATTTCGGCGATGCGCGTGGCGTACATGCTCTTCCTTGGCGCGTACGCGACGGTGTTCCCGGCGTACGTGTGGACGGTGATGATCGAGCGAGGCCTGCCGCGCCGGATGTGCGTGATCGCGTGGCTGGTTTCGTGCGCCGTCGCCGCGCCGATGCTGTGGGCGGCTTTCGTCGAGCGCCGCTGGGTGTGGCTCGTGCCGGCGGTGGGGGCGATGCTCGTAGCGCCGCTAATTCCGAGACTCGCGTTGAGAGCGGCTTCTCGATTGTAGGTTCAATGGCCACCAAACTTGACCGCATTCATTTGCGGCTGCTTGGACTGTCGGCGCAGGCGCTCGGCGCTAAATCCAACCGCGTGCTGGAGTTATGTCGCTTGTCGTCAAATGAGCGAGGTACCCGAAGATCGAATGTTGACACATCGGAGTAGAGCGTGTTATGAGAGCGTCTCGCGAGCGATCGCACTTCAAGGCATGTCGATCAAACCCTGGAGGTTTGCCATGGGATTCATTGCGCACACTGAACCACTTCGCCGTGCAGTGCTCGCGCAAGCTGCCCGCTCCATTCGAGCATTGGTGTTAGCGCTGCTCCTGGCTGGGCCATCCGCGGTCGCGCACGAGCTGCCGCCGGGTGAGTTCGATTTGAATCGTGACGGCGTGCCGGACGCCGTGGTGCGACAGGTGCGCGCAAGCCGGGCCGAATCCGTCTGGAGTCGAATAGTTGTTCAATCAGGTGCCGATGGAGAGGTTCTGCTTGCAGTCATCGGTGCAGATTCCAACGACATCTTTGGATGGGTGGTGTCGAACATCGGTGACATTGACGGTGATGGGATTCCGGACTTGGCCGTTGCGGCCCCTCGAGGGAGGACCCCAGAGGTCGGAGAGGCAAGCGGTGACGCGGCCACAGTCAATGCGCTGGGGCGAGTTCACCTGATATCAGGTGCGGATGGCTTGATTGTGAGATCGATCGGAGCCGATCGGCCTGGTTACTTCGGGTTCGCATTGCGTCCGGTCGCCGATTTCGATGGCGACGGGCTGGGCGACCTCCTGGTGGGCGCGGTCCAACCAGCGGACGGCGCGGGTCTGAACGGCGCGCGCGTATTCACGGATTACTGGGCGCTGGCCTCGACTGGGACTGGTGACTTGCTGGGTACGGGTGAAGGCCGAATCGGCGAACCGTTTCGCGATGTGCTATCTAGCGCGCGCGAGTTCTGGGCGGAAGGCGTCGCCAACGGCTCGCGCACCACCGACATCGGGATGGGTGGCGACCTCGAGGCCGACGGTGATGTGGATTTCGCGGACCTCCTGTGGCTGCTTGCAAACTGGGGCGGGGATGGTGCGTCGCGATCCCACCCACGCTTCGCGGCTCGCGGCGACATCGATGGGAGCGGGTCGGTAGGGTTTTCCGATTTGATTTTGGTGCTGCAGCAGTTCGGACGTCAAGGCGCCGGTTCATCAACCGCCACCCGGCACGATTGCTCGGAGTACTCCTACTACGACTGGGGACCTTGGGACTACTGCATCTGCCACCACTGTGAAATGATGTGTCCGGACTTTGGTTGCGACGGCTGTTACCCGGACTGCGGCGGCCCGCCGCCCCCAGCCTCAATAGACGTGCTCATCGATTGTAACCACGACGGCACAATCGATCTCGCAGATCGGAATTGCAAAGACGGTCGCCTCGGCCGCGTGATTCTTATGAATATGGATGATGATAACGCTAACGGCGTTCCGGACAATTACGATACTGGTGGTTTCACTGACGACGAGTTAGTCGAAATGGTGATTCAAGGCGCGCCCGCTCCCTACGACGTGCAGGCGGCGTTCTGGAGTGTGAGTGACACTGGCTTCAACCTCCGTTTCTATCGAGATCGTGAAAGGACAGTCGCGATCGGGAATGGCCTGCACTACGGCCTTCCGCCGCCACCGTCGCTCTTCATCGAGGGATGGTACGAGACGAATTGGGGGGCAGTTACGATTCATGTGTACGTAAACAACGGCGGCGATTTCGATGACTGCTGCGCTTCTGATAGCGTCGAAGCAACCGTCGTGGACCCGCACTATCACGGCTTTGGCGACGTGCCGGTGGATGAGCCCGAAGCGTTTCTGGCGATCGACATCTCGCTCCCAACGCAAAACGGGGGACGCGACGTACTTCCAGAGCTGGACGGCATTCCGGTCACGGCTTCGGTCTGGGTGGCAGGATCGGAGTGGATTCAGTCCGACGCGACCCTAGAAGACGGCCTGAGCATCCATTCCATGCCGGTCCCGCCTGTCGCGGGGACGCAAGTCCGGTTCGAAGCACAGTTACTTCAGGCTTGCTGGCGTGGTCCTTTCGTCCCGGGCTGGTGGAGCCAAAAGATACTTCCCGGGATTCCGGTTTCGTTTGGCAGTGTCGAGGGCCACGCGAATCCGATGGTCGCCGACGGAAGGGGAGTCCGAGCGTTTCTGCTCCCAGTCCTCGACCAGTTCGGCAACCTTTGGCCAGAGGAACTCGCCGACGTCGGCTTCTTGGTCAGCGAAGGCGCTTCCCACGCGTTCGCTTATCACTCATGGGTTTCTTACCGCGCTGCGGCCTTGCAGTCGGACGAGCCGCTACGGGTGCGGGCGTCGATCGGCCTGGCAAACGAGACGTATGAAATTGAGCCCCTCTCCCTTACCGGCTTGCTCTTGCCAACTCAGCCTTCGCTCGACATTGCTAATGGCGAACAAGCGCTGGTAACCCTGACCACGAACGCCTCTGAAGGGTCGGAGATCTTCTGGACGGTCAGCAACGGTGCGGTCCGGACGCACGAAACCGTCGTCGCGAACGGATCATCGTCCATCGAGATCCCCACTGCGGGCGGAAATGTAAACATTGGCCCTTGCGTCGTCACAGCGACGATCGCCAGTCGCCTGTTTGTCACGACGATTGACTTTGTCGATTCGTCGTCCGTGACTTTGCGGTTCGAGCGGCCTGTGATCTGCGGCGATGTGGCCGAAGACGGGATCGCGCAGGTGCCATTTGCGCAGCTGACGCCGATTCCCGGATTTCCGCCAACGATTCCCGAGACAACGCGCCCCACACCTTACTTCGCGACCACGAATGCACTCGTCAGTGGCGAGCCGTGGGGCGTCTACCTGGTCGAGTTCGTCGATCCGTCCCATTCTTCATTCGTTGAGTTGGTCGGCCTGAGCGACGAGGGACTGATCGTCCTTGATGACTCGGGTCACGGCGAGTTCGCTATCCGCAGCCGAGGGACGATGCCCAGCGACATGCGCCTTCGCGTGCCCTTGCGCGTCGTTGACGCCGGACCGGCGCGGGGCGGTTGGCGCGCGGAACGGGAACAAGACCTCACGCTCGTGCCGTTCGATGATTGGATCTATGTGAAGGACGCCATCCGTTCATTCTTCGGTGGCGACCCGCAATCCTGGTACGGGTTCGGCGGGAACATCGCGGGCGGTCTCATGCCGATCGTCCCCGTTGGGGACATTGGTGCGCTCGCAAAGAACGTCTACCGGATGGGCTGGTGGTCCGACGTTGACCCGAATCCACACGAAATGATGCTTGCAGGGCTTGGAGTCTTCTTTAGCCTGCCGGGAGGCCAAGGCGTTGATGCCGCTATCTCCACGATGCGAGCCATCATTGCTTACGTCGGGAGGTGTCCGTTTTCTGACGCGCTTTGGGTAGTCACGAAGCGAGTGATCGCGCATCCGACCTCCGTCGTTGGGTATGTCCGCCTTGCAGGACACTTCGCCCTTGGCAACATCAGCCTCGACCTGGCCAAGGAGATTCTGACTTCGGAGGACCTGCTGCTTCGCGCGATGAAGATTGCTGACGATCTCGGCGATGCCGGCGAGCCATGCCTCCGCTATGCGATCAACGGACCATGGACACAGGCCGTGGGCGGGGCAGCGGCGGGGCAGCGCGTTATTGCGGTGCTGTCGGATTCCTTGCTGACCCCCGCGGCCCGTTCCGGCCTGAGTGCGCTGGACGCGGGGCAGATGTTCAAGGCCGTCCAGGCCATTGGCAAGTCGACGGCCGCCGGTGTCGACCCGTCACTCATGAACAAGTTGCTTAACAGCCCCCATGTCTATTCGGCGACGTACACGCACGCGCGGATGCTCGATGACTTGAACACGATCGCCGATGCCGACAACCTTCGGGGCTTCGTGGGCCGGCTCGCGTCCGGCAGCGAGTCGGTGGCCAAGGGGTCGCGGTACGAGCTCATGGTCGCCGCGGGTATTCGGCGGGGGGAGATTCCTCAACTTCCGCAAGGCACCACGTTTGAGTTCATCGAGCGCTTCGCCCGCGGGGCCGACGGCAAGACGGACATCGACGTCTTGGCGAAACTGCCGGACGGCGGGACAATGTTCCTGCAGTGCAAGGCATCTTTGGAATCGCTCGATGGAAGAGCAGTTGAGATCTGGGTCAGGAAGGTGCGTTCGTATGCGGACCTGAACGGAATCATGGATCCGGTCATCAGATACGTGGTTCCTGACCAAGCGATAATCGATGGCGCGGGAGCTCTGTTCCAAAAGCTCGACATCAACGGCTTCGTTCACCCCCTTCCATGATACAGACGTTTATCGGTCCTTGGCACCTTGGCCACGTCTTTCGCACGGCGCCGCTCTCCCGTCAACGGGCTCAGGAGGCTGTCGCGCGACTGGAGCACCGGAATCGCGGGCGGCGTGTGTCCGTCTATCAGCACGCACCCGACCACGGGCTACCTCAGGCCATCGTCGTCGAACTTCCCACTCTGGCGGCGATCGATTACTACCTCGGGAGCATGGAGACCACCGAGGTGATGCTCAGGTACCAGCAGACTGGGTTTCCAGAGAAGTGGACGGAACGAGCGTGCTCGACGTGCGAGTCCGTCCTTGCCGGCATCGAGTACGCGGCGATCGAACTAGATTGTCTGCTCCCTGAGACGGCTGACCCTGGGATTCGGGGAAGCGATTACTCGGTGCGGTGGCTTTGGCGGTACCCGGAGGGCGCTCCGCGCGCGCTCAAGTACGCCTGCGGAGTAGCGGGCGCATTCGGCTCTCTTGCGCACAGGGACCTGACAGTCCGTCGCGCACTGCTGGAACGGTGCATCCACGCGATGGGACTTCGAGGAAGGGTTCGACTCATCCAATCGTACCCCGGGGCCGAATGCGAGCCGCCCCTGTCCGTTTGGTCGCTTTCTGGAAGCGTGCCCCCGCTCAGCTTGGAAGTCCGAGGCTTTGATTCATTGACCGATGCGCGGCAACGGGCCGACGCGGTTGTCCGTTCGCTGGGTCTTCGGGTCGTCGCCGTCGATCTCACGGTGCGAATGAGTGCGCCTCGATACGAGGAGGTCAAGTCGGCCATTGCGCCATTGGCGCCCGCTTGGAACATCTCCGTGCTAGGCCGACTCCGAGACAACGTGGATCCGTTTGCTCCGGCGGGCGAACCCCCCGGCCCTCATCCCGTGTGGCTGCCTCTACTCGACTGGCAGCGGCGGAAGCACGTCACCGAGAATGACACGCGATTCACTTTCGACTGGTGGTACTCCTGCTCTTCGCGCCCAACGCCCGAGGGCGTAATTCTCGAGTTCAGCACGAACGAGCCCGGCCCGGCTTTTCTGTTGAAAGAAGTGCAGGAGGCGGCAGGGCTCGAGCCGGAGATCGTTTGGCCAAAGACCGCGGATTGATGCAGGCCGACGCCCCGCGTTCCGGCGTGGTGGCCGACGGATTCGTTGAAACTCCGCTGCATTCAATGTGACGGCGACGCTCGTGGCTCCCTTGCTTTTCAGAGCCTCCTTGAGACGCGCCGCGTGAGAAAAAACGCGCGATTCTGGCTATAATTTGCCTCGTTCCGCGGGGCCTCTCGCGGGGCCCAGGAACCGCCACAAATGCCGGAAAATGATGCAGGGACGCCGCTGTCGGAACCGACTGAAAACCCCCTCGCGATCGGCGCCGTCGTCGATCTGCAGATCGAGGATGAGCTCAAGCAGTCGTACCTGACCTACGCCATGAGCACGATCATGGACCGGGCTCTGCCCGATGTCCGTGACGGGCTCAAGCCCAGCCAGCGGCGGATCCTCGTCGCGATGAACGATCTGAACCTGCGGCCCGGGCGCAAGCACATCAAGTGCGCCAAGATCTGCGGCGACACGTCCGGCAACTACCACCCGCACGGCGAGGGCGTCATCTACCCGACGCTCGCAGGCCTGGCCCAGCCGTGGCGCATGCGCGTTGAACTGATCGACGGGCAGGGAAACTTCGGCTCGATCGACGGCGACCCGCCGGCGGCCATGCGCTACACCGAAGCCCGCATGAGCCACGCCGCCGTGGACATGCTCGAGGACCTGAAACTGGGCACGGTCGATTTCGTGCCCAACTACGACGACCGGCTGGAAGAGCCGACGGTGCTGCCGGGCAAGTTCCCGTTCCTGCTGATCGATGGCGGCGTAGGGATTGCCGTGGGCATGGCGACGAGCCTCCTGCCCCACAACCCCGGCGAGGTTTTCGACGCAATCGTGGCGTTGATCGACCAGCCGCAGATGGAACTGAACGACCTCGTCAAGATCATCCCGGCCCCGGACCTGCCTACCGGCGGCGTGATCCTGGGGCGTCGCGGCGTCATCGAGGGCTACGCGACGGGTCGCGGAAAGATCATCGTGCGCGGCAAGTGCCACGTCGAGGAACTGGCCGGCGGGCGCCAGCAGGTGGTGATCGACGAGATCCCGTACCAGCTGGTGCAGACAACACTGATGGAGCGCATCGTCGAGGCGGTGAAAGACGAGCGGATCAAGGACATCAGCGATGTGCGCAACGAGTCGGGTCGGAGCGCGCAAACTCGAATCGTGTGCGAATTGAAGCGAGGCGCGGACCCGGCCGTGATCGAGAACCAGTTGTACGAGTTCACGCCGCTCCAGAGCACGCTCAGCATCATGAACATCGCGCTGGTCAACCGCCAGCCGCGGACGCTCAGCCTGCTGGAACTGCTGCGCTGCTACGTCGACCACCGGGTGGATGTGATCGAGCGCCGAACGCGGCACCTTCTGCACGAGGCGGCGAAGAAGGCGCACATCCTCGAGGGCTTGATCTACGCGGTCTGCGATACCGACGAGGTGATCGCGATCATCCGCTCTTCGAGGACTCGTGAGGAAGCGATTTTGCGCCTGTCCGAGAAGGCGTTCCGCATCTCCGCCGATCACAAGCACGCGGCGAAGATTCCCGCGCGCTTGATGCAGGCGGCGCGGGCGGCCGAGGCCCGCGGCGGCTCTCGCCTGACGCGCGTGCAGGCCGAGGCCATCGGCGCGATGCGTCTGATCCAGTTGGTCGGCCTCGAGATCGAGCGGCTCGTGGGTGACTACGCGCAGGTGGTCAAGGAGATCGAGGGGTTCGAGGCGATCCTGGCCGACCGGGCGCTGGTCTACAAGATCATCAAGGAAGACTGCGCGCAGATGAAGGCGCGGTACGCCTCGCCGCGAAAAACGATGATCGAAGAGTCGGATGCCGACATCAACATTGAGGCGCTGATCCGCGAGGAAGATGTGGTGCTCACGGTCTCGCACGAGGCGTGGGCCAAGCGCGTGCCGCTGTCGGTCTATCGCGAGCAGAATCGCGGCGGGCGGGGGAAGATCGGCTCCGATGCGCGCGAAGACGATTTCATCGAGCACGTGCTCTTCGCCAACACGCACGATGACCTCTTGTGCTTCACGGACAAGGGGCGCGTGTTCAAGATCAAGGTGTACGAGGTGCCGGCGATGGACCGCACGGCCAAGGGCCGGCCGATGGTCAACCTCATCGAACTGCGCGAGGGCGAGAAGGCCGTCGCGTACATGCCGATCAAGGACTTCGAGAAGCGCGAGGACTTCCTCGTCTTCGCCACGGCGCAGGGCAAGATCAAGCGGACGAGCCTGCGGCTCTATCAGAACGTCAACAAGGGCGGCATCATCGCCGTCGAACTCAACGAGGGCGACCGGCTCATCGGCGTGACGACCACGACGGGGAGCGACCACTTGCTGCTGGGCACGGCCGGCGGCATGTCGATCCGGTTCAAGGAGAGCGATGTGCGCCCGATGGGGCGGGCCGCGGCGGGCGTCAAGGGCATCGAACTCTCAGAGGGCGATGAAGTCGTGGACCTTGTGCGCATCGAGATGCGCGATGAGGATGATGCGGCGTCCACGGTGCATCCCGAACTGGACCTGCTCACCGTCACCGAGAACGGTTACGGCAAGCGCACAGCACTGGTTGAGTACCTCGTGGCCAGCGAGGGAGAGGGCGGTAAGGTCGAGCACCGGGCGCAGTCGCGCGGCGGCAAGGGGCGGATCGATATCCGCGTCGGCGGGCGCAATGGCAAGGTTGTGGCGATGAAAGCCGTGCGCGAGGATCAGGGCGTTGTGCTGGTTTCGGAGGGCGGGCTGCTCGTCCGCTTCCCCGTGGCGCAGGTCTCACGGATCGGACGCGCGACTCAGGGCGTTCGGCTCGCCAGCCTGAAAGAGGGAGATCGGCTCGTGGCGGCGGCGGTCGTGCCCGCGGAAGCGAATGAAGGCGAAACCCAAGAAGCCGCGGCCGGGGAAGTCGGCTCGGGCTGAGCGACAAGGCCACAGGGTGGGGTTGTGTTAGAGTGGGGGACCGAGGGGCCGATGAGCGGCGCCCCGAGTGGAGTGCGGGCGATGCCGACCGACTGGTCTGACAACATCGTGATCTGCGACCTTGCCGACGAGCCGGAACTCTCGGAAGAGCTGTCGGACCTCTACAACAAACTCAAAGAGCGCCCGACCGACAAGGTGCCCAACGTCGTGCTGAACCTCGCCGGCGTTTCGTACCTCAACTCGTCGAATATCGCTCAGATCCTGCGCATCCGGCGCCGGCTGATCGAATCCAGCCGGTCGATGAAGCTGTGCTCGGTGGCCGACGGCGTCTGGTCGATCATGCTGCTGACGGGTCTCGACAAGGTGTTCGAGTTCGTGGCGGATAAGTCCACGGCGATCGCGGCGCTGCAGATCCAGGGCGCGAAAAAGAAATAAGGCGGCCATGCCGTGCCATGCTCGTGCGGCGGCGATGATCGGGACCTGAGCCGGCGGCAGTTTGTCGCGCAGGGGGCGGCGGCCCTCGGCGGCGCGATGGCGCTGGGCCGGCTGGCCTCCGCTCAACAGCGCAAGGAAGATCAACTCGAGCGATTGCCCGATGCACCGGCTCGGGCCGTCGAAGATCCGACCATCCTCGTCGAAAACGCCGCGTTTCAGAGCGGCGGGCGCGACATCCAGGCGATCATCGCGCGCCCCAAGTCCAGCGGGCGGCGCGCCGCCGTGCTCGTGATCCCGGGCAACTGGCTGATCGAGCCTTACATCGCCGAGATCAGCGCGATGCTGGCCCAGGCGGGCTTTGTGGGCATCGCGATCGATCCGTATCCGCAGTTTCCGCGGAAGGCGACGTGGGAAGAGGCGCAGGCAGTGCCTGCGGAAGAGACTCAGAAGATCCTGCGCGAGCAGTGGACCGACGCCGGGTTCCTGCAGGAGATGGCCGATGCGCGCGCGTGGGCGCTGAAGCTGCCCTTCGTCACGGGCGAGCGCGTCGCGCTTCTGGGGTTCTGCGGCGGCGGATGGAACTCGATCCTCTTCGCCGCGGACCATCCGGATGCGGCGTTCGCGGTCGTAGCCTTCTATGCACCGCCGGATGCGGCCAAGCGGTTCGACCGGCCTCGGTCTGTGCTGGACGTGATCGAACGATTGAGCACGCCGACGCAGTTCCACTACGGGACGCGCGACGGCAACATCCCGATGGCCGATGTCGAGCGGCTGCGCGGGCGGCTCGCGACGCTCAAGGTCCGCACCGACGTGCACGTGTACGAGGGCGCGGACCACGGCTTCCTTGCCTTTAACCGCACGCAGCGATACGAGCCTGAGGCCGCGGCGCAGGCGTGGGACCGCGCGGTGGAGTGGCTGGCGCGGCGTGCGCCGCCGTTTCGGCCATAGAGCGAATGTTGACGGCGGTGAATCCGCTTGTTCGGACGCCCATAGACTGAGGGCGTGAAGGGAACCGAGGGAAACGGGACGCCGCTCGCAGCGACCGCCGCACCAGCGGTGTGCGAGCTGCGCGCGCTGAAAAAGACCTATTTCAAGCCGGATGGTTCGATCCTCGTCGAAGCGCTGCGCAACATCGACCTCGTGATCCCGGCCGGTCAGTACGTCGCGGTGATGGGCCCCAGCGGATCGGGCAAGTCCACGCTGATGAACATCCTCGGCTGCCTCGATCAGTCGACCGAAGGGCAGTATCTGCTGGACGGGAAAGACGTTTCGCGTCTCGATGATGAGGAGCTGAGCCGCTACCGGGGCCAGAAGATCGGGTTCATCTTCCAGGCGTTCAACCTCATCAGCCAGTTGCGAGTCGAGGAAAATGTTGAGGTGCCGCTCTTCTATCAGGGCTTCGACCGGCAGGAGCGCCGACGCCGCGCCGTAGCGGCCCTGCAACTGGTCGGTCTCGGTGACCGGCTCGGGCACCGCCCGCGCGAGCTCTCGGGCGGACAGCAGCAGCGGGCCGCGATCGCGCGGGCCCTCGTGACCAAGCCTGTCATTCTCATGGCCGATGAGCCCACCGGAAATCTCGATTCGGCCACAGGCCGCGCGATCCTGACCGTGTTCGACGATCTTCACCAGGCCGGCATGACGATCATCCTCGTCACGCACGACGAGTCGATCGCGGAGCGTTGCGAGCGAGTGATCCGTCTGCGCGACGGGTTGATCGAATCGGACACAATGAACGCAGCGGCCTCTGCGTGAGCCGGGCGGCGCCGCCGCATAGCGCAAAGTTTCAGCGGCCGGTTGGTTTCCTCAATACCATCGCCGCGCGCGGGCAAAGAAAAAACCGGATCGGCGCCGAAGACGACGCCAGATCCGGCTTCCGGGGGGCATGGTTAGACGACATCTCACTCTAACCATCGTTTCGCGCTAAGTCGAGTCCGGCGCGAGCGGCTCGCGCGCCGGCGGACTCTTCCGATTGCCGCGAAGCCGGTTACGGGACGTGCGGCAAAGCCCGGCCCGGCTGGCACTTGCGTGGATCGGCCGCCCGCGCCGATCACGGAACTCGGCCGAGCCCAACGACGCGGAAGGAAGTCGTGTGCCGGGCGGGCCAGAGAAGCGGATCACGCCGATAGGATGCCCCGGTGGTCGTACTGGGCATCGATCCCGGGCTCCTTCGGACCGGCTACGCGTGCGTAGCAGGGGACGAAACGGGCGATTCAGGGCTGCGCCTCATCGAGGCGGGTGTCTTTCGCCTCAAGCAGGGGCGAACCCTGGGCGAGCGTCTGGTGGAACTGGAGCGGGATCTGCGGGGCATTCTCAAGCGGCTCCGTCCTGGTGTGGTGTGCGTCGAGGCGGTGTTCGCCCACCTCGTCCACCCGCGAACGGCGATCTCCATGGCGCACGCCCGCGGCGTGATCATTCTGGGGGCCGCGAGGGCCGGGCTGCCGCTGGTCGAACTGCCGCCGGCGACTGTGAAAAAGGCCCTGACCGGCAACGGGCGCGCGGGCAAGGGACAGGTGCAGACCGCGGTGGCGGTGCAACTGGGATTGACGTCGCTCCCCGAGCCGTCCGATGTGGCGGACGCGATCGCCGTAGCGCTCTGCGGGATTCGGCGCGCGGAATCGGCGTTGCCCGACCGCGCGCGCGCCAGGAAGCGCGGGGGCCGAGTCGTGGTGCGCGAGATCACGATCGAGGGATGAGAAAAACGCGTTCACCGCGGAGGCGCGGAGGGCGCTGAGAACCTACGCCAATGCGGATCACTTGACGGCGCGCTTTCTCGGCCCCGGTGTCCGGCCATCTGGCTTGTGCTCCGGGTCGGACCATGGGGCCCTCTCCGCGTCCTCTGCGCCTTCGCGGTGAGGTTCTGTCTTGGCCCGTACACTTGGGCCCATGCCGCGCACGCCGGGAGTGAGCGAAGAAGCGCCTCGGGCGCAGGTGCTGATCGTCGATGACGAGGGTGATCACGCCGAAGTCATGGCGGACGCTCTGCGCAAGCCGGGGCACGTGTGCACCATCGTGGACGATGTCCAGCGGGCCCTCGATGAACTCCAGCACGGCTCGTTCGACATCGTGGTCACCGATCTCCGGATGCCCGCCTCGGGCGGCAAAGCCGGCGTGGCCCGCGACGGCTCCGACGCCGGGCTGGTCGTGCTGCAGGAAGCGCGCCGCCGCCAGCCGCAGGCCGAAACGATCATGGTGACGGCGCACGGCGATGTGCCGACGGCGCGAGCCGCGTTCAAGCACGGGGCGTACGACTTCATCGAAAAGCCGCTGGACCTGGATCTCTTCCGCACGCTCGTGAACCGGGCGGCCGAGACCGTGCTGCTTCGCCACCAGGGCGGCGAACTGTCGGGCCTCGTCCAGCACGACGGCTTCGAGGGCATCATCGCGGGCAGCGAGCCGATGCGCCGCATCATCCAGCAGGTCCGCACCGTCGCGCCCTCGTTGCTGCCGGTGCTGGTGACGGGCGAGAGCGGCACGGGCAAGGAACTCATCGCCCAGTCGATCCACAAGAACAGCAACCGTCGCGAGAAGCGATACGTCGCCTTCAACTGCGCCGGTCAGAACGAGAGCCTGCTCGAAGACTCGCTCTTCGGGCACGTGCGCGGCGCGTTCACTGGGGCCGAGAAGGACCGCGAGGGTGTCTTTGAGTACGCCACCGGCGGCACGCTGTTCCTCGACGAGATCGGCGACATGCCGCTGCCCATGCAGGCCAAGCTGCTTCGCGTCCTCGAGAGCGGCGAGGTGGTGCGCTTGGGCTCCAACGAGTCGCGCCGGGCCGATGTGCGCTTCGTCTCGGCGACCAACAAAGACGTGAAGGCGCTGGTGAGCGAGGGAAAGTTCCGCGAGGACCTGTATTTCCGCATCCGAGGGACGGAGATCGCGCTGCCGGCCCTGCGCGATCGGCGCGAGGACATCCCGCGGATCGTACGACACGCCGTGGCGAGATTCGCAGACGGGCTGACGATTCCGGCGCCGGATGTGACCGATGCGGCGATGATGCGCCTGACCAGTTACTCCTGGCCGGGCAATGTGCGCCAATTGCTCAACGTCGTGCAGAGCATGGTGGTAACGGCCGCCGGGGAGAAGGCTTCGATTCTCGATGTGCGCCACATCCCGGACGACATTCGGGAAGCGGACGATGATGCACCGGAGGGCGCGCCCGTGGCGGCCGGGGCCGTGGGCTCTCTCGCGGGCACGAGCCTCGAACAACTGGAGAAGCGCGCCATCCGCGAGACGCTGCGCCTGACGGGAAGCAACCGCGAGCAGGCGGCGAAACTGCTGGGCATCGGCGAGCGCACGCTCTACCGGAAACTGAAAGAGTACGGGCTTCGCTGATCCGATCCGCTTCGACCGATCGCGCCTATCATGGAGTGATTATGGCAACCACCACGCACACACCGGCTCCCGAGACGGCTCATACGGGGATCGTCCTGACCGAGACCGCCGCGAGGGAGATCAAGGCCATCATCAAGCAGCAGGAGCTCGATGAGGCCAATATCCGCCTGCGCGTCGGGGTCAAGGGCGGGGGATGCTCCGGCTTCTCCTACGTCCTCGACCTCACCGAGTCCTCGCGCGACACCGATGAGGTCTTCGAGCAGCACGGGATCAAGATCATCTGCGACCCCAAGAGTCTGCTCTATCTGAACGGCACCAAGATCGACTTCAAGGATGAGATCATGGGCCGCGGATTCGTGTTCAACAACCCGAACGCCACGAGTTCATGCGGCTGCGGGTCGTCTTTCTCGGCCTGAGCCACAGCACAGGATTCACCGCGGAGGCGTGGAGAACGCGGAGTCTGAGCCGTTTTGGTTCAGAGACTTCGGCCGCATCGCTCAGTGATCTCTGCGGGCGCTGTGGTGAAGCCCGTACTCTTCCGCCATGGCACTCAAACCATGGCTGGTGACGGAGCGGTCGGTCGCGTTCAGCGCGCGGCTGTGGCAGGTGGAGCGGAGCACGCGCGGGCGCGAGGGGCAGCGGGGCGGCCACGAGTTCCACGTCATCCGCATCCCCGATTTCGTCAACGTCATTCCCGTGACCGAAGCCGGCGAAATAGTCTTGGTGCGCCAGTTTCGCCAGGCCATCGAAGCGCCGACGATCGAATTGCCCGGCGGACTGGTTGATGAAGGCGAGCGCGACCCTGCTGCGGCGGGACGGCGGGAAATGATCGAAGAAACCGGCTACGACGCGCCGCGCCTGGTCTCCCTGGGCACGGTGCAGCCGAACCCGGCGCTTCTGGCCAATGTATGCCACGTGTTTGCGGCCCCCGGCGCGCGGCGCGTTTCGGAGGCGCACTCCACGGACACTGAAGAGGTCGAGACGATTGTCGTGCCGGCGAGCCGCGTCGACGCGATGATCGCTTCGGGTGAGATCGCGAACGTGTTGACGATCGGGTGCCTGCGACTCTGGCAGTTGAAGAATGCAACCGCAGAGGCGCAGAGGACGCAGAGAAGAGACCAGAACCAGTGTTCATGATCCGGATTCCGCTGGCCGGGTGAAAAGCGCCCGAGAGTGAAGTCGCGTTTTTCTTCCAGCGGATTACGCGTTTCTCAGCGTGCTCAGCGCCTCTGCGGTTGCGTTTCCAGCGATGGCATCGCTAGGGCGCCCGAAGGGCCGCTCGGCGTGCCTCCCACGCTGTGCTAAGCGCGCGGTCGAGCACCGAAACCCGCGCGTTCGCCAGCAGCAGGCGCGCCCGCTGGTCCATCAGCAGCCGCTCCTGCTGCAAACGCACATCTCGCTGAAGCAGTTCCTCGACGCTCGCCCTTTGCGGAGCGGGCGTGGCCGGAATCTGGGCCCCTTCATAGAGCAGGATCGCGTAGCCGCCATCCACCGCGATCGGCGCGCTGAGCCGGGCTTCTGGCGGCACGTGAGCCCCGGCCGCCGCGAGGTCGCGCAGCGCGAGACGGATGCCGACGGGGTAAGTCTCATCCGCCGGGCTCACGGCGTCGATGATCCCGCCTCGATCGGCGCTCGGATCGGTCGATACCTGCGCCGCAACCACTCCGAAAGGCTCTCCCGCACGCAGGCGTGTCAGCGCATCCTGCGCGGCGGCGGCGCCCGGAACGACGATCAGGCGGGCCCGGTACCGTTCCGCGTAGCGCAGGTCATACGCACGGTCCAGGGCCGCCGGGTTGATTCGCACCTCGTCGGAGACGAGCGATCGGAGCATCGCGTTGCGTCGCAGCAGGGCCGCGAAGCGTGTCTCGCCGAGGCCGCGCGAGCGTCGGACTTCCGCGAGCAGCCGGCCCGCATCTTCTCGCGATGAGGCCAGTCCCACCGAGGTGTACGCTTCGAGCAGCACATCACGCTCGGCCTGGATCATCTCCGGATTGAGAGTCTTCCCGGCGCGGGCGAACTCGCGCTGCACGAGAATGTCGAGAACGGCCTCCTCCAGGGCCAGTGCGCCCGCCGCTTCGGTCAGCGCGGGGCGCAAGAGGTCGAATGGGATTGCCGTACCGTCCACGATCGCGGCCGGACGCTCCGGCGTGGCGACCGCCGCGGAATCGCCTCGCGGCGCAGGAGCCGCAGTCCCGACCGAGCGTTCGCTGGCCTCAAGGCCGCGTGTGACATGCCGGTCGGTCGCGGCCGAAGAGCCCTGCTGCGCACACCCGGACGCGAGCGCGGCCCACACCGGAGCCCAGAAAACGAGGCAGGAACGCAACTGTGGGGAAGTCTTTGGCGGATACGCTTTCACGGGGTCGATCAGACCTGTGGGGCCGTGCCCTGTCAAACCGCCCTGGTGGGGCCGGCGAGGGCCATGGGAGACGTCGTTTGAGCGAAGCGTACGCCGATGTTTCATTGAACCGGCCACCCGGCCCGGTGGGCAAACCTCCGCCGCCTCGCGATCCGGGCGCCCCCCCCGGTCTGGAGGGCGGCAAGGTGCTTTGCCCCTATTGCGGGAGCATCCAGCAGGGCGGTGCCGCGTGCCAGCAGTGCCGCGGACTGTTTGAGCCGCTTTCGCGACAGGCCACTCAGAACGCCATGGGCCCGTGGCAGGTGCGCAACGACAAGAACCCGTTCGGGCCCGGATGCTCCTACGAGAAACTGCGCGAAATGGCGGCCCGTGGACGCATCACGCCCGACACCGTCATCCGCGGTCCCAGCACGCGCCAGTTCTGGGCCTTGGCGAAGAACGCGCCGGGAGTGGCGGTCCTTCTAGGCGAATGCCACAACTGCCACGCGCGCGTCGGCGCCTCGGAGTACCTGTGTCGCGGGTGCGGCGCTGTGCTCACGTGGGACTCCGACCGCCAGCATCTCGGCCTCGCGCCCATCAAGCGACTCCCGGGAGAAGGATCACCTTCGACGGTTGCGGCGGCGGCGTTCGGCGGCGTTGAGTCCGGAGCGCCCATTCGGCGCCCGGCCAGCCCGACCGGCGTGGACTCGCCGATCGCATTCGTGGGACCGAAACCTGCGGCGCGGCCGCCAGTGCCGGCGCCTGCGGCTCCGGTGGGTCTCGACCCGAGCGCCCATCGCAGCCGTGGACCGCTGCCGCCGGCCGAAGAGCCCGACGCCGCGTCGATGATGCAGCAGTCTCTCGCGCGGACGCGCCTGGCGCGACGACGCAGGCAGGGGCTGCGTTCGGCGATCATCACGCTGGCGGTGCTCGGCGTCATCGGTGCCGTGATCGTCGTGGCGATCGTCACGGGCCCGGCGCGAACCGCCACCGTTTCGGCGAGCGGCGCCGACGAAGCGACATCGGCCGCGATCCGCGGCGTGGAAAAAGAGCGAGAGCGGTCGGCTGTTGCGTCTGATCAGGCGCCCGGCACATCGATCGGCGCCGCCCTGTCGGTGGGCGAGAGCGCCGCAGCGCGGCCGAAGCAGCAGGCGCAAGTCGAACCGGAATCGAAGCCCGCCGACGCGCCCGTGGTCGAACCCCCCAAACCGCCTCAGGATCCCGCTGTGAATCCCGCGGCTCAGCCCTCGAAGTCTGCGACGCGCATTGACCCGGGGCTCGAGCAGTACCAGGTCGATTTCGATCGCGCGCTCGCATTGGAGCAACGGGACTCACCCGCGGCGCTCGAGGAGGCGCTGGAAATCCTCGACGAGATCAGGAGCCTGGCGCGCCAGCGGGCACGAGCCAGCCAGAACGGTTGGCCCGTGCTCGAGAGCGCGATCGAGCGCATGCGGGCGCGCCTGGATCGGCTCAAACTCAAAGAGATTGCCCGATAGCGCCCGGTCAGACCGGGGCGGGCACGAGGCGGTGGCCGCCGGGGCTCTCGGCATCGCGCTGCACCGTGAACGCGGCATGCCCCGGTTCATGATCCAGGATGAGTGTCCACTGCTCATCGGCGGCACGGACCAGCAGCTTGTTCCGCTCGAGCATCGACGTGTAGGGCTCGACGTCGTAGGCCAGGTTGGCGGTGGGGCGGCAGTGCAAGGCCGTGGGCATCACATCATTGCAGTAGACGATGGTGCGCCCGGACGTGTCGGTGAACTTGATGCACTGCTGGCCCCAGGTGTGCCCCGGCGTGGGGAACACCGAGACGCCCGGCAGGATCTCGGCCTCGCCATCGCACACGCGAATGCGCTCGGTGACCTGCGCGTTCAGGTGCGACTTGAGGTAGGTGCGGTGCATCGTGGAGCGGTTGGCCAGCGCATCCTCCCACTCGCGCTTCTGCGCGAAGATGCGGGCGTTCGGAAAGGTGAGTTCGGGCTTCTCAGGGTCGCCGGTCGGGCCCAGGCGCGTCAGCGCGCCCGCGTGGTCAAAGTGCAGGTGCGAGACCACCACGGCGGTGACGTCTTCGAGCCGCCGGCCGGCCTCCGCGATCGCATCGATCACGCTTCGCGGGCGCCCATCCGGACGCAACTGCTGGCCGTAAAGGCCCTGTTCCTTGGGCGTCAGTTTGTCGCCGATGCCGACTTCGATCACGACCAGGTGGCCGTCACCCTCCAGCAACAGGGTGTTGACCTGAAGCGGCATGCGGTTGGATTCGTCGATCACGCCGGGCGGGAACCATTTCATCCACACCACGCGCGGGATCAGCCCGAACATGCAGCCGGCGTCGAGCCTGAATTCGCCGCAGCGAAGGAGTTTCCATGACCAGCCGCCCGCCATCGAATAATCTCCCGGCGCACCCGCGCGCCGCGCCGAGCATAGCGGCGCACTCGGGCGCGGCCGCGCGAATCGGCGCGGGTACACTCCGGCCACATGTCCACGCAGCGATGGATCGCCGCGGACCGCACCAGCCCCGAGGAGGAGCGGGCCAACTGGTCGCTCCGTCCGACGCGGCTCAGCGAATATGTCGGGCAGAGGGAAGTCGTCGAGCGGCTGACGATCGCGATCCGCGCTGCGAGAGAGCGCAAAGAGGCGCTCGAGCACGTGCTGCTGCATGGCCCGCCGGGACTCGGCAAGACGACGCTGGCCCACGTCATCGCCGCCGAGATGGGCTCAGCCGTGCACACGACGAGCGGCCCGGCCATCGCCAAGGCGAGCGACCTGGTCGGCGCACTGACCAAGCTCAAGGCCGGCGACGTGCTTTTCATCGATGAGATCCACCGGCTGCCCGTGGCTGTCGAGGAGTTCCTGTACCCCGCGATGGAAGACGGACGCGTGGATGTCACGCTCGACTCCGGGCTTCATGGGCGGACTGTCACCCTGCGCCTCAAGCCCTTCACACTCATCGGGGCGACCACGCGGGCCGGGCTGATCTCGGCTCCGCTGCGCAGCCGCTTCGGGCTCGCGCATCACTTGCGGTATTACCCGGCCGAAGAACTGCTCCAGATCCTGCGCCGGAGCGCCTCGCTATTGGGAGTCGAATCGGAACCGAAGTCAATGGAGACCATCGCCTCGCGAAGCCGCGGCACGCCGCGAATCGCCAACCGCCTTTTAAGGCGCGTGCGCGATTACGCGCAGGTGCGCACTAAGGGGAAGGTTCTGCCGCGCGTCGTCGATGAGGCGCTCGCGCTGGAAGGTGTGGACACGCTGGGTCTGGATGAACTGGACCGGGCGTATCTTCGCATCGTGGGCACGACGTACCGCGGCGGGCCGGCGGGGCTGGAGGCGATCGCCGCCACCATGGGCGAGGACTCGGGCACGCTCGAAGACGTCGTCGAGCCGTTCCTGCTCCAGATCGGGTTCCTCTCGCGCACCCGGCGCGGCCGGGCGCTCACGGAAGCGGGGGCGAAGTTCGCCGGCGTCGCCGCGCCGGAGGGCATCGAGGTGGACTCGGGCCTGTTTGTCACCGAGGCGTGATGGATCACTCGCGCATCGGGTCGCCCGCGCGCGGCGCACTCAGAGAATCGCCACCACCTCAAACCGCATCACCCGGCGCGGCGCATCGACTCTGATCACCTCGCCCACTCGCGCCTTCATCAGCGATTCGCCCATCGGACTTGTGGCCGTCACCTCGACGTATTCGAGCGAAGCATCGCCGGTCATCTCGCCCACGAGCCGGTAGAGTTCCTCATCGCCGCTCTCGACCTCGCGGAGTTTGACCGTCGCCCCGAGGAACACCACCCCCTCGGCCACGGGAATCTCTGTGAGAACCTTCGCCCCGGCCAGACGCGCCTCGAGCGACTTGATCTCCGCCTCGTCCAGGGCCTGGTCTTCGCGCGCGGCGTGATAGTCGGCGTTCTCCTTCAGGTCGCCCAGGGCCCGCGCATCGGCGATGCGTTGCGACAATTCCGGTCGCCGGGCCTTGAGTTCATCCAGGCGCGCTTGCAGCCGGGCCCTCTCATCAGGAGTCATGAATTCCATGGTGCGTCGCCCCACCCCTGGGCGGGTCGCGCCCCCGGTTTCCGCGCCGGGCAGCGCCGAACCGCCGATCAGAACATGCGAGGCCGCGGCCCCGGGCCACGGCCTCGTCGATTGATCGATGCGCTTCGTCATTACTCTAGTCGCTGCCGGCTCGGTCGGCCAGCAGAACCTGCCCGTCACGCGTCAGGCGAAGCGCCGGGGCCGGGCTCGGGCGGCGTCGCGTGGGGCCCCGGTGTGCTCCCGCCAGTTCCCGCAGCTCGATGAACCAGAGCCGAGAGCGCAGCGAGCAGCAGCCCCGGGGCCGCCGGCGCGCCGGCCGCGAGCCACTCGATCGGCGCCATCCGCGGCGTGAGCCCGCTCGGGGCATCCGTCAGCAGGTAGACCGCGGTGATCGGCGAGAGCAGCAGCAGGCGCGCGGGCGGATCGGGGATGCCCACAAAGTTGGCCACAAGCGCGAGCGCGGGCGCCGCTGTCGTGAGCAGGATCGCGCCGATCATCCACAGCGATCGGCTCGAGTGCGAGCCCGAGCCCGAATAAGCGCCAGCGATCAGGCCGGCCGTGAGCAGCGCCCAACAGCCCACCAGCAGCGCGATGCCGCCGACAACTTCCCACGGCCAGCGCGTCAGGAGCGCCGCCGGCCAGATGATCGCCTGGGCCGGAAAGAGCACGACGATCAGGTCGCCGAGCAGCGCGCGGAACGGCCGATCGGGGTACGCCTGGCTCAGCCGCGCCATCGGCCACAGGATGCAGACGCCCACCAGCAGCAGCACCAGCAGCGCCCGGCACGCGTAGACGAGGCCGGCGGTGCCCGGCCCGCCCGCGCCCCGCACCAGCAGCACCGTAACCAGCGTGCTCAGCATCAGGTACGAAGCCCAGAGCAGCGCCATCGGGCGCGGCTCTCCCTTGCGGTGGGCCCATCGGTCCCCACCCTGACGGACCCTCAGTTCCGGAACCCATGTGACCGGGCCGAGATGAACCTCGTGCGAGGGAGGCCCGGTGTGGGCAGGCGGCATTCCCGCGGGCAGTTCTGGTGAACCGCTCGGGCCCGAGCCGGGTTGTGCCGCCTCACTCACGAGAGGCAGTCTTATCAACGAGCACGACCGGCGGGTAGATCGCGATGCGCCTCTCGGAATGATCCAGCCGCTGGGCGAGGATCTCGCGCAGGCGGGCCTTGCGCCGCTCGAACGTGACCTCGCCGGGCCCCAGTTCGTTCACCGCCGAGCCCCACACGATCTTCGAGCCGGCATCGGTCAGGAGCGTCAGGTGCCCCGTCTTCATGTAGAGCGAGAGGTCCACGCCCGTAATCCGCTTGCCCTCCGGCATCGCGATCACGCGCTCCAGCAGCGCGATCCCGGCCTGCACATCGCCGCCGCCCCAGGGTTGGCCGTAGACGATTCCCAGCGCATCACCGGGCGGGGCGTGGTGGGGGGCCAGAACCACGGGCATCGAGCCCTTCGCTACCGGCGTGCGTGACGGCAGGCGAAGGACTTCGCCGCCGCGCGCCACGAGGAACTCCCGTCCGTTGTGCGAGACGACCGCCGCCGGAACTCGCCACTGCGCGCTGACGCGCACGATCCCGCCCGGCTCGCGCCGGATGGAATCGATCGACGTGAACCAGCCGGTGTCGAGCAGGCTCTGGCGCGCGCGTTCGAGCGAGCCTTGCTCGAACGGGTCGGCGACGAGGTCGGCCCGCGCGGTGTCGGCCAGCATGTGCTGCACCTTCGCCGGGAGCCAGGTCTCCGGGCGGCGGCGCTTGATGCGCTCCTCGCCCGGCGCCGGGGCGGCCAGCGGCCAGTTGAACCGCACATCCAGCGGCAGGGCCGTGGCCCGCGCGACTGTGCGCTGGAGACTGGGGCCAGCCGTCGCCAGCGCTACGCCCGCTGCCAGCAGCAGGATCACAGCGCCGGCGCGAATCACAACGCCGCCGGCCCAGCCGCCGGAACCCGCCGCGCGCTTCAGAACTCCCCAAAGGAGAGCGATCGCGCCGGGACCGCGCGCTCTGGGCGCTCGAGTGCGTGAAGCGGAATGTCGGCTACCGGTGAACACGCGCTTGGGTCGCGTGCGATCCTGGGCTGTGCGCCACGCCCCGGCCCGTTCCCAGCGCGCGCTCAACAAGCAGAGCGCACAGGCTGGGCATGTCGAGCCCGGTGGACGCCGCGGCCATGGGGACGAGCGAGTGCCCGGTGAAACCGGGCATCGTGTTCACCTCCAGGAACCACGCCCGCTTGTCATCGTCGAGAAGGAAGTCGGCTCTGCACAGATGCCGGATGCCCATGCGACGCGCAAGAGCCGCCGTTCCCGACTCGAGTGAGCGGCGCAGATCGGCGGGCAGTTCGGGGTCGATTTGGTAGCGGGTGTCGTCGCGCGTGTACTTGGCCTCGTAGTCGTAGAGACCCTCGGCGGGGACGATCTCGATGAACGGCAGCGCCGAGAGTGATCCGCCACCTCGTTCGATCATCCCGAGCGTCAGTTCGCGCCCCTTGACGTAGGGCTCGATCATGTACGGCTTGGCCGAAGCGACCGCCCGTGCGTGCGCTGTGCGCCAATCATTTTCGCTGCGACAGACGAACAGGCCGATCGTCGAGCCTTCGAAGATGGGCTTCACCACGACCGGCAGCGGCATCGGCAGCCCGGCATCGCCCGGGTCCAAAACGCACGTGGGCAGCACCTTCAGCCCGACCTCGGCGGCGAGCGCCTTGCTCGCGACTTTGTCCATGGCCCGGCGCGCCGCCGCAGGGCCACAGCCAACGTAGGGTCGCCCGCCGGCCTCGAGCAGGTCCTGCATCGGGCCTCCCTCGCCCCAGCGCCCGTGGAGCAGCGGCCAGATGACATCGGCACGCATCGCGCGGATCTCGGCGAGGCTTGGGCGCGTGATCTCGATCAACTGCACATCGAAGCGGCCGGAGTCTCGCAGCGCCTGAGCCACGGCCCTCGCGCCGACAAGACTGACTTCCCGCTCCGCATCCGGCCCGCCGCCGAGTACCAAAACGCTCGTCATTGCGCCCTCCGCCAGACGACGACCTCTCGCTCCAATTGAATCCCCGAATGCTCGCGCACGCGCTGCACGACCTGGTCCGCCAACGTCAGCACATCCCGCGCCGTGCAGCCGGGGCCAGTGACGATGAAGTTCGCGTGCCGATCGCTCACGGTCGCGCCGCCAATGCGCAGCCCCTTGCCGCCGGCCCGGTCGATGAGCATCCCCGCGCTGACGCGCTGCCCCGTCTTCGGATCCGTCGGGTTCTTGAAGAAGCACCCCGCCGAACGCTCCGCCATCGGCTGCGAGCCCTTCTTGTAGGCCATGACTTCCTTGAGGCGGTCGCGCAGTGCGGCCCGTTCCGATTCCGGCACGCGCCGCAGGCGAAGGTCCGCGCCGAGGATGATCAGATCGTTGAGGCCCGAGTGCCGATAGCCGAAGTCGATCTTCGACCGAGGGATCGTGACTATCTCGCCCGCGCGTGTCAGAGCCTGCACGCCCTCCACGACATCAGAAATCTGCCCGAACGCGCCGCCCGCGTTCATCACGATCGCGCCGCCGATGGTGGCGGGAATACCGGCGAGGGTCTCGATGCCGGTCAGCCCGCGGCGCGCCGATTCCGTGATCAGGCGCGGCAGGTCGGCCCCCGACTGCGCTCGCACCAAGACCGTGCTCTCGCCCGGCCGCTCCAGCCACTCGACGCCGGAGAGCCCGCGCAGATCGAGCACCAGGCCGTCCACTCCCTCATCGTCCACGATCAGGTTCGCACCCTCGCCCAAAGCTCGCACGGGCCCACCCGCGTGCGCCCGCAAGAGTTCGCGCACCTCGTCAACCGCCCTGGGGCGCGCCAGCGCATCGGCGCGACCGCCCACGCCGAACCACGTCGGGATCGGCGCATCATGCTCGACGCGGGGCGTGCTCGGCTGGGACACAATCACGGGCGGGCGCTCAGGGTGCAACCGTTCCAGAAAACCGATCAACGCTAGCGCGCGGTCAGGCCTTGCGCTCGGCACCGCCCGCGCGCAGCCCCTGGCCCGCGTGCACGCCCGAGGCCAGGAACGAGCGGGCCACCTGCCACACCGGGCCCGCTCCCATGACCACCAGCAGGTCCCCGGGCCGGCACACGTTCTGCAATTGCTCGACGATCGCCTCGAACGGGTAGAGGTGCATGGCGTGCACGCCGCGTTGGCGCAGCCGGTCCACAAGGTCGGCCGCCGACACGCGCGTCTTCTCGACCTCTGAGTCGCGCACGAAATAGATGTGCGGCACGATCACGATGTCGGCGTGGCTGAACGACTGGGCGAACTCCTCCAGAAGGAAGCGGGTGCGGCTGTGCTGGTGCGGCTGGAAGACGCAGATGAGCCGCCCGCCGCGCTCCTCCGGCCGCTCCGCCTCGCGCAGAGCGCGCAGCGTGGTGTCGATCTCAGTCGGGTGGTGCCCGTAGTCGTCGTAGACGCGCACGCCCGGCATGAGCGTTGACGTCGGACGCCCGACTTTCTTCTCTCCCAGAAACTGCATCCGCCGATCCGCTCCGCGGAACTCGCTCAAGGCGCGCGCGACCGGCTCAATCTCGGCCCCGAGCCAGATCGCCAGCACCGCCGCCACGGCGCTGTCAAAGGCCATGTGCGCGCCGAGCACGCGGATCGTCCAGTTCGCGATGTGCCGCCCCTCGTGGTTCAGCCCGACGCGCCGCGCCTGGGCGTCGTAGGTCACGTGCCAGTCCGCCGTGGGCACGAACCCGATCGTCTGAACCTGGCACTCGGCGCCGCCCGTCACTTCTCGACGGTGCGCTCCCTCGTGCGCGATGAGCAGGCGTCCGCCCTGCGTGGCGGGCGGCACGAGCCGGGCAAATTCACGGAACGCCTCGACCACCGCGTCGAGCGACCCGTAGATGTCCAGGTGGTCGGCCTCCACGCTCGTGATCGCCGCGATCTGCGGGCACAGGTTGTGAAACGATCGGTTGAACTCGCACGCCTCGGCGACCAGGATTCCCGGCTTCCCGGCCATCGCTCCGCTCGGAATGCTCGTGCCGCCGAGACGGAACCCCGCCGTCTCGCCGGGGCGCGTGGCCAGTTGCGGCGCCGTCGCGCCGACGATCACCGTCGGGTCGAGCCCGACGCTGATCAGCGCCGTGCCGAGCATCGCCACCGTGGTGGACTTGCCGTGCGTGCCCGCCACCGCGACGCCCGTCGTGCCCCGCATGCAAAGCCCGAGCGCCTCGGCGTAGGAATG
>Ga0187894_10000572_pt1 | contig 49477 bp, 33 predicted proteins | sample GBC1701081metaG_FD_136650 | JGI IMG/M metagenome (GOLD analysis project Ga0187894, IMG submission 136650) | White microbial mat communities from a lava cave in the Kipuka Kanohina Cave System on the Island of Hawaii, USA - GBC170108-1 metaG ... | reverse complement strand
CGCGGGGAAGGCGCGCGCGACGACGTCGCGGAAGACCATCCATTCGGGCCGCGCGGATCCCACCCGGCGTCCGCGGATCTCCGGCGAAAACACAATCCGCCGCTCCGTCGTCGTCTCCGTGCCGCCGCCCGGTGATTCGTAGCGCGTGGCCGCGGGCAGCAGGATCACGGTCTCGGACGGCTCGACGAGCATGCCCGAGGAGAGGACGATGTCCTGGTGGACGCGGAGGGCGGGACGGGAAAGCGCGAGGCGGACCTTGTACTCGTCCGGCAGTGTCTCCAGGAAATTGCCGCCGACCTGCCAGAACAGCCCGATGTCGCCCGCGGCGGACGCGTCGACCATCTCCGCGGCGGTGAGGCCGTGATCCGCCGGCAGGCCGAAGCCCCACGTCGCCGCGAGCCGTTCTCGGAACGCGGGCTCGAGATTCGGGACGCAGCCGACTTCCGCGCCCCCCTGGACGCCGGAATGGCCGCGGATCGGCATCAGGCCGCGGTTCGGCCGGCAGAACAGGCCGCGCGCGAGGCCGACGTTGATCAGCGCGCGGATGGTGTCCACGCCGTGGACGTGCTGCGTCAGGCCCATCGACCAGACGAAGATCGCCTTCGGACGCTCGATCAGCAGGCGCGCGAAGCGGCGCATGTCCTCTTCGGCGGCGCCGCTCTCCACCTCCAGCGCGGGCCAGGACGCCTGCGCCGCCGCGGCGCGGGCCGCGTCGAAGCCGCGCGTGTGCGTCTCCACGAAGCGCGCGTCGATGCCGCCGCCGTCCGCCAGCGCCTTGAAGACGCCGATGAGGAACGCGAGATCGCCGCCCGTGTGGACGTCGAACCAGTGATCGGTGATCCGCGTCCCGAAGAGCGCGCTCTCCAGGATGGACGGTACCCAGTAGCGATCGAGGCCGGGCTCGCGGAACGTGTTCACCACGGCGACGTGCGCGCCCTGGCGCTTCGCTTCGTAGAGATACTTGGTGGTGACCGGCTGGTTGTTCGGCGTGTTCGCGCCGAAGAAGACGATGAGATCGGCGCCGAGCCAGTCGAGATAACTGCACGTCGACGCGCCGTGGCCCAGCGTCGTCTTCATCGCCGCGGTCGACGCCGCGTGGCACAGCCGCGCCGAATTGTCGACGTGGTTCGTGCCGATCACCCGCGCCGCCTTCTGCGCGACGTAGTAGCCTTCGTTTGTGATCCCGCGCGACGTCAGGTAGAACGCGACGCGACGCGGATCGGTCTGCCGCAGCGCCTGCGCGATCGTGTCGAGCGCCTCGTCCCACGTGATGCGCCGGAAGCCGCGCTCGCCGCGCTGGCGGATGCACGGCTCCGGCAGACGCCCGAGCGCGCGCAGTTCGGCGGATGACAGCTCCGCGAGCGACACGACGTCCGCCAGGCGCGAGAGATCGAGCGCCGGCGCCGTGTTCAGCCGCAACAGCTCCAGACGCACCATGCAGAGGTGCGTGCCGGGAATCGTCCAGTCAGACAGGCCGCTCGTACCCAGCGCGCAGCCGTCGCAGACGCCTTGACTCAGAATCCGCCAGGCAAACGGCAGTTGATCGCGGTTCTCCCAGACCGCGCGGGCCATCTCCAGATAGTGGAACGGCTTCTGATGACCGAGGCCTTGAGGCGAGAGCGACACCCACGTCCGAGGCCACACTGGCACGTGATCTTCTCCTCATCAGGGATCGAAGGTGACATGGATACGGTCGGGATGCGTGTAGACGTTGAAGCGCGTCCCGCGCACGAACCCGATCAGCGTCAGGCCCGCGCGGTCCGCCAGATCGATCGCGAGGCTGGATGGCGCCGACACGGCGGCGACGACCGGCACCTGCGCGAGCGCGGCTTTCTGCAGGATCTCATAGGACGTGCGGCCGCTCACGAACAGCACCGCCTCCGTCAGCGGCAGCTCGCGCGCGAGCAGGCAGTGGCCGATCACCTTGTCGACCGCGTTGTGCCGGCCGACGTCCTCGGCCAGCAGCCGCAGCTCGCCGTCCCGCGTGAACAGCCCGGCGGCGTGCAGGCCGCCCGTCTCGTCGAACACGGCCTGCGCGGCGCGCAGGCGATCCGGCAATTGGACGACGGTGGACGCGGAGATCGTCCAGGACACCTGCGCCTGCGCGACGTCGATCTCGATCGACGCCGCATCCACGCGTCCACACAACCCGCACGACGCATTCGTCGTCACGCGCCGCGCCACCGGCAGCGTCGACATCGACAAGCCGGCGGCGGTGGACGAGGTCGACGGACGCATGCGCACGACGGCGTGGACGGCGTCGTACGCGTTGGGCTCGTCCGCGTCGGGCGCGTCCGCTTCGGCGACCGTCAGCGAGTCGACGTCGTCCGCGTCCTGAATCACCTGTTCGGAGAAGAGGAAGCCAGCGGCCAGATCGCGGTCGCGCCCGGGCGTGCGCATGATGACGGCGAAGCGCTCGCCGTTCACCGTCACCTGCAACGGGCGCTCCGCCGCCACGACGTCGGTGGACAGGGCCGGCCCCGGCTGGCCGGCGCGCACGACAGGAACGGTGCGGACCGCGGTCGAAGTGGACACGTCAGCTCCGGCGCGTCAGCCCCGCGCCGCCGTCACCATCAACTCAATCACGCCGCCCGGCGCCAGCAATCCGGTCCCGACCGTCACGCCCGCGACGGACGACAGGGGCAGCACCGACGACAACTGCTCCAGCGCGAGATCCCGCGCCCGCATGTCGGTGACATAGAGTAAGACTTCGCCGACGCGCGACCAGTCTGCCCCCGCGGCCGCCAGCGTCCGGCCGACCTGCGCGCACATGTCGCGCGTCTGCGCGACCAGCTCGCCCGGATGCGTCTCCGGCGCGCCCAGCAATCCCGACAGGAAGACGCGATCCCGCGTGATGACGGCCGCGCTCAGGTTCGGGCTGGGCCGCTCGACGGTCATCCCGTCGACGGACGGCACGGCCGACACGATCTGCCGCTCGCCGTCGACCGCGGTCAGCGTCATCTCGACGGCGTACGCGGGCGACATCAGCCCGGTCCGCACGGTCGCGCGCACCGGCATCGGCGCGAGGAAGCGCGCGCGGTACGCGGTGTTCATCGCGTCGAAATCGCCGGCGTCCGTGATGTACGCCCGGGTCGACACGACGTCGCCGAGGTCGAGGCCGGCCGCTTCCAGGATGGCCTGTCCGTGATCGAGCAGGGCGAGCGTCTGCGCGGCGGTGTCGCCGTCGATCGGCGTGTGCGTGATCGGATCGCGCGCGAGCAGGCCCGACAGGAAGACCGTGTCGCCGCTGCGGATGCCATAGCTGTAGGGATTCGGCGACTTCGGCCAGCCCGCGGGATGGATCACGTCGCGCGGCGCGCCGTCCGGGACGGCAACGACGGCGATTTCGACGAGCGCGTGCGGGTCGCGCAGATCCGCCGCGACGGTCGTCCGGGTCGGCGGCGCGTCCGTGAAGTACGTCGCGTAGACGCTGTTCATCGCGGCGAAGTCCGCCGGGTTGCGCAGGTACACCTGCACGGCGGCGATGCGCGCCAGACTGGAGCCGGCGTCCGCGAGCAGGACGCCGAGGCGATCGAGCACGATCCGCGTCTGCGCACGTACGTCGCCGTCGATCGGCGCCGGGAGACCGTCCCGCGCGATGAGACCGGAGGTGACGAGGAAAGATCCGAGGCGCCGGACGGGAGCGAACCCCGAGCGAGAGCCGGCGCCAGCCGAGGACAAAGGGCTATCGGTCACGATGGTCCGTATTGTAGCAATTCGGCGGGACGGCGTCGGGTACGATACTCTTCACGTTCGACGATCGGCGCGGCGAGCGGCGTTTGCCGCGCGATCGGGGTTCGGGTTTGCGCCCGCCGGGGGGCTGGCGCGAACGACGCTGTGCACGTGGATGTGCTGCCCGTGCTGACGCCGCGACGACAATCGAAAGGACGGCCTGTGCCTCAAGATCCTGGCGTGTACGCACGCTTCAAAACGACCAAGGGCGAGTTCCTGATCAAGCTCTTCGAAAAAGACACCCCGGAAACCGTCGGCAACTTCGTCGGCCTCGCGGAAGGCACGAAAGCCTGGACCGATCCGGCGACCGGCGGCCAGGTAACGCGTCCGTATTACGACGGCCTGATCTTCCACCGCGTCATCGACGGCTTCATGATCCAGGGCGGCTGTCCGCAGGGCAACGGCCGCGGCGGTCCTGGCTATCAGTTCAAGGATGAATTCGTGCCTGGCCTGCGCCACAAGGGTGCGGGGATCCTGTCGATGGCGAACGCCGGCCCCGGCACGAACGGCAGCCAGTTCTTCATCACCCTCGGTCCGACGCCGCACCTCGACAACAAGCACACCGTGTTCGGTGAAGTCGTCGAAGGCCTCGATGTCGTCAAGGCCATCGGCAAGGTGTCGACCAGCCGCGGCGATCGCCCGATCGACGACGTGAAGATCGACTCCGTCACGATCGAACGCGTGTAGCATTCACGTCTGGCCCGCTCGCACAGGCACGGCGGCGGAGGCGCGATGGCGCGTCCGCCGCTCGTCAGCCTGCCTCCGTCATTCGCCGTCCTCAGACCTCCGCTTCCACGTCACGCATCAGCGATCGCACGCGCCGCGCGGCCAGCACCTGCAGTGCCGCCGTCACCAGCAGCAGGACCACGAACGTCGACACGATGCGGGTCGGCGTCGCGAACAGCATCGACAGGAGCCGCGGGACGGACACGCCGACGCAGGAGATGACGAACATCAGGAAGATGGTGTCTCGCGTCCGCGCGCCTTTCGTGGCGGGCTGCGAGAACGGCAACTGCGGCCGGATCCAGAGATCGAGGAGCAGCAGCAGGTGCGCCACCAGCGCCAGGACGAGCACCAGCAGCGCGACGTGCCACCAGGTCTCGAACCACAGGCTCAGGAGCAGCCCCACGGCCACGATGTACGGCAGGAGGAAAGCGACCAGGACGTATTCCTTCAGCGCCAGCACGAGGCGCACGCCGTCCGCGGGCGTGGCGTGGAAGATCCAGGCGGCGCGCCACGCGTCGCTGCGCACGAGCGCCTGTTTCAGCAGCGCCGGAAAGAGGATCACCGCGAAGTAGACGAGCTGCGGCTCGTGCGATCCTCCCGTGAACGGATCCGAAATGCTTCCGTCGAACGCGGTGAAGAGCAGGTAGATGACGGTGATCGGCAGGATGCCGAGGACCGCGAGGCGAAAGCGCAGATCATGCCGGAACTGCGCGCGGATCAGCAGCGCGACGGCGCGCGCTTCGTGGTCGCGGAACAGCCAGCCGCGGCGCAGCCGCGCGCTGGCGCCGCCTGCGTCCGACGCCGTCCAGAGCGCGCCGAGCCGATCCGCGTAGTCCAGCGACACGCGTCCACTCAGCCCGTACAGCGACAGCGCGCACGCGGCCATCGCCACGCCGGCCGCGCCCAGCGCCATCGCACTCCCCCGCCCAGCGCCGATCTCGACGATCGCGGCGTACCACGACGGCGGATAGAGAGAGACCCAGATCGTGTCCGGCGGCGTGATCTGCGAGAACAGATCGCGCGTGGCGAGCAGCGGCACGAGGAGGAAGAATCCATTCAACACCGTCGACAGGATCAACTGCAGCCAGGTCAGCACCTGCTTGAGCGCGTTCACGCTCGTGTGCTGCAGCAGCCACGCGTAGAGCCACACCGCCGCGCCGGCCGCCGTGGTCGACGCCAGCAGCAGCGCGACGATCGCCGCGCCCACGGCGCCCAGGCCGCCCTGCGACGCCGTGAGGAACGCGATCAGCGGCACGACCGCGAACATGCCCGTCATCAGCCAGACATGCAGCAGCACGCCCGCGGTGCGCGCGACCAGGAACGTACGCGACGAAATCGGCTGATAGGCGAGCTGCCGGTAGTCGTCCGGCGAGATCACGATCGACTGGAAGTCGATCAGCAGGCTCGACCCCAGGTTGAACAGGATGAACGTGAAGAACAGCGTGGCGGAGAAGAGCAGGCTGAGGTGCAGCCAGATGGGCACCGACAGGAACCCGCCCATCATCAACAGCGAGACGTACATCCACAGGACGTGCGGCTCCTGACCGCTCGCGCGCATGCGCGACAGGCTCATCGCGCTCGTCGTCCGCAGATCCGTACGCCAGGCGAGCCGGACGAGCGCGCGCCACTGCGTCGGGTCGACGTCGATGGCGGTCAGCAGGCGATCGAGCAGTCCGGACGGCACAGTGTCTTCTCGTTTCGGGTCTTCTCGTCTCGGGCCCTCCCGTCTCACGCCTTCCTGTTTCATGATTCCCGTGTCATGCCTTCTCGAGCGCCGCGAGAAATTCCGCGGTGACGACGCCCGCTTCGGCGCCGCCGGTGAGGCGGTGGAACGCGAGCTCCAGGCTCGGCGTCCCGGTCCGCGTCATGATCTCCCGCGCGGTGCCTTCGGCGATCTGGCGGCCGTGATCGATGATGACGATCCGCGTGCAGATGCGCTCGACGACTTCGAGGACGTGCGAGCAGAAGAGGATCGTGCGGCCCTGCGCCGCGAGGCGCTTCAGCAGCTCCTTCACGAGCATCGCCGTATTCGCGTCGAGGCCGTCCAGCGGCTCGTCCAGGAACAGCACCTCCGGCGTGTGCAGAAGCGCCGCCGCGATGGCGACTTTCTGCCGCATGCCCTTCGAGAACTCCTGCAGCCGCTTGCCGCGGACGTCCGTCAGTTGGAACAGGTCCAGCAGTTCGTCCACCCGCGTCGCGCGCCGCGCGGCGTCGAGGTGGTGCAGGCAGCCCACGAACTCCAGGTATTCGTCCGCCGTCAACGTTTCGTACAACGCGCCGGACTCGGGGACGAAGCCGATGCGCTTCTTGACCTCCAGCGGCGCCAGCACGACGTCGTGTCCCGCCACGATCGCCTGTCCGGACGTCGGCTTGATCATGCCCGCCAGGATCTTCACGGTCGTCGACTTCCCCGCGCCATTCGGGCCGAGGAAGCCGAGAATCTCCCCCGGATCGGCGCGGAACGACAGACGATCCACCGCCATCATGGCGCCGTAGTTCTTCGTCAGATCGTGCGTGATGATCATCGATGGATGCTCGTGGGACGCGGGCGTGAGCCTCTAGCCTACGAAATGTCAGCGCGATGTGCTAGAGATCAAGAGCCTGTCCGGCCGCCGACACTGCGCCGCCGGACCGTTATAGATCGGGGAATGATGCTCATGCGTGATGGTTCCGTTATCCGCTGGCTCGCGGCGTCTGCCGCCGGCCTCTGCCTGCTGATCCTGCCCCTCGGCACTATGGCCCTGGGCGCGGCGGCCCTGGGCGCCGCGGACCTGGCCCCCGCCTCCAGGCCGGGCGGACGCGTCCTGCTGGACGCGCACAATTGTTATCCCGAGAACGACCAGTGGACGGATCGCCTCGATCGCGCGCTGTCCACGGGCGTGCCGGTCGCGATCGAACAGGATCTCGCGTGGTACACGGATCCGGCAACGTCGCGATCGTTCAGCATCATCTCGCACGGCAAGCCGTACACCGGACGCGAGCCGGTCCTGAAGACGCATTTCTTCGAACGCGTCCGCCCCATCGTCGAACGCGCGCTCGCGGATCCGCATCCGGAGACGTGGCCGCTGATCGTGCTCAATCTGGACTTCAAGTCGAACGAGCCCGCGCATCACGCCGCGGTATGGGCGACGCTGGGCGAGTACGAAGCGTGGCTGACGACCGCGGCCCAGGCGGGAACGGGAGCGGGAGCGGACGCACGCGTGATGCCGCTGGAGGTGAAGCCGATCCTCGTGCTGACGGGGTCCGCGGACGAGCAGGAGCGATCCTTCTCGACGTCGCTGCCGGCGGGCGCGAAGCTGCGGCTGTTTGGCGCGATCCGCGTCGACCCGCCCGCGCGCATCGGTAAGGGCGAGCAGCTCGTCGATCGCCTCGTCGAGGTGACGCCGGAGGAAGCCGTGCCGACGAAGGCCACGAATTATCGTCGCTGGACGAACTATCCGTGGGCGATCGTCGAGCGCGGCGGACAGGTCAAGGCCGGCGACTGGACCGCCGCGGACCGGCAGCGCCTCGACGCGCTGGTGTCGCGCGCGCACGCGTCCGGCTTGTGGATCCGCTTTTACACCTTGAACGGCCATACGGGGAACGGCCACGCGGGGAACGGCCAGGCGGGCACGAAGGGGAACGGCTGGACCGACAGCTACAACTTCGGGAGCGAGACGGCCGCCGCCGCGCGGTGGCGCGCCGCGATGGAGGCCGGCGTGGATTTCATCGCGACGGACCAGTACGAGGGCCTTGCGGCGCTGTTGAAGACGCGCAGCGCCGGCGCCCTCGTCCCGTCGACGCCAAAGGCCGGCGTCAAAGGCGGACGTCGGTAGGACACAGAGCCGGACGCGGGCCGCGGCGCTACGACTGGACGTCCGCCGCGCCCGCGGCAGGCGACGGCGTCCGCGGCGCGGCCGGCACGATCAAGAGCACGAGGATGCTGCCGACAAACGGCGACGCGGCCAGCGCCACCAGCGCCATCGACAAGCTGCCGGTCCGCTCGACGATCGATCCGATGATCTGCGGACCGACGAAGCCGCCGAGATTGCCGATCGAATTGATCAACGCAATGCCGCCCGCGGCCGCGGTGCCCGACAGCATCGCGGTCGGCAGCGCCCAGAACGGCCCCAGCGATCCCCAGATTCCCGCCGCGGCAATGGACAACGTCACCAGGGCGATTGCCGGCGTGTCCGTCGCCGCGCTGAGCAGCAGCCCGATTGCGCCGACGCATGCCGGAATCGATACGTGCCAGCGGCGTTCGCCCGTGCGGTCCGAGTGGACGCCGACCCACACCATCACGAGCGCCGCGGCGATATAGGGAATCGCGGCGACGAAGCCGACGGCGACGTCGCTCAGGCCGGAGAACTGTTTCACGATCTGCGGCAGCCAGAAGCTGACGCCGTAGAAGCTGGAGATGATCGTGAAATACAGCAGCGCGAACAGCCAGACCATCGGACTCGCGAGCGCGCGCCAGACGGACGGATGCGCCTCGCCGCGCGCGGCGCGATCGTCGCGCATGCGCGCGATCAGCCACGCACGCTCGTCGGCTTCCAGCCACGTCGCCTGCTCCGGACGATCCGTCAGATACCCCAGCACGACGAAGCCAATGACGACCGCCGGCAGGCCCTCGACGAGGAAGAGCCACTGCCAGCCGGCGAGTCCACCCACGCCGTCGAGGCCGAGCAGCAGGCCGGACAGCGGTCCGCCGATGACGCCCGCGATGGCCGTCGCCGTCATGAACTGCGCGATCGCCTTCGCGCGGTGCGCGGCCGGGAACCAGTAGGTCAGATACAGGATCATGCCCGGGAAGAAGCCGGCTTCGGCGAGGCCGAGCAGGAAGCGCAGCAGGTAGAAGCCCGGGACGCTCGTCACGAACATCATGCCGACGGAGACGATCCCCCACATGATCATGATGCGGGCGATCCACACGCGCGCGCCGAAGCGTTCGAGCAGCAGGTTGCTCGGCACCTCGAAGAGCATGTAGCCGATGAAGAAGATGCCCGCGCCGACGCCGAATTCCGACGGCGTGAAGTGCAGGTCGCGGTTCATCTGCAGCGCGGCGAAGCCGACGTTGACGCGATCGAGATACGCGATCACGTACAGCAGGAACATGAATGGAATCAGGCGCGCGCGGACCTTGCGGAAGACGCGCGCCTCGAGGTCCTGATCCGCGAGGGTCGGCATGACGGGACGGGTATATCACGTCCTGCGGCGGCGTCCAAACACGGACGCGCGTCCCGTGCGGCGCTGGCGCTACGGATTGAGCAATTGCATGCGCCAGCCGTCGCCGTCGCGCAGGTAGAGGAAGCGATCGTGCAGCCGCGACGCGCCCGCGTGCCAGAACTCGATCCGCTCCGGACGCAGCCGGTAGCCGCCCCAGAACGGCGGACGCGGCACCGGTTGGCCGGCGAACTGCTGTTCCAGCTCCGCAACGCGCGCTTCGAGCACGTCGCGCGAGGCCAGCGGCTCGCTCTGCGCGGACGCCCACGCGCCGAGCTGGCTGCCGCGCGCGCGCGTCGCGAAGTAGGCGTCCGACTCGGCGCCGCTGACGCGCGTGATCGGCCCTTCGGCCCGGACCTGCGCGTCCATCCACGGCCAGTAGATGCACAGCGCCGCGTGCGGGTTTGCGTCGAGATCGCGCGCCTTGCGGCCCTGATAGTTCGTGAAGAAGGTGAACCCGCGCTCGTCGACGCCGCGCAGCAGGACGATCCGTACGGACGGATGGCCCGCCGCGTCAGCGGAGGCAAGCGCCATCGCCGTGTGATCGGTCGGCGCACGGTCGGCGGCGCGGGCGAAGAGCTCGCGGAAGCGATGGAGCGGGTCGGGAGAGGTCGTGTCGGGTGTCGTGGTCATGGGTGACGAGTGCCAGCGCCCGCGGCGGCGTGGGCAGCGGAGGCGTCGGTGTCGGCGGACGCGGGCGGCGGCTCGGACGGATCCGTGGACGCCGGCGGGCCGTGCAGCGGCAGCGCGACGGTGAACGTGGCGCCGAGCCGCAGGCCGCCGCTGTCGACGCGCACCGAGCCGCCGTGCGCCTCGACGAGGTGACGAACGAGTGCGAGGCCGAGGCCCAGACCGCCGCTCGTGCGCGTGATGCTGCTGTCCGCCTGCCGGAACGGCTCGAAGACGAAGGGCAGGAACTCCGGTGCGATGCCGCGGCCGCTGTCGCGGACGACCATGTAGGCCTGGCCTTCGTCGCGGAAGATGCGCAGGTGAATCTGTCCGCCGTCCGGCGTGAATTTGACGGCGTTCGACAGCAGGTTCCACAGGACCTGGCGCAAGCGGTCCGCGTCGCCCCGCATCGGCACGGGATCGATCTGCTGTTCGAGCCGGTGATGGCGCGCGTCGAGCGAGAGCCGCACGGCGTCGACGGCGTCGCGCGCGAGATCGGCGAGGTCGAACTCGCGCGGCCGGAGCGGGAGGCGTCCGCTGACGATGGCCGAGATGTCGAGGAGGTCGTCCACGAGCTGCTTCTGCGCGTGCGCGTTGCGCTCGATGCTGGCGAGCGCCGCGGGCACGCGATCCGGATCCACTTGTCCGTTGGACAGCAGCCGCGCCCAGCCGAGGACGGCGTTGAGCGGCGTCCGCAGCTCGTGCGACAGTGTCGCGAGGAATTGATCTTTGAGGCGGCTGCTGACGTCGGCCTCGCGCCGCGCCGCTTCCGCTTCGCGCAGCGCCCGCTGGCGATCGGCGTCCGCGCGGCGGAAGGTTGCGGTCAACACGCCGATGCTGGTGCAGACGCCCGCGAAGAGACCGAGGATGAGCGCTTCGCGCCAGTCGCCGATGCGCAGCGGACCGATCGGTTCGCCGTACGTGCGCGCCATGATCAGCACCGCGAGCACCGACGCGATCACGCCGCCCGTCTGTCCGCCATACCACGCGGACAGGATCACCGACGGCACGAACAGAAAGAAATACTGCTCCGTCGTCGTCCCGATCTGCTGCAGGACGAACATCAGCATCCAGACGACGCCGACGAGCACGCACGGCAGCACGTAGCTGAAGAACACGCGATGCAGCACATGCTGCGGAGACGCCGCGATCACGGCTCCCACTGTAGCGCACAATCTCGAGCCAGGTACGCGGGTTCAGGGCGCATGCGCGCTGACGCCGAATCATACACACGGGGTGACCTCGGCCATTTCGCCGGGCTCGCGGGCTCATGATATGTTGTGATGTTTTGGCCCGTTCACGCGGCTCGATCGCGCGGGACGTTCGAACGACAGGGAGGACGGATGGCTTGCGGAAGGACGGCTTTCGGCACGGGCGCGCGGCACGCGGCAGCATCGCGCGAAGTGGCATGCCGTAAGGTGGGGCGGCGCGCATGAGCGTGACGTTCAAGAACGCCGTCGTGATCGGCGCTTCGTCCGGCATCGGCGAGGCCATCGCCCGCCAGCTCGCCACCGAAGGCGCGGACGTCGCCATCGTGGGCCGCCGCGCGGACGAGCTGCAGCGCGTCGTCCAGACCAACCCGGCCCGCCTGCGGCCCTACGTCCACGACGTCCGCCACTACGACGAGACGCCCGCGCTCTTCGAGCGCATCGTCGCCGACCTCGGCGGCCTCGACACGCTCGTCTATGCCGCGGGCGTCCTGCCCAAGATCGTCGAGTCCGAATACACCTTCGGAAAAGATCGCGCGATGATCGAGGTCAACGTCATTGGCGCGATGGCCTGGATGAACCTCGCCGCGGCGCGGTTCGAGGCCGCGCGCGCGGGGACGATCATGGGGATCTCCAGCGTCGCCGGCGTACGCGGCCGCCGCGGCAATCCCGCCTACGGCACGTCGAAGGCCGCGTTGACGACGTATCTCGAAGCCTTGCGCAATCGCTGCGCGCGCTACGGCGTGAACGTCGTCACGATCAAGCCCGGCTTCGTGGACACGGCGATGATCCGCGGCGCCCAGGGCCTGTTCTGGGTCGTGTCGGCCGACGCCGCCGCCCGCGCTAGTCTTAACCTGGGCCGCAAGGGCACCAGCGCGTCCGGCTTCGTGCCCGCCCGCTGGGCGCTGGTTGCGCTCATCGTCCGCAGCATCCCGTCCTTCATCTTCAGGAGATTGAACTTCTGATGACGCGCGGGCCGCTCTCGCTTCGCACGGACGCATCCTGGCAGGTCCTCGAAGGATTCGGTCGCGCAGTCCGCGCCGCCTGCCGCACCGTCGCGCCGACGGATCAGGAGGAGCTGCTCGACGTCCTGGATCGCGCGAAGGCCGAAGGCCTGAGCGTCACGTTCCGCGGCCACGGCCGCAGCTACGGCGACGCCGCGCTGAACGCGGACGGCCTCGTCATCGACATGACGCTGCTCAACCGCATGCTGCGCTGGGACCCCGTCGCCGGCATCGCGGAGATGGAGCCGGGCCTCACGATCGAGGGCCTCTGGCGCCGCACGCTCGAAGACGGCTGGTGGCCCGCCGTCGTGCCCGGCACGATGTGGCCGACGATGGGCGGCTGCCTGTCGATGAACGTCCACGGAAAGAACAACTTCGCCGTCGGAACGTTCGGCGAGCACGTCCTCGACTTCGACCTCGTCACGCCGCGCGGCGAGTGGTATCGGTGCAGCCCGCGCGAGAACGCGGAGATCTTCTACGGCGCGATTGGCGGCCTCGGCCTGCTCGGCGCGATCACGCGCGTCCGCCTGCAGATGAAGCAGGTGGACTCGGGCCTGCTGCGCGTCGAGGCGCTGACCGGACGGAACCTGGACGAGGTGTTCGATCGCTTCGAACAGCGGCTGCCGGAAAGCGATTATCTGGTGGGCTGGCTGGACTGCCTCGCGCGCGGATCGGCGCTCGGACGCGGCGTGCTGCACCGCGCGAATTACATCACGCGCGAGGAAGACGCGGCGTGGCCGCGGTCGTTCCACACGGAGCAGCAGCGGCTGCCGGACACGATCCTCGGCCTGCCCCGCTCGCAGTTGTGGCGCCTGATGCGGCCGTTCGTCCACAATCCCGGCGTGCGCCTGATCAACAGCTTGAAGTATCAGGCGTCGGCGTTCGAGGACGGCGTCACGTATCTGCAGTCGCACGTCGCGTTCGCATTCCTGCTGGACTACGTGCCCGACTGGCGGCTCGCGTACGGCGACGGCGGATTCATCCAGTATCAGGTGTTCATCGGGCACGAGGCGGCGCGATCGACGCTGAAGACGATCCTGACGCTGTGTCAGAAGAAGGGCCTGCCGTCCTATCTCGGCGTCCTCAAGCGGCATCGCCCCGATCCGTTCCTGCTGTCGCACGCGCTCGACGGCTGGTCGCTGGCGATGGACTTCCGCGTGACGCGCGCGAACCGCGAGGCGCTGTGGGCGCTGACGCGCGAGATGACGGCGTGCGTGCTGGACGCGGGCGGCCGCTTCTACTTCGCGAAGGATGCGGTGCTGCAGCCGGACGAAGTCCGGCGGGCGTACGGCGGCGATCGCCTCGACCGCTTCGCCGCACTGAAAGCGCGCCTCGATCCGGACACGCTGCTCGTCAGCGATCTCGCGCGCCGCGCGCTGCCGTCCTTCTCACCACGCTACGCGCCCGCGCACGTCTGACGCGCCTTCAGAAACGAATCCGGTGCTGGATCGCGAATCCGTCGCGATGAATGGCGATCGACGGCGCGCTTTTCGACTTCGATGCGGCGACCGCGCCAATCACGAGCAGCGTGCCTCCCGCCGCCGCCATGCCGCCCGCGAGCCGGCGCATCCCGCGGTCGCAGCCAATCCCGTTGCAGCCGCGCGCTTCCGTCGCCGTCGACATCCCCAGCCACAGCGCCGATCCGCCAAACAGGCCGACCGCCGTCCACTTGAGCCCCGGACGCACCCCGCGCCGCGGGGCCGACGCGGTTGAGACGTCCGAGTCTTCGTCCTCATCCTCTTCTTCCTCTTCTTCTTCTTTGGGAACGGCGGTGGTGCATGGACCGCGCTCGCCGGCAGATGCGGCCCGCTGTTGCTGGTGCCTGGCCTTCATGTAGCCAATCGAGGCGACGGTAATCCCCGCCGCACCGAGAACGGCGGCGCCCTTCAAAGGCTCGTCGTCTTGCCAGACGAGGCCACCCACGACGTTCGCCGCGGATGCCCACAGCAGACCGGCCGCCGTCCACCTGAATGCTGGCGAGAGTTCGGGCTGCGGCGTACACGGTGCCGCCTGCGCGGCCGCTTGCGCCGCCGCAATCTTCATCGCCTCCCGCAGGTCGCCGGCGGACGCCGCCGCCGGGACGAACCCACCACATCCGATCGCCGCGCCGCAGATCACGCACAGCAGTCGTCTCGCACTCCGCGCTCGTCGCATGGATCCCTCCAACGAGAAAGATCGAGGAAGGTCCAGCGTACGCGGCGCCGATCGGCGAGTCGTGAGGACGGACTGAAATGTCGTGAAAAAGTGTGAGCGGCGCACGGGCGCCGCTCACGGAGTGAGAACGGACGGACGTGATCGCGCCGGGCGCGATCTTAGAAGCGGAACGACACGCCGCCGCCGACCTGGAGATTGTGGCGCAGCTTGCCTTCGCCTTCTCCGTTACCACCGATCGAGCCGTCCGGCCAGCGGACCATCGTGTCGCCGATATCGAACCGGACGCCGATGCGAGGCGTGATGGGCGCTTCGACGATACCGCCGAGATCGAACGCGAACGACGTGGACGGATCGTAGCAGCCCTCGGCCGGCGGGAAGACCGCGATGCACTGCGCCTCCGGCCGCACGACCGACTCCTGGAACCGTACGAACCCGGGGCGCGCTTTCGCGCGGATGCTGATGCCGTTGAACGACGCGACCTTGTACGTCACGCCGAACAGGCCCTGGATCTTGCGGCCCCCCTTCAACACCTCGTGGTCGTTCGAGAGGAAGAAGTTGAACTCGCCTTCAATCGCGGCCCGATCGGTGAGGTGATACGTCGCGCGTCCGCCGATGCCGGGCGACGTGGCGCTGTCGAAGCTGTCGAGGAAATTCAACCGGAGCGCGGTGACCTGCGCGCCCACTTCGACGTAGGGCGTGCTGGATTGCGCGTGAGCATCGGGAGAGAGCCACGCGGAGGAACAGAGAACCGTAAAGAGTACAGACGACCGAACGAAATTCAAACGCACGGGGTTTCACTCCCGGCAGGCGCAGATCGAGCCTAGCACGGAACCGTGCGCGCGATCGCGTGTTTCCTCGCACGCGATCGCACGGATACTTCACTGAGACCATCTCACACGACTGAGATCGCCGTTATTGGATCTTTATCCGCAATCGTGGATTGAGAGGCTCATCTTTCAGCAGTGGTACTCGCGCCGGTACGCATTCATACTCACGCGGACGGCGGCGGCGTGCTGAGGCCGGGACCCTTCAGGATTGATGTATCGACCGTCCCATCGGTGAACGTAAACAGGCCGGGATACGTCTTCTCCCAACCCTTGTTGGCGGCGGGGACGTACTGCCGTGCGTTGGCTTCGATGCCGGACACGCCGGGGACGTGCGCCGACAGGGACGCTGAATGCACGAGCGACGCGCCGGGGCAGGTCAGGTCCTGCACGCACAGGAACAACTGGTGCTTCTGCGCCATCGCGCCGATGAGCAGCGCCTGCGACTGGCCCTTGCACGCCTTCAGCGCCGCGCCCGAATAGCCGCGCTCGCGCGCGAGCAGCAGGCTGTCCGGATCGGTGATCGACTCATCCGCCACGACCGGCTTGAGCCTGGCCGCCGCGTGCATGACGTTGGCCGGGTTCGCGCGCAGGTCGCGCGCCGTCGGCTGCTCGACGTATTGCACGCGGTCATACGCCGCGGCCGACCGCTGCTTGACGCGCGCGAGGAAGTCGAGCAGGTACTGCTCGTTCGGCGCCTTCTCGTTGAAGTCCAGCGAATAGACCCACTCCGCGACGCCGCGCGGCTGCTGCGTCGCCGCCGTGACGCGGTCTACGCGCACGACGCGCTCCACGTCCCAGTCGAGATCGCTGCCGTTCAACTTGATCTTGATGTGCGTCAGGCCGTTGTGGCGGATCCACTCGGGCAGCGTCTCCGGCAGCCCGTCGCCGATGCGCTTCTGCACGTCCGCGTCTTCGATCGGATCGAGCGCGCCGACGAGGTGATAGAGCGGCATGCGCGGCTTCGGCGTCGGCTGGACGTAGCGATCGAGATACTCGCCGCGGAAGTCCTTGCCGAGATACCGCGAGAGATCGTGCGTCATGAAGTCGATGCCGTACGTCCGGTACGTGCTGACGCCGTGGACGCGGCCGAACGCGTCGTTCAGCGCCGCGTCGAACGGGCTCGCCGTCACGAGCGCGCACAGCTTCGGCATCGCCTCGGGCAGCTTCCCCGCCTTGATCACAGCGTCCGCGGCCTTGACGTATTCGGATTCGAGCGCCCACGCGATGTCGACGGGATGCTGCGTCTGGCCGTAGCCCTCCATCAGCGTCTTGACGCGCGTCGCGAGCGCTTTCATGGCGTCGAGCGTCTGGTCGTACGACAACTGCTTCGACGGCCAGGCCCACACGTTGCCCATCGGCATCGACCCGGTGCCCGCGCCGGACCGGCCGTCGCGCGTCTTCACGCGGCAGGTGACGTTGAGCAGCGTCACGCGATCGACGACGTTGCCGCCGAACTTGATCGGCGTGCGATAGGCGAAGTCCTCGAAGCCGAAGGTCACCTGTTCGATGCGGACGTCGGTCGGCTTGCCGGCCGCCGCGCGCAGGATGGCCGGCGCGCCGGTCCACAGCAGCGGCGCCGCCGCGGCGGCCGTCCGGAGAAACGTCCGACGTCCATGTTTTCCAGGGAGGACGCGTGTGCGGCTCATGCTGACGCCTCGGAGACCTGCCGGATCGCTCGCGTCAGGAACGCGAGATCGTCCTGAATGGCTTTGATGGTATTGTCCTGCCGCTCGCGATCGGACGCGCCGGCGATGGGATATTCGACGTGCAGCGAGATCGGCCCGGTATAGTTCGCTTGCATCAGCCGTCCGAGATACGCCGGCCAGTCGACCATGCCCTGCCCCATCGGACAATGCCGCGCCTTCCACTTGCCGTTCGCGCCCTTCTCCCAGAAGCAGTCTTTGATGGCAATCATCTTCAGGCGTGGGAGCACCAGTTCGGTCGCGACCTTCCAGCCGACGTTGCCGCCTTCGACAACGGCGTGGCGGACGTCGTAGTAGTAGCCGACCCACTGGGGATCGAGCGGATCGATCATCGAGACCATGTCCCAGATGGGTCCGCCGACGTTGCCTTCGTGATTGTGATAGCCGAGGACGACACCGTGCCGCTGCGTCAGCGAAGCGAGCTGCGCGAGCTCGCGGCCCGCGCGCTGCACGTCGGCGCGCACGTCCTTGAGCTCATAGAGGTAGTAGCCCGGTTTGAAATACGGAATCTTCAGCGCGCCTGCCGTCTTGACGATCGGCTCCGTCTCCGGCTCTCGCACGGTCGTCTGGGCCGTCGTGATCATCGTGACGTCCACGCCCTCCGCGCGGATAGCCTCGATGACACGCGGCAGATCCGCGGCGGCGCGCTCGGGCAGCACGTGTCCCTTCGGACGCACGGTGAGATCGATCCCGGCGAAGCCCAGGCCCTTCACGGTCTTCGCGAGATCGCGTCCGTGGAGATCCGGCAGGTGCTTGGAGAACAGACACAGCGTCCCGCCGAGCGGCGCCGTTGCGGACGCGTGGCCCGCGGCGCCGGCTCCCGGCTTCGGTGCCGCTCCCGTCGCCTGCGTGGACGCGCGCGCCGTATCGCTCGCGCGCAGCACGGCGCCCGCCGCCAGCGTGGCCTGTCCGGCCGTGTGTAGAAACGATCGTCGTGTGTGACGCATCGATGCCTCGCGTATCGCGTGTGGACGACCTTACAGGCCTTCCAGCACCCAGGGCTTCCGGTAGGCCTTCGTCAGCAGCGCGTTCGCCTCCGCGTCGCCGACGCACTGTTCCTTCTCCGCGTCCCAGCGCAGCGAGCGTCCGAGGCGCGTCGAGAGGTTGCCCAGGTGGCACATCACCGCCGTGCGGTGGCCCTCCTCGACGTCGGCGTTCGGCCGCTGCCGCGACTTGACGCAGTCCAGGAAATTGCGGATGTGCAGCGCGTCGAGATTGCCGCCCGTCTCCGTCATCGGCGCCATGGCCGGCGCTTCGTTCTTCGCATCAGGATTCGCGGGGTCCTGCCCCGTCCACGTCTCCGGCGTGACGGTGAACCCGCTGCGCGTGATGCTCAGCGATCCCTTCGTGCCGTTGAAGACCAGCTCGTCGCTCTTGCCCTTGTTGATCTCGCGCGTGGACCAGTTGATGGTCGCGGTCGGGAATTGATACAGCACGTCCTGCACGTCGGGCGTTTCACCGCCGTCCTTGATCGCGAAGCGTCCGCCGAAGCCGGCGACGGTGACCGGCGCCTGCTCGCCGAGCGCCCAGCGTGCGATGTCGAGATGGTGCGCGCCCCAGTTCGTCATCTGTCCGCCGGAATAGTCCCAGAACCAGCGGAAGTGATAGATGCCGCGGAACGGATCGAACGGCCGCTCCGGCGCGGGGCCGAGGAAGCGATCCCAGTCGAGATCCTTCGTCAGGCCGCCGCGCAGCTCGCGCGCGACGAAGCCCGGCATGACGTTGCGGGTCATGCCCGCGGTGATCTGGTGGACGGTGCCGATCGCGCCGCCCTGGATCAGCTCGACGGCTTTCGCGTAGTGCGTGCCCGACCGCTGCTGGCTGCCGACGCCGACGACGCGCTGGTGCTTGCGGGCGGCGTCGACCATGAGGCGGCCTTCGCGGACGACGAGGGAGAGCGGCTTCTCGACGTAGACGTCCTTGCCGGCCTGGCACGCGGCGACCGTCTGCAGCGCGTGCCAGTGGTCCGGCGTCGCCACGATCACCACGTTGACGTCGCGCTGGTCCAGCAACTCGCGGAAGTCGACGTATGTCTTCGCGGGCGTCGCCGCCGCTTTCGCCGCGGCTTCTTTGAACGGCTCGTACACGTCGCAGACGGCGATGCCGTCGACGTCCGGCTGCTTGAGGAAATTCCCCCAGACCGAGCGGCCGCGTCCGCCCGATCCGATGATCCCCAGGTTGACCCGATCGTTCGCGCCGCTCACGCGCACGCTCGCGAGCGCGCCGCTCACGCCCAGCGCAATCGTCGTCCGATGAAAATCCCGTCGAGTGATGAGAGCCATGATGCTGCGTTCCTTCGTCCGTCCCGGTCGCTGTCTCGAAGCCGCCGCGGCGGCGTCAGGGTGGAAGTTATAGATGACGGCAGAGGCCGATCCCAGTCAAGAGCCAAGGCGTCCGGCACACGGCACGGGCAGGATTGTTCAAAAAGACGGCAGGATCCTCCTGCTGCTTCTTTCTACAATCCGGAGATTCCGTTACCCGGAGAGCCCGGCGCATCTTCTCACAGGTGCCGCACATCGCACGTCACCGGCCCCGGGGACGAGGGCACCGCGTACGCCGCGGCGGATCGGATCGGCGACGCGGAGACCGGTCCCCTCGAGCGGCCGGATCCGCGGTCGGATCGGGCAGATGAGAACACGAGATGCGGCGCGGCCCGGAGAAGGCCACGCCGTCAGCGCTTCAGCCGCGGATTACGCCTCCTCCTCCACCGCGACTGATACGGGAAGCTCAGTCCTCCGAGCTTCCCTTTTTTCTTGCGCGTTTTCTTGCGGGCGATCCGGCGGGGCGCCGTTCAGAAGGTGAGCCGCGCCTCCGCGAGGAACTGGCGCTTCAGCACATCGCCGAAGATGTGCTGCTGGATGTCGCGGTCGGTGAGGTTCATCACCTTGATCGACGTCCGGACGTGATCGCCCATCCAGCGCACGCCGAAGCCGGCGTTCACCAGCGTGTTGGCAGGCGTCGATCCGTGATACCGCGCGTCGAGCACGTCCTGCCAGAATGCCGTGTCGGTGTAGGCAATCGACAGGCTGCCGAGATAACGCCCGCGATTGTAGGACCCGCCGATGTTGAAGCGATGCCGCGGCGGGATGTTCAACTGCGAGCGCTCGAAGTCCCGCGGCACCGGCGTCGCCTGGAAGGAGTAGTTGACGTACGCCTGGATGTCCCGCGTCGCCGCCGTCTCGACACCAAGCTCCACGCCCTTGTCGCGCACGCGGCCGAAGTTGCGATAGCTGAACGCGGACGGCAGGCCGAGCCCCGGCCCGAACGCGTTGCCGGCAATCAAGGCGTCGAGCACGACCGGCGGCAGCGGCCAGTTGGGCGGCGGCGCCGCGGAGGAGTACGATCCCACCTGAGTGAAATAGATGTCGTCCTTGCTGTCGTTCACGTACACCGCGGCCGACACCGTCGTCCTGCGCGGGAACAATCCCGTATAGCCAAGCTCATACGCCGTCAGCGCACGCTCGCGCAGGTCCTCCGCGCCAATCGCTTCCACCGGAAAGATGAACGTCCGCCCCGCCAGCGCCGGGTTGATCAATCCCAGATCGAGCTCGTTGAGGATCGTGACATCGAGGAAGTTGTTCACGAGCGACGGCGCGCGAAAGCCCCGGTTGTACGACACGCGGATCGTGTGCGGCGCCGAGGGCTTATACATGAACGTCGTCCGCGGCGAGAACACCGCGCCGTCGATGATGTCGAACTTGTCGACCCGCGCGCCAACCAGCCAGCGGAAATGATCCGACAGGAAGATCTCGTCCTGCACGAACACGCCGCCCTCGTCCCTGGACGATCCGCGCGGCGCGATCGAAAGGTCGAAGCTGTTGTGACGGATGTTGCCGCCGTAGGTGACGAGATGACGGCCCAGCGTGAGCGAGTGATGCAGCTCGCCGTCGTACGTCTGGCTCGCGAACCGGAAGACCAGCCGGTCGCCGGTCGGCTCGACGTTCAGCAGGTTCACCGCGTCGCCATTCAGCGTGGAGACGAAGACGTCGGCGCGCAGGCTGCCGCGGCGATACGCCATCTTGCCGTACGCGGAGCGCGTCTTGTTCTGCAGGCGGAACGGACCGATGCCGGTGTGCACGAGGCCGCTCGTGCCCGCGATGCCGCCCGAGAAGGTGAAGTGGTTCTCGCTGGCGGCCGGGTCGTAGTCCACGCGCGTGTCGAACTTGGGCTGCGTCGTGCCTTCGTTCGTGAAGGCCGGATACGGCGTGCGGAACTCGTTCGGCACGACGCCGGCCGGCCGCGCGAACGGATCCTGCGTCAGCACGCCCGCGGAGATCTTGTAGGCCCAGCGCTCGTTCACCGCGCGCGCGTGCGTGCCGTTGACCGAGAAGAGCGAGCCGGTGCCGTCATTCGACGATCCGACCGAGCGATCGAACGCGCCGGCGCCAATCGTCAGGCTCTCGCGCGGCAGCTCGCGCGGAGATTTCGTGATGATGTTCACGACGCCGCTGAGCGCGTTCGGTCCCCACACGGCCGACGCCGGCCCGCGGATGACTTCGATCTGATCGATCTCGCCGAAGTTCACCGGCAGCAGATCCCACATCGCGAAGCCGAAGAAGTCCTGATACACGCTGCGGCCGTCCAGCAGGATCAACTCGGACGCCGCCAGGGTGCCGGTCGCGCCGCGGCTCGTGAGATTGATGTCACGCGCCGAGAGCTGCGTCACGTTCACGCCAGGGACGGTCCGGAACAGATCCGCGTAAGTTTCGACGGGCGCAATCTCGATGGCGGCGCCGGTGATGACGCTGACCGTCGCGGGCGCATTCACCAGCTCGCGCTCGGTCTTGGACGCCGTGACGACGACCGTTTCTTCAAAGGTCGTCCGCTGCTCTTCTTTCTTCTGATCGTCCTTCTTCGAACGGTCGTCTGGCTTCGGACGCTCCTGCGGCGGCTGGGACGGCCGGGGCGATTCGGGAGACTGCCGTGTGGGCGCCGCGTTCGCAAGCGTCGTCGTAGCCAGCGTACCTGCGGTGCTCAGGCACACCGAAACGACGAGAGCGCGAGTGAGCATGTCAACTCCTCTCAGAAAGACGATGGCGCCCGCGTGCGGGGGAGAACGAGCGCGCTGTGACAGATGTCAGACGAGGCGCGGATTCTAACAGAGGAATCGGAAGGGGGGCAAGGTGGTCATGGTCAACTTGTTCAGCTTGACCATGACCCGAGAAGTATGCGCGGACGCGAGGATGTACCGATCTAAGTCGTCTCTAACGACGTTCCACTTTCGGAGGGAGTGCGGATTTGGGAAACTTCGCCACGACGGTGTAATTCGGATCGACGACATTCGCGACGCGCGTCACGCCCGCCTGCGAGACGACCTGGTACGCTTCCATCTTTTCGAAGCCGTACTCGTCCACCAGCCATTCGATCAGCTCGACGTGCGCGATGCGGAAGGCGTCCACGAGCGGCCGGATGCTGCCCGCGACCATGATGTACTCATTGTCCTCGTAGCGCGGCCAGCGGATCGCCTTGCCTTTGATCACATCGAACTGGAACGTGACGTCGGCGGTCGTCTCGAGTCCGGAGCCGACGATCTCGCCGTCGCCCTGCAGCGCGTGGACGTCGCCGAAGTAGAAGAGCGCGCCGTCGTGGAAGACGGGCAGATAGACGGTCGTGCCTTCGCGGACGTCTGACGCGTCCATGTTGCCGCCGAAGTTACCGGGCCAGAGGCCGCCCCACGATTCCTCGCCCGCCGGCGCGACGGCGACGCGGCCCAGCATCGGCTTCAGCGGCAGTTCGATGCGCTTGCTCGCGGAGTTCGGCAGGTCGAGGATGCCGACGTTCCGCTGCAGGTCGAGTTGCCAGACGAACCGGCGCGCGGGCAGCGGATCGTTCAGCATGCGCGTCCGCCCGTCGCCTGCGACCGCGCTGATGCCCATCGGGTTGACGGCGGAGACGGCCGTGGCCCGGTTCGGCCGCAGCTTCACGATCTTGACGACGAGCGTGTCCTTGGGCGTGACGCCCTCGATGTAGAAGGGACCGACCTCACCCGGCCACGCGCCGCCCGCCTTCTCGTAGTAGTCGTCCGCCTTGGAGAAGCTCTCGGTCTCGACGATGTCACCCGGCTTGATGCGCAGCACGGGCTCGCGCACTTTGAAGGTCGGCACGCCGTGCGTCGGCTTGAACTTGTGCTGCTCCGCGGCAGTGTCGCGCGCCAGCGGCGGCAGCAGGAGCAGGAGGGCGGCGGCCGCCGGCAGGGCCGCGCGCGCAATCGGCGCGGTCGCCGGCGTGATGAAGGAGAACGAGCGCATGAGACAGATCCTCTCGCGGTTATTTCGCCGATGGAGCGGCGGAGGGCTGGCCGGGTTGAATCGCGCGCAGCACTTCGCCGATGAAGGTGTTGAACGCGTCGCCGCGACGGATCCAGCGTACGACGACCACCAGGTCGTTCTCGCGGTCGATGTAGATCATGTTGTTGCCGTTGCCCTGAAAGGTGACGGCCGACGCCGGCGCGTTCGACAGCGGCTTGCGATCCGTATTCAGGAACCAGTTCATGTAGCCGTACGTCTGATTGGCCGGCCCTGGCATGCGCGCCTGCGCGATCCATTTCGGCGAGACGATCTCTCGGCCGTTCCACTTGCCGTCGCGGAGGAACAGATAGCCGAAGCGGGCCATGTCGCGCGCGTTGATGAACATCCCGCCGCCCCAATGGCCGCCGCCACTGACGGACTGCATCCGCTGGCCGTCGAGCTCGATCCAGGAGTTCTCATACCCGTGCCAGCGCCAGGTGTTCGACGCGCCGATCGGGTCCATCACTTCTTCGCGCAGCACCTGCGGCAGCGGCTTGCGCCAGACGTGCAGCGCGGCCAGCGCCAGCAGGTTCACGCGGACGTCGTTGTACTTGTAGAACGTGCCCGGCTCGTGCAGCGGCTGCTTCGGGTATTCGGCAGGCGAGGCGCCGACGGGCCGATCCGCCCAGTCTGGCTTGCCCCACAGCGTGCCGCGCCAGTCGCTCGTCTGACGCAGCAGGTGGTCCCAGGTGATCTTGGCGTTGTGCGGCGGCTCGAACAGGTCCGCCGTCGGCATGTAGTCGACGACTTTGTCCTGCACGTCGCGGATCAGCCCGCGCTGCCAGGCGAGGCCGACGACGGTGGACAGGAAGGATTTGGTGACGCTGAAGGTCATGTCGACGCGCGGGGTGTCGCCCCACTCCGCGACGATGTAGCCGCGGCGGATGATGAGGCCGTTCAGCGCGGCGCGCGGACGCGTCGGACCGACGATCGTGTTGAACGGCTCCTGGCTCGCGCCCAGGGGCACGTCCACGCCGAGATCCTTCGTCGCGGGATTCTCGTTCGCGACCGCGAAGGCAATCGCCTTGTCGATCTGCGCAGCGTCGAGGCCGACCTGCGCGGGTGTCCGCGTTTCCCAGGCCGCCCGAGGCGGATAGTACGGGGCCGGAGCCGCGGGCGCAGTTGCCGGGCGCTGCTGCGCGGACACCGCCGCGACCGGCGCGAGGCAGGCGAGCGCGAGCAGGAGGACGGACGTCCGCGACACGCGGCGTCCGCGCGCGGCGCGCGGGACAACGAAAGGCGTCGGTACAGAGGTCATAAGGGGGGTCATAGGGAATCCATGACGCGGCCGGCGCGCGCGTCACACACGTCGCGCGCGGCCGCGTGTGCTGCCGGATACTACGACTTGCCCTTCTTCAACGCTGCGCGCAGTTCCGGCGTCTGCAGCAGGTTCGTCATGAGCTGGGAGAGCGCGCCGCTGATGGTCTCGGTGTAGTTGATGGGTTTCAACGACCGGCCCCAGTTCTCGCCCGTCCCCTGCACGATGCCCGTCCAGATCTCGGTGGCGCCGTCGAGCAGCGTGAATTTGACGCGGACCGTCGCGCTGTAGCTGCCGGCGTCGCGCGCCCAGAAGTACACGATTTCACCCTTGAGCGTCCGCTCGCCGCCCGTGTCCGTCAGGTCCAGCCCCAGCCCCTTCAACTCGCGCGAGAGGACATCGTGGACGAACACCGCGACGTCATCGTCCGTGATGACTTCGACGTTCTTCTCCGGGTTCTCGCCGATCTTGTGCGGCTTGTCGCGCTTGTCGACGAACGGTTCGAGCCGGATCGTGTACAGCCCGCCGGTCGCGTCGATCGTCGGCAGGTTCGGAGCTTCTTTCGGCGTCCATTTCAGTTCGAGCTTCAGCACCTTCGCCGGCGCGCCAGCCGGCACGGGCGAAGCCGACGCGGACGACACCACCGCGGGGCTGTAGATCACCCCGGCAGCCAGAAGGCAGAGGACCGAGCGCGCGACGGACGCGCGGACGCAATAGAGCAGGGACCGTGTCATCGAATGTTCTCCTCGGGACACCGGTGGACGGCAAGCGGCAGGCGGGCGCGACAGGACCACCGGACCGTATTGCGAAGCCGGCACGCGAGGCTGGGGGCGCGTCGCCGGGCCGCGATGTCGGGGACAAGGATACCGTAAAGCGCAGCCGCCGGCGTGCGCCGAGGAGGAGGTGTTCTGACGAAGCGGGACGTAGTCGGGAGGGAACGAACAGCGCCGAACGACGGGGCCGAACGACGACGGACCGCGCGACGGCCGACCGCGCGAGGGTGAATCGCACGAGGACGGCGCCAAGGGCCACGCGGACGAGCCGCGCGAAGGACGTCAGCCTTCGCGCAGCACGGTCATCGGGTCGACGTCCGCCGCGCGGCTCGCGGGAACGACGGCCGCAAGCAGGCCGACGGCGGTCATCGCGGCACAGGCCAGGATCAGCGCGATCGGATCGAGCGGGGACACTTCGAACAGCAGGCTCTTCATGACGCTGGTCAGCGCTGCCGCGCCCGCCAGGCCCAGCGCGAGGCCGATGCCGACCAGCGTCAGCGCGCTCGCGAGGACGTGCGACAGGACGTGGCCCACGCGCGCGCCGAGCGCCATGCGGATGCCGATCTCGCGCCGCTGCTGCGTGACGGTGTGCGCGAGGACGCCGTACAGCCCCAGCGCCGCGAGCAGCGCCGCCGTCGCGGCGAAGGCACCAATCGTCCAGGTCGGATGACTCGTGCGCGACAGTTGCTGCTCCTTGACCTCCGTCATCGTTTTGACGTCCGCCAGCGCCAGGGTGCGATCGACCTGCTTCAGGGCCTCGCGGATGGCCGTCATCGCGGTCACCGGCTCGCCGCGCGTGCGCACGATCAGCTTGATCTCGCGCCGCGGCACCTGCGCGAGCGGCACGTAGGCGACGGAGGACATCGGCGCGCGCAGGTCCTGGACGCTCTCGTTGCGAATCATGCCGACGATCTGCACCTGCTTCATGCCGCCCTTCGTGAGCGTGTAGTCCGGCGTCGACAACGTCACCGTCTGCCCCACGGGATTCGTCATGCCAAAGCGCTGCGAGAGCTGCCTCGCGAGCTCCTGGTTGATCACGATCACCGGCGGCGTCCCCGCACGATCGCGATCCGTGATGCCGCGTCCGGTGACGACAGGAATGTCGAGCGTGGAGAAATAGTGCGGGTCGACGCGCTTGAAGCGGACGAGCGTGAAGTCCTCGTGTCCCGGGACCTGGAGCCCTTCCCCACCGCTCACCGGTTCGAGCGGCACGTCCTGCGCGATGCTCGCGGACTCGACGCCGGGCGCGGCCTGCACGCGCGCAATCAAGGCGTCGAACACCTGCGTCGCGCGCTCGGGTGTCGGATACGCCTGCTGTGGGAGATCGATCGCCATCGTGACCACGTTCATCAGGCGCACGCCGGGGTCGACGTGCTGCAGCTTGATCAGGCTACGAAACAACAGCAGCGCGCCGCACAACAGGACGAGCGACACGGCGACTTCGGTGACGACGAGGACGCGGCGCAGGCGGCGGTAGGCGATCGACGATCCGCGCGTCGACTGGCCGAGGCCCGGGAGCAGCGAGCCGGATGACGTCTGCAGCGACGGCAGCAGGCCGATGCCCACCGAGACTGCCACGGCCACCGCGAGCGCGAAGCCGAGCACGCGCAAATCGAGGCCGACGTCGGCGGTGAACGGCAGCAGCGACTGCATCAGCGGCACCGTCGCGTGAATCAGCGTCCACGCCAGCAGCACGCCCGCCGCGGCGCCGAGCAGACAGAGGACCAGACTCTCCGTGAGGAGCTGCGACACGAGGCGGCCGCGGCTCGCGCCGAGCGCGGCGCGGACGGCCATTTCCTGGCGGCGCGTCGCGCCTTTCGCGAGCAGGAGGTTCGCCACGTTCGCGCACGCAATCAGCAGCACCAGGACGACCGCGCCAAACGCGACGTGCAGGGTGCGGCGGAAGATCGGATGGACGAGCAGTTCGTCGAACGGGTCGACCGCAACGGTCCAGCCGTCTTTCCTCTTCCACTGCGGCAGCTCGCTCGCCAGCCCCGCGTAGACCGCGCGCATGTCGGCCCGCGCCGGCTCCAGGCTCACGCCGGGGCGCAGCCGTCCGACGACGGAGAGCCAGTGCGCGCCGCGCGTCATCTGCGCTGGGGAAAAGATCAACGGCTTCCAGAAGACCGCCGGGCTGCGATCGAAGCTCCCGGGCGGCAGGACGCCAACGACGCGGTGCGGCTCGCCGTCGAGCAGGATCTCGCGCTGGAGGATCGACGGATCGCCGCCGAACCGTCCCTGCCACAGCGCGTGACTCAGCACGACCACGGCCGGCGCGCCCGGCTGATCCTCCTGCGGAGAGAACGTGCGTCCGACGAGCGCGGAGACGCCGAAGACGGTGAAGTAGTCCGACGACACCAGCGTGCCCGACAGCCGCACCGGGTCGCCATCCCCCGTCGCCAGCGCAGCGCTGACCTCACGCTCGACCGACATCGCCTCGAACGATCGATTCAACCGTTTCCAATCCAGGAACGTCAGCGTCGTCGTCGAATTGCGCGACGTCGGCGACGGCGCCTCCCACAGCCGCACGATGCGCTCCGGCTCCGGAAACGGCAGCGGCTTCAACAGGACCGCGTCCACCAGGCTGAACATCGCCGTGTTCGCGCCGATGCCAAGCGCGAGGACGCCGATCGCCACCACGGTGAAGCCGGGATCGCGGCGCAGCGACCCCAGGCCGTAGCGGACGTCGCGCAGCAGCGTGTCGATCCAGCGGACGCTGCGCTTGTCGCGATGCACTTCCTTCATCTGATCGATGCCGCCAAACTGCCGTCGCGCGGCCCGCCGCGCCTCCTCCGGTGACAGGCCCGCGGCCAGAGCATCGCGCTCGGCCAGTTCGAGGTGCGCCAGGATCTCGTCGTCCAGCTCACGATCGAGCCGCCGCGTGCGCGTCAACGCCAGCAGACGATGGACCAGCAGACGGAAGGAGTTGATTCGGGAACGGCGCGGGGAGGATTCCATCGACATGTCGTCTCTCGACAGCTCGAGGCCATCGTCGACGATCCCCGCGGTCCTGTCAACAGGAATGATGCGAACGACGCAGGAGGCGCGGACCGGCCCGCATCCGGACCGGCATCGCGCACGAGAGAGAGGAGGAAGGATCAGGAAGGACGAGAGAGACCGCGCGTGCGTGAGTGCGCGCCTGCGCGGATGGCGTCGCTAATGACGATGGCCCGGCGCCGGTGCGTGGCCGGCGGGTGACTTGTCGTCGGTGCCTTCGAGGAACTGGCGCTCGGCTTCTTCCTGACGCCATTCATCCGCGGACTTCGGGTTCAGCGCGCGCATGCGTTCCAGCGCGTCGGGGCTGAGCGACGGCAAGTGGCGGATGAAGTGGACGAGACGCCAGGAACTGTCGGCGCCCTCGCGCGTGCCCGTGGCGAACGCGGGCATGCCGGTGAAGCGGATGCCTTCTTCGATGATGTAGAACAGCTCGCCGTCGGTGCGCGCCTGCGTCGCGGGCAGACGCAGGTCGGGCGGACGCGGATAGAGATGGCGTCCGATCTCGGTGTCGCCGCTGCCGTCGTTGCCGTGGCAGATCGCACAGTGATCCGCGAAGTGCTGCAGGCCGTCCTCGATCGCGGCCGCATCACGCGGCACCGGGTTCGCCTGCTCGCGGGCGCGCGACGGCACAGACCACTGCCACACCTGTTTCGCGACGGCCGTCTCGAATGCCGTCGGCGGCGTCCGCGCGCTGAAGCCGTTGCGCACGATCGCGGCGAGCGCCCATACGCCCGCCGCCACGGCGATCACCACGAGGATCGCCAGCATCCGCCAGACACGCGATCCGCCGGACGGCCGACGGTCAGCGCGGCTACTTCTTGACATACTTCGCCGGCTCTTTCACGAACTTATCGAGATCGCTCCGCATACAGAAGTAGTACGTCTGTCCCTCATGAACCGTGGACAGCGCCTTCGCCGGATCGACCTTCATCCCGCAGACCGGATCGACGGCCTTGGCCTGGTCCTTCTGCTCAGACGCCGGCGGCGGCTCCTTCCGCGGCGGATGATCGTGCGGCTTCTGCTGTTCCTGTTGCTCCTTTGACTGATCCTGCGGTTCTTTCTGCGCCTGCGGATCCTCCGACGGCTTCTGCTGTTCTTCCTTCGGCGTCGCCGGCGCGTTCGGATCCTTCGACTCCGCGGGCGGCTTCTGTTCCTGCGTCGGATGCGGATGCTGGTGTTGATGCGGCTGCGCCGCGGCGAGCGCCGCGTGACGCGCCAGCGCCGGCGTCGCCGCAACCGTCACCACCGCCAGACCGCCGAATGCCAGTGCCCGCGTCATGTTGCCCGAGCTCATGTAGGTCGTCCTTTCTGGTGAATCAGCGATCGCTCTGGTGAATCAGCGATCGCGCGCCGCAGCCGCGACGTCCGCGTCCGGTGCCGCCTCGCCGCCCGCCTGCAGGCCGCCATCGACCAGCAGACCCTCGATGATGGTCGCACCGCGCCAGGCTGCCTGCACGGCGTCGAGGTACTCATCCGTCGACTGGAACAATGTCCGCTGCGCAATCAGCACCTGGGGATACGCCGCCGCCATCTGCTGATAGCTGGCCAGGTAGAGCTGATACGCCTGCTCCGCGCGCGGCAGCACGTCGGTGCGATACAGATCCACCGCGCGCCGTGCGCTGAGATATTGATCGAACGACACCGCGAATCGCGACGCGATCGCCAGCTCGACGCGCTGCAGTTCGGCCTGCGCCGCCCGCAGATCCGCGTCCGCGGCGACCCGGCCGCCCTGATTGCGATCGAACAATGGCACGACGACGCCCGCTTCGAGCGACAGGTTCCAGCCCTCGGGCCGCAGGTCGTCCGCGCGTTCCCGGTTGTAGCGCGGGGCCGCGCGCACGACGAGATCCGGTGACCGTTCCCGCTTCGCCAGCCCGACAGCGGATTGCGCGCGCTCGATGGCGGCGCGCGCGACGCGGATGTCCGGACTCTCGCCCAGGATGCGCTTCAGCGCCTCGTCCCGATCCAGCTCGGGCACCGCGTCCAGCGATCCGGCCAGCGGACGCGGCGTCAGCGCGGGATCGCCCACCACGGCGCCAAGCTCGCGCCAGACGCGCATCCGCTCGTTCTGGGCCATGACCAGCGCAAGCTGCGCGCGGCGTCCTTCGATCTCGGACTCCAGTGTATCCGGCTTATCGGCCGCGCCGACGTTGTACAACTGCGCCGACACCGTGACCGCTTCCGAGGCGAGCTGCGCCAGCCGTTCGCGCACCTCGACACGCCGCTGAGCGACCAGCGCGTCACGGTACAAGCGGCGGACGTCGGTCCGCACCGCGAGCCGCCGCCGATCGACCAGCGCCAGCGCGCGGTCCGCTTCGCGCGTGAAGACTTCGCGCCCGAGCCGCCGCCGGCCGCCGAGCGGAATCGTCTGCTCGACGAAGAACCCGTGCTCGCCGCTCGGACCGGGCCGGCGTCCGCTGAGCGCTTCCGCCTCGTAGCCGATCGTGGGATTCGGCAGCAGGCCCGCCTGCGTCGCACGCCCGCGCGCGGCGTCTACGCCCGCGGCCGCCTGCCGCAGCGTCGGGTTCCGCTCCATCGCCATCTGCTCCAACGCGTCGAGCGTCAGCGGCGGTGTGTCCGGCATCTGCGCGGACGGCGTCTGAACTGGCGCCGTCGGCGTCGGTGGTGTCTGTGCTGGCTGGGTTTGCGCTGGCGGTGTCTGGGCGGACGGTGCCGGCGCTGGCGGCGCCGGCGGATGCGTATGCGTGTGCGGCGGCGCGGCGGGCGGCGTCTGCGCTCGCGCGACGTCGGCGATCGCCATCGCGCACACCATCGCCATGACGACAACCACGCGCCCGACCCGCGGACGCCGTCGACGAGTGTGCATCGCGACGTTCGTGGCGTTCGCGTCCGCGACGCCCGTGTCAGCCAGCACGTTGGTGACGGACTTCTTCATCATGACGTCCATCACGCACGCTCCCGTCGACGCTGTTCCGCCTGCAACTCCGCGATCTTGTCGAAGAGCGCCGGCTTCATGACGCGGACGAGCGTCATCATGCCCATCATCCCGCCCGTCCAGCCTTTCGCGAGCCCATACGTCTCCGGCTTCTTCACCGCATCGTCCATCACCATGTACATGTCCTGCGGATAGCCCGGCACGAGCTGCGCGCCCGGCGCGGACGGCTGACCGTGCCCCGCATGTTGCTGCTGTCCGCTCGCCGCGCCCATCGGCGCATGCCCCACTGGACGCTCCGCCTCCGCGCCGACGCCGATCGTCCGACCGAACGCCGGACCGTTCTCGGCCCCCAGCGCGTGTCCTTCGGCCACGCCCATCCCCGGCTCCATCGCGCCCGGACGCATCCCCGCGCCTTCACGCATCGTCATCGGACCGACCATCGACGCCATCTGGTTCATCATGTGATGCGGCAGGTGGCAGTGCAGCATCCAGTCGCCTTCGTTCTCGGCGTTGAACTCGATGTCGCGCGCCTGCGCGACGCCGACGAGCACCGTGTTCCCGGGCTCGCGTCCGCCGCCCACGATCCGTCCGCCTTCGGTGCCGGTGACGTAGAACGTGTTGCCGTGCAGGTGAATCGGATGATGATCCATGCCGAGGTTCACCAGCCGCACGCGGACGCGCTCACCCAGCTTCACCAGCAGCGGCGTCGTCGCCGGACCGGCCTTGCCGTTGATCGTCAGCCAGTTGAACTCCATCGCCAGCGAGTTGGGAATCGTGTTGTTCGGGAGGATCGCCCAGCCCTGGAAGATGAGGCCGAAGTCGCGATCGACGCGCGGCAGGTGCGCCTGGCGCGGATGGATGATGAAGAAGCCGATCAGGCCCATCATCTCCTGCATCGCCATGTGCGAGTGGTAGAAGAACGTCCCGTTCTGCCGCAGCGTGAACTCGTAGATGAACCGGCCGCCCGGCGCGATCGGCTCCTGCGAGATGCCGGGCGCGCCGTCCATCTCGATGGGGATCTCGAGGCCGTGCCAGTGCATCGAGAACAGCTCTGGCAGCCGGTTGTCGACGATGATGCGGACGCGATCGCCTTCGTTGGCTTCGATCGTCGGTCCGGGCATGCGGCCGTTGAAGCCCCACGCGTCGACCGCGCGGCCGGGCAGGAACTCGGTGCGCACCGGTTCGGCGATCAGGTTGAACACCTTCACGCCGTTGTCCATCTTCCACGGCAGGTGCGGCACGTCCGGTGTCTGGACGTTGACGACGCCGCGCGCGCGGCTCGACAGGGAGACGACGTCCGTGGACGGCTCGGCCGGCGACAGCGGCACCTGCGGCGGCGGTGCAGCCGCGGGCGGCGTGGCGGGCGGTGGATGCTGATGCTGCGCGGACGCACCGGCGGCGACGGCCACGCCGGTCGCCGACATCAGGCTCCGAAGAAACATGCGACGGTTCGAGCTCATGAATTGAGAGACTCCCCTGAACGACAACCCCCGGAACGACAACATTGTCCGGCAGACGCGCGTGCGTACGCTTCGCGCGGGTGAACGCAAGCCAACGGTCGTCCGCGTCAAAGACGGACGGCCGAAACGATGAACATGAGGTCCGAGGCGTCGACGCCCGCACGAAGCGCGCGCATCACGCGTCGAGACGAAGATGGAATGGACAGGAAGCGGGGACGATCAGAGCCGCAAGGAGGCGGATGGACGGCTGGCAAACGAGCGTGAGGCGGAAACGGCGCGTATCGGCGGAGAGAACGCGGCGGGCGCAGCGCTCGTCGAGACGATGAGCGGCGGCGCGTCGAGGGAGACGGCAAACGCCTGGAGCGCGGCGGCGCTGGCTTCGAGCGTCGTGGAGCTGGACGACGTCAGCGTCAGCGTGAGGTCGTGCTGATGCCCGCAATCCTCTGTAGAACCAGGCAGGGGCGAACCAGGAAGGGACGACCCAGGAAGATACGAGGCAGGCCGCGTCGCATCGAGTGAACCTGCCGACGCATGCACCGACGGCGCGGACGGCGCCTCGCGGCTGTCGTCGATGAGGTCGATGCCGGCGGCGCGAATGTCCGCGGACATTGATGCTGACGCGTCAGCCGCGCCATCCATCCGTCCGTGCATCTCACATTCGCTCCCGGCGGCGGGCGCGAGCGCCTGGCGGGCCGGGGCCTGCGTCATCGCGCTGACGCAGGTGATGGCGCACACGTTGAGCAGGGCCGACGCCAGGGCCAGCATCACGCTCACGAAACAAGCCACCCGCTTCTGCAGCGTCATCGTTCAGCCATTATAGCTCACCGTTCGCGAACGCCCGGACGCACGGCCGCCGATCCCCGCCTGGAAGGCCGCGGATCGAACGCCGTGACCGGCAGGCTGACGGTCTGCACGCGCGTCAGATCGTTCTCCCACTGCGTCCACGCGAAGAGGACCTCGTTTCGGACCGCGGCCATGCGCGGATACCCGCTGCGGCGGCCCGGATCGACGCGCGCGATCAACCGCGATGCACTCTTCGTCCCGTCAGTGCGTACCTGGCGCACGCGCCATTCCGCGCGGCCGTCGTTGTGCTCGATCCACGCGACGAGCGCGCTGCCGTCGGGCAGGAACGTGGCCGCGACGCGGCCGAGCGACATCCCATCGTCGATCGTGACGGGCGCGCCGAACGTCGCGCCGCCATTCGTCGAGAACGCCGCCAGCACGCGGCCCTGATCGTCCTTGCCGGTGAACCACGCGACGAGGACGGCATCCCTGGACGCGGCGACCGCCGGTCCGTTCACCGGGCAGCCGGGAATCTTCCAGTTGTCGCGATGGACGGGACCGGGCGGCGTCCAGCGGCCGTCCGCGCCGAGGCGGACGATGGAGATGTCGCGGACCTCGTCCTCGCTGCGATCGCGGTACGCGGCAATGACGCCGCCGGACGGCAGCGCCACCGCGGACGTCGGACAGCACTCGCACACGCGCGCGTCGAGCACCGATTCGTCCTGCTGGCGGCCGTCGGCGTCGAAGCGCGTCGCGCGCAGCGTCATCGCGCCTTTGCCGCCGTGGTGCTCCGCGTTCTCCTGCATCTCGCGTCCGTCCAGCCAGACGAGTCCGACGCCGCCGCCGGGCGCGTCGAACAGCGACGCGAAGCCGTGCTCGGTCTTCGTCCCGTCGTGGTGCGGCGACTGCACGGCGGACCACGTCTTCCCGTCATCGCGCGACCACCGCAGCTTGACGTCGTACGCATACGTGCCGGCGCCGCTCTTCTCCAGCCAGTGCGCCACCAGTGTCCCGTTCGCGAGGCGCTTCACGGACGGCACGTCCGCCCAGTTCACGAAGAACGGCACGCGGTCGGCAACGACGATCGGCGCGGACCAGCCGGTCGCGGTGCGCTCGGCGAACTGGAGACGCCACCGATCTTTGGACGGCATGTCGAGCCAGCTCACGATCGCGCGACCGTCCGCGGTCGTCGAAAGTTGTGGCTGCGCGCTGCCGTCCTGCGCGGACAGCGTCAACACTTCAAATCTCAACGGTGGACCGCCGGCCGGCGCAGACGTACGCGGCACCTGACCGCGAACATGCTCACCACTCATGATGCTCGCGGCCAGCAACGCGCCGCCGCCCACGATCACCGATGTCAGCTTCCTGCTTCTCTTCATGATGACTTCCACTCTTGCTGTCGCCTGAGTGCGCCCGATCAGCACACGCATCGACATGAGATGTATTGCACGCGCATGCACGCGTACGGCAGCTTACTTTCCCACATCATCATCTCTATTGATCGTGTTAGTCTCGTGCATCCGATCATGCGGCGTTCGCGCGTAGGTCTTTGTCATCGCAGCCCGCGATCCTACATGCGGATTCATACGTTCCAGCTCTACAGATCCAAACTACGAACGGCTGTGTTCCTACCTCAAGGGGAGCGCTATGTCACGTCGTTGTCTGAGATGGACGCTGGGAAGCCTGCTCTCGCTCGTTGTTTGTGCAGCATCCGCTTCCGCCCAAACCCGCATTTTCGTCAACGGCAGCTTCGAATCCTTCGCGGTCGCTCCCAATAGCATCGCCACATTCCCATCCGGCACCGCGGGCTGGTTCACCACCGCGACCGACGGTCAGATGGAAATCTGGGGCACGGGCTTCAACGGCATCGCCGCGCAGCAAGGCACGCGGCTCGCCGAACTGAACGGAAACCTGCCGGGCCAGTTCTATCAGACCGTCTGCCTCGCGCCGGGCGACGCGCTCACGTTCAATCTGTTTCACCGCCGCCGCGCGACGAGCGGCACGGACGTGATGGCGGTCCGCATCACGAACCCCGCCACCGGGAACTTCCTGCAGCTTGGCGCCAACATCAACGCGAGCAACGCGGTGTGGAACAGCCACACGCGTACGTTCAACGCCGACACGCAGGGCACGACGCTCGGCGCGGGCGGCGGCGCGCTGACCGGCCCTACATTACTACGGCTCGGCTTTCAGGCCATCAGCACCGCGACCGGCAACAACACGGTTGGCAACCTGCTCGACAACATCACGTTGACCGGGCTCGTGCCATTCGTCCAGCTCGGACCCGAGACCAGCAGCGGCGGCGAGGCGACGTCTCCCAACTTCCGGATCTTCGTCAACGGCATCGTGGCGCAGCCCGTCACCCTGTCGCTCGCCTACAGCGGCACGGCCACGCGCAACACCGACTATACCGGGCCGGATACCGTCACCATCCCCGCCGGCCAGTACGACGGCACGGCCGCCACGTCCGTCGCCCTTCCGATCACCGTCATCGACGACGGCCTCCTGGAGGGGAACGAAACGATCATCATCACGGCGACCAGCCTGTCGTCCACGGACATCCGCTTCGGGCCGACGAGCTGCACGGGCGCGACGATCACGACCGTCACGCACACGATCATCGACAGCGGCGCGCGCGCCGATCTGTCCGTCACGAAGACCGACGGCTCGCCGACGTATACGCCGGGCGCGGACATCATCTACTCGATCGTCGTCAGCAACGCCGGTCCGTCCGCGGTGACGAACGCCGCCGTGATCGACGGCGTCCCCGCGACGACCACCGCACGCTGGACGTGTACGCCGGGACCGGGCGCGACGTGTCCCGCGAGCGGCACGGGCGCGCTGCAGAGCACGCCTGTCTCCATTCCGTCCGGCGGCTCCGTCACCTTCCGCTTCGTCCTCTCGACGTCGCCCGCGTTCGTCGGCCAGATCGTCAACACCGTGACCGTGACACTGCCGGCGGGCGTCACCGATCCGGTCCCCGGCAACAACACCGCGACGGACACCGACACCGCCGTGTCGCGCGCGGACCTGACGCTGTCGAAATTCAGCGAGCCGAAGCCGTACGTGCCGGGCGCGACGCTGACCTATCGCGTCACCGTGTCGAACGTCGGCCCGAGCAACGCCACGAACGCGCGCGTCACGGACACGTTCCCGTCCGCGCTGACCGGCGCGACGTGGACCTGCAGCGGCAGCGCAGGCGCCACCTGTCCCGCGTCCGGCAGCGGCAACATCGATACCCTGGTGAACCTGCCCAGCGGCGGCGCCATCGTCTTCGTCATCACGGGGACCGTCACCGCGAACACGACCGGCACGCTGACCAACACCGCACGCGTGACGCCGCCCGCCGGCGTCACCGATCCGACGCCCGGCAACAACGAGGACACGGACACGAGTCCCGCCGGCCCGAAGGCGGACCTGTCGATCACGAAGTCCAGCACGCCGAACCCGTACGTGCCGGGACAGGCGCTGTCGTACCGCCTCGTCGTCCGCAACGCCGGCCCGAGCAACGTGACCGGCGCGCGCGTGCAGGACAACTTCCCCGCGCCGCTCGGCACGTTCACCTGGACGTGTACCGCCGCCGCGGGCGCGACGTGCCGCACGCCCAGCGGCACCGGCGACATCAACGTTCTCGTCGATCTGCCGGTGAACAGCACCGCGACGTTCCAGATCGACGGCATCGTGCCGGCGAACGTCAGCGGTCCGCTGTTGAACTCCGCGACGATCACCGAACCGGCCGGCATCACGGATCCCGCGCCCGGGAACAATCAGGCGAACGACGCGAACCCCGCGAACCCGCTCGCCAATCTGAGCATCACGAAGACGAGCGCGCCGAATCCGTACGTGCCCGGCGCCCCGCTGACGTACACGATCGTCGCGCGCAACGCCGGTCCGAGCGACGCGGTCAACGCGCGCGTGATCGACGCACTGCCGCTGCCCGGCTTCACCTGGACCTGCTCGTCTACGGGCGGCACCTGCGGCATGGCCAGCGGCGCGGGCGCAATCGACGTGCTCGTCACGCTGCCGGTCGGCGCGACGGCGACGTTCATCGCCACCGGTCCGGTGCCGAGCGCGACGACGGGTGTGTTGACGAACACGGCGTCGATCGTGCCGCCGGAGACGGTGACGGATCCGGTGCCTGGCGACAACCACGACACCGACAACAACGCCGCCGGACCGCGCGTCGATCTATCCGTCACGAAGACCGCGGCGCCGTCGCCTTACGTGCCGGGCACGCCGCTCACGTTCACGATCGCCGTGCAGAACGCCGGTCCGAGCGACGCGGTCGGCGCGCGGCTGGACGACGACCTGCCGGCGGCGCTGGGCGCGTTCACCTGGACGTGCACGGCCGGCCCCGGCTCAACGTGCCGGACGCCGAGCGGCAGCGGCGACATCAGCACGCTGATCGACCTCCCCGTCGGCGGATCCGTCACGTTCAGCGTCACCGGCACCGTCCCGCCGGGCACCAGCGGTCCGCTCGACAACACCGCCATCGCCACCGAACCGGCGGGCACGCAGGACACGAATCAGGCCAACAACACGGCGACGATTTCCGTGCCGGCGATGCGCGTCGCGGACGTCGCGATCGCGAAGAGCGTGACGCCGTCGCCGTACGTCGCCGGCCGTCCGCTCACCTACACATTGACCGTCACCAACGCCGGACCGAGCACCGCGCCGCGCGCGCGCGTGGTCGACGCGGTGCCGGCGGCGCTGCTCGACGTCCAGTGGACGTGCGCGGCCACACCGGGCAGCGCGTGTCAGGCCGGCAGCGGCGCCGGCAGCATCGATCTCCCGGTCGATCTCGCCGTCGGCGGCACCGCGACGTTCCAGATCACCGGCCGCGTGCCGGCGTCGCAGACGGGTGCGTTGACGAACACCGGGACGGTCGCGGCGTCCGATCAGTTCACCGATCCGAACACCGCGAACAACACGTCGACGGTGGTAACAAACGGATCACGCGTCGCGGACCTCACGATCACGAAGACGACCTCGCCGAAGCCGTACGTGCCCGGCGGGCCGCTCACGCACGTGCTGATCGTCTCGAACCAGGGCCCGAGCGACGTCGTGGACGCGCGCGTGCAGGATCCGCTGCCGGCCGGCTTCACCGGCTTCACGTGGATGTGTACGGCGTCGAGCGGCGGCGTGTGCAGCACGCCGACCGGCGCGGACAGCATCGACACGCTCGTGACGCTCCCCGTCGGCGGCAGCGTCACGATCCGCCTGACCGGCACGTCACCGCCTTCGTCCAGCGGCACGCAGACGAACGTCGCGACGGTCACGCCGCCGGCCGGCGTCACCGATCCGGCGCCCGGCAACAACACGGCGACCGACAGCACGCCCGCGAATCCCGAGGCGGATCTGACGATCACGAAGTCCGGCTCGCCGAAGCCGTACGTGCCCGGCCTGCCGTTCACATACACCCTCGTCGTCAGCAATCTCGGACCGACGGACGTCCCCGACGCGCGCGTGCAGGATCAACTGCCCGCCGGGCTCGCCGCGTTCACCTGGACGTGCCAGCGCTCCACCGGCGCGGCGTGCGGCACCGGCGCCGGCAGCATCGACGTCACGCTGCCGATGCCCGCCGGCACGTCCGCCACGTTCACCATCACCGGCACCGCGCCGGCGAATCTGACCGGGACGTTGACCAACGCGGCGACGGTCACGCCGCCTCCGACGATCGCGGATCCGGTGCCCGGCAACAATCAGGACACGGACTCGAGCGATCCGGGCGCGCGCGCCGACCTGCAGATCGTGAAGTCGAGCACGCCGGATCCGTTCGTGTCGGGCAACGTGCTGACGTACACGATCGGCGTGACGAACGCGGGCCCGAGCGACGTGCGGAACGCGCGCGTGCAGGACGCCCTGCCGCCCGCGCTCAGCGAGTTTGCCTGGACCTGCTCGTCCGCCGGCCGGTGCGCGACCGTCAGCGGCGACGGCAACATCGACGCGTTCGTCGATCTGCCCGTCGGCGAACAGGTCGTCTTCACCGTTTCGGGCATCGTGCCGCCAGGCACGCCCGCCGGACCGCTGACCAACACCGCCACCGTCGCGCCGCCGCCGGACGTCGAGGATCCGATCCCCGGCAACAACACCGCGAGCGACACGAACAACGGCACGCAGGTCGCGGATCTCTTCGTCACGAAGAGCTCGTCGCCGAACCCGTACGTGCCCGGCGGAGCGATCACGTACAGCTTCCGCGTCTCAAACGCCGGTCCCAGCAGCGCGCCGCTCGCGCGCGTGCAGGACGCGCTGCCGGCCGGCCTGATCAACCCGCAGTGGACCTGCACCGCGTCGGCCGGCGCCACCTGCGGCACCGCGAGCGGTGCGGGCGACGTCGACACGCTGGTGTCGCTCGCCCCCGGCGCCAGCGTGACGGTGGTCATCACCGCCACCGTGCCGTCGGACGAGACGCTGCTGCTGACCAACACCGCGACGGTCACGCCGCCCGCGGGCGTCACCGATCCGGTTCCTGGCAATAACACCGCGACGACGACGAACCCGCCCGGACTGGTGGCGGACCTGCGCGTGACGAAGGTGGCGACGCCGGAGACGTACATCGCCGGCGCGCTGCTGACGTACACGATCACCGTCACGAACGACGGACCGAGCGACGTCAGCTTCGCGCGCGTGCAGGACGATCTGCCCGCGCCGGTCTCCAGCTTCACGTGGACGTGTACGCCCGCGGGCGGCACGTGTCACACCACGAACGGCGTCGGCAGCATCGATCTGCTCGTCTCGCTGCCGGCCGGCGCGAGCGTGACGATCGTCGCCAGCGGCACGGTGTCGCCGGCCGCGACGGGCACGCTGACGAACACCGCCACGGTGACGCCGCCGGTCGACGTGATGGATCCCGTGCCCGGGAACAACACCGCGACGGACAACAGCGGCGGATCGCTCGTCGCCGATCTCCGCGTCACGAAGACGGCGACGCCGTCGCCGCACGTACCCGGCGCGCCGCTGCAGTTCGTGATGGACGTCTTCAACGACGGCCCGAGCAACGCCGTCAACGCACGCGTGCAGGACGCACTGCCCGGCGCGCTGAGCGCGTTCACCTGGACGTGCGCGCCCCTCGCCGGCGCGGGCGTCTGCGGCGCGGCCAACGGCGCCGGCGACATCGACGTCCTGGTGACGCTGCCGGTGGGCACCGCCGTCCGCTTCACGGTGAACGGGACGTCACCGCCAGACGAGTTCGACACGCTGGCGAATACCATCACCGTCGCGCCGCCGGCCGGCGTGGATGATCCGACGCCCGGCAACAACACCGCCAGCGTCACGGTCCCGAGCGCGCCGAGCGCGGATCTGTCGATCGTGAAGACCGCCAGCGCGCCGGCGTACGTGCCGGGCCAGGCGTTCACCTTCACGCTCGTCGCGTCGAACGCCGGCCCGAGCAGCGTCACGAGCGCACAGATCGCGGACGTGCTGCCGCCGGCGCTCGCCGAGTTCGTGTGGACGTGTACCGCGGGCGCGAACGCGGTCTGCGAGTCGAGCGGCGGCACGGGCAACGTCAACGTGCTCGTCGATCTCGCGCCCGGGTCGTCCGTGACCATCGCCCTCACGGGCGTCATCGCGTCGAGCGCGGTCGGCTCGATCGCGAACACGGCGACGATCGCGCCGCCAGCCGCGGTGCCGGATCCGAATCCGGCCAACAACACGTCCACCGGCACGGCGACGCGCGCCGCGCAGGCGGATCTCTCGGTGACGAAGACCAGCACGCCAGAGCCATTCGTGCCCGGCGGCCCGCTGACGTATACGATCACCGTCACGAACGAAGGCCCGAGCGACGTGACCGGCGCGCGCATCACCGACGTCCTGCCGGCGCCGGTCGCGTCGTTCACCTGGCAGTGCCAGGGCAGCGGCGGCGCGGCGTGCGCCACCGACGCGGGCGCCGGCAGCATCGACGTCCTCGCCGATCTGCCCGCCGGCTCGTCTCTGCTGATCACGGTGACCGGCATCATCCCGATCGTCGCGCCGACGTCGATCACGAACACCGTCACGGTGACCCCGCCGGCCGACGTGACGGATCCCGATCCCGGCAACAACACCGCGAACGACACGAGCACGTCCGAGCCGACCGCGGACATCGAGATCACCAAGCGCGTGGACCGGCCTACGCCGCTCGTCGGCGACGTCATCACCTTCACCGTCGGCGCGCGCAATCTCGGTCCGAGCCAGGGCACGAACCTCGTCGTCGCGGAACAGCCGACCGTGGGTCTGGAGATCGTCTCGGGGACGCCGTCCGCCGGGACGTTCGACGCGGCCACGCTGCAGTGGCGCATCCCGTCGCTGCAGCCGGGTGAATCCCAGACGCTCACGCTGCTCGCGCGCGTCCTCGACGCCGGCGAACAGCGCAACGTCGCGACGCTGACCGCGCACGACGAGATCGATCCCGACCCGGGCAACAACAGCGCGGGCGCGGTGCTGACGGCGGCGCCGGTGGCGGACATCCGCGTCACCAAGACCGCCGACGCGGCGAGCGTCAATATCGGCGGCAGCGTCTCGTTCACGATTACGACCGCCAACGCGGGCCCGAGCAACGCGACGAACGTCCAGGTGCAGGACGCGCTGCCGGCCGGCCTGCAGTTCGTGTCGGCGTTCGCGGAGGCGGGCACGTACGATCCGGCAACCGGCCTCTGGAACATCGGCGCGCTGGCCAACGGCGCGCGCGTCACGCTGCGCATCAACGCGATCGTGACCGCCGCCGGCCCGATCGCGAATACCGCCGTCAAGACGAGCGGCAATGAGATCGACCCGACGCCGACGAACGACGGCGGAGGCGTCGTCGTCAACGGCGAAGCCGCGGATCTGCAGGTCGTCAAACAGGCGCTGACGCCCGGCCGCCCGACGCTCGGACAGGTGATCCGCTTCGCGATCACCGTCACGAACAACGGCCCGAGCGACACGGCCAACGTCCGCATCCGCGATGCGGTGCCCGCGGGCCTCGTCTTCATCTCGGCCTCCGCGTCGCAGGGCCTCTACGTGCCGGCGACCGGCCTCTGGGACGTCGGCGCGCTCACGGCGACGGGCGCGACGTCGAACGCCCGGCTGGAGATCGCCGCGCGCGTCGTCTCGACCGCGTCGGCGATCGTCAACATCGCAGACGTGTTCAGTCAGGATCGACCCGATCCGAATCCGGCCAACGATTCCTCGCGCGTCGAGATCCGTCCCGCGCGCGTGGACGTTGACACGAGCATGGAGATCACGGGCGATCCCGCGGTGCCCGACGTCACGATCGACGGCTTCGTCACCGTCACGAACCGGTCGGACACGACAACGACCGGCCGCGTGGTGGTCGCCGTGCCGACGCCGCCCGGCATGACGCCGATGCCGATGGGCCAGAGCGGCTGGGACTGCGAGGTCGTCGGACGCACGGTGTTCTGCTGGCAGAACGACGCCGTGCTGCTGCCCGATCGATCGATCACGTCCGGCTTCTGGTGGCACCTCGACGACGTGCCGCCGCCGGGACGCACGGTGTTCGGACACGTCACGCACGAACCGGACGGCAACGCGGCGAACAACGTCACCAGCCTGACGTTCATTCCGCCCGCGTCGCCGCTCGCGGACGTCGCCATCGCGCAGATGACGGACGTCGTCCGCCTCGCCGGCTCGCAGCGCATCAGCGCGCGCGTGCGCGTCTCCAACGCCGGTCCTGTCCGCGCGACCGACATCGTCCTCACCGACGTCCTGCCGCGCGAGGCGACGTTCATCAGCGCGTCCGTCGACGGCGGCACGTGCGCCGGCACGCAGTACATCGCGTGCGAGCTGCCCGCGCTCGACCCGGGCGGCGTCATCGAGGCGCTCGTCGTCTTCGACGTGCCGCTGGCGAGCACCTTCGTCACGCACACGGTGACGGCGACGGGCAGCCAGGCGGATCCGGCGCTCACGAACAACCAGGACGTGTGGCGTCACACGTTCGCGGTCGAGAGCGACGCCGACACCGACGGCGACGGGATGACGGACACGTGGGAGAGCTTCATGGGTCTGTCGCCGCTGCGCGCCGACGCGGGCGAGGATCCGGACGGCGACGGCCTCTCGAACGCGGAGGAGCTCGCGCACGGCACGCATCCGCGCGGGTTCTACCGGTCGTACTTCGCGGAAGGCGTCGTGGGTGACTTCTTCACGACGCAGTTCGACGTCATCAACACCGATCCGTCCGGCGGCGCGAGCGTGCTGCTCTGCTACATGCGGGACAACGGCACGATGGCGACGTGGCCGCGCGTGCTGCCGTCGATGCAGCGCACGACGGCCGACGCGTCCTGGGCGCTCGGCCTCTCGCCGCAAAGCTTCGCGACGATGATCGAATCGGATCGCCCGCTGGCGGCGGATCGCACGGTGGGCTGGGGTCACCCGATGTACGGCGGACATGCCGAGACGGGTGTCCCCGCGCCGTCGCGGACGTGGTACTTCGCGGAAGGCGCGACGTCCGGCTTCTCGACGTTCTACCTGCTGCAGAACCCGGGCGACGCGGTGGTCGACGTCACCGTGCGGTTCCTCCTGCTGCGCGGCGCGCCGGTCGTGCGCGCCTATCGGCTGGAGCCGTTCAGTCGTCTGACGATCTACGCGAACCAGGTGGAAGGCCTGCCGCAGACGACGATGTCCGCCGCGATCGAAGCGACGGGACCGATCGTCGCCGAGCGGGCGATGTACTACGGCGGGGCGTTCCTCGCCGGACACGCGGGCGTGGGCGCGACGGCGCCGGCGACGGACTGGTTCTTCGCGGAAGGATCGACGGGCGCGTTCTTCGAGGAGTTCATCCTGATCGCGAACCCCGGCGACGTCGCGGCGGAGGTGCAGGCGACGTTCGCGCGGCCGGACGGACAGACGGTCGTGCGGCCGTACACGATCGCGCCGCACAGCCGCTTCACGATCTGGGTGGACACGGTCGATCCGTCGATCGCCGCATCGCCCGTCGCGGTGCAGCTCGAGTCCACGAACGGCGTCGGTGTCGTCGCGGAGCGGGCGATGTGGTGGCCGGACGGCGCGTGGCAGGAAGGCCACGTCTCGCTCGGCGCGACCGCGACCGGCACGTCGTGGGCCGTGGCCGGCGGCGAAGAAGGCGGACCGCAAGGCGCGCAGTCGTTCGTGCTGATCGCGAACATGAGCGACGCGCCGGGCACGGCGCGCGTCACCGTCATCCTCGAAGATGGACGGCGGCTCGTGAAGGTCCTGCCGCTGGGCGCGCGCGTGCGGCGGACGGTGCCCATCGGCCTCGACTTCCCTGAAGCCGCCGGATCTGGGACCGCTGGCCAGCGGTTCAGCGTCCTCGTCGACAGCCTCGGCGCAGCGCCGGCACCACTCGTCGTCGAATCCGCGCGGTATGCGTCCGCGGACGGCGTGCTGTGGTCCACCGGCACGAGCGCGCTCGCGACACGCCTGCGGTAAGCCCTCAGCGCGCGGACGCCGCCCTGGCGCGGTGTCCGCGCGTCGACTTGCACCTAACGCTTGACGGTGGTCGACTCCTGATATATACATCCGTAGCGGATGCATTGCCAGCGTCGTGGATAGCGTGTCGATGATCATCGGAGGGAGTCATGTACATGAGTGTCGTGACGGCGGTATCGGCCGTCCTCATCGGCAGCACGAACGCTGCACAGCCGGTCGCCGAGTGGCGCGATCCCTCGCCGCATCGCGCCATGATGGTGTCCGCCGCGCACGACGTCACGCTCGAAGTACTCGATTGGGGCGGCGCCGGACGGCCGATCGTGTTACTCGCGGGCCTGGGCAACACGGCGCACGTCTTCGACGATTTCGCGCCGCGCCTGACGCCTGTGGGCCACGTGTACGGCATCACACGTCGAGGCTATGGCACATCGAGCGCCCCGTCGCAAGGCTACGATGCCGATCGGTTGGCCGACGACGTGCTCGCCGTGCTGGACGCGTTGAAGCTTGAACGTCCGCTGCTCATCGGCCACTCGATTGCCGGCGAAGAGCTCTCGTCGTTCGCCGCCCGCTATCCGATGCGTGCCCGCGGGCTCGTGTACCTGGACGCCGTCGGTGATCGCACCGCGCCGATGCCCCGCATGCCGTCGGTCCCGTCGGCGCAACCGTCAGCTGCGGATCGCCGCAGCGTGGCCGCATTCCAGGCTTGGCAAAAGACGGCGCAAGGCATGGCGCTTCCGGCGAGTGAGATCCGGCAGACGATGGCGATCGGGGCGGACGGCAGTATCGGCGGACCTCTCGTGCCGGCGTTCGTGCCGCGCGCGATCTGGGGCGGCGTCAAGCGTCCCGACTACGCGCGCATGCGAATCCCCGCTCTCTCGATTCAATCCCTGCCGCCGGCCAGCGTGTCGGAGGGACGCGCGTCGAATACCTTCATTGCCGGGATGTTCCCCGGCGCGAGCGACGACACCTTGAACGAGTTGTTTTCCGCCATTCGACATCTCACCCGTGCCAATACGGACGTGTTCGAAAAGGCGCTCAATGGATCGAAGAACGTGGAGGTGGTTGGGGCCAGCCATCACAATTTCCTGAGCCATCCGGACGCCGCTCTGCGTGAGATTCGCGCGTGGATTGAGGCGCTCGACCGCGACGGACGTGGGAGAGGATGAGAACAGGGCAGACGTGTGAGGAAGAACAGCGGGCATGGAGCGTGTGCATGGCGCGGAGCAAAGATCCCGATGAGCTGTTACCGCTGACACCGTCGGTGTTCCACATCCTGGTGGCGCTGTCGCAGGGGGAGCGACACGGATACGGCATCATGCGACAGGTCGCCGAGGACACCGGTGGGGCGCTGCAGCTTGGACCGGGGACGTTGTACGGCTGCTTGCAGCGAATGCTCGCGGCAGGCCTCGTCCAAGAATCGGACTGGCGTCCCGATCCGCAGTTGGACGATGAGCGGCGGCGTTACTATCGCATCAGTCAGGTCGGCGCCCGTGTCGTCCGAGCGGAGGCGAAGCGGCTCGCGATGGCCGTGGCGGCGGCGCGGGCTCGGCGGCTGCTCCCGAAAGACTCCGGCGGATAGCGATGCGCATGCGAAGCAGACATCCGCGACTGGCGGCGGCGGCCTGCAGGGTCTACGGTCTGATCATCTGGCTGTATCCTTCCGCGTTCAGGCGTGCGTTCGGCCGCGAGCTGACGGTCACGTTCCGGACTCGCGTCGAGGACGTCTTGGACGCCGGCGGCATCCGCGACGGACTCGCGTTCGTCGCACATATCGCCTTTGACACGCTCAGTACCTACGGCACGCTGATGACGTCGCGCGACGCACAAGACGCGGGCTCGCTTCTCGGCTTGAGCGAGGGTGAGGTGGCGCACGGGTGCCTCGATCGAGCGACCCTCGACATGCAGTTGATGTTCGCCTCAGCCGGCGTGGCGCTCGCGTTCGCCGGCTGGTTTGCGTTCCTCGTCATCCTGCCCCAGTACGTGGGCTGATCGTGCGATGTGATGGGATCGCGCGGCGGCCGATCGCGCCGCGCGCCGTCAGCGGTTGACCGAGTCTGGCCGCGGCAGGTGCTTCGCGAAGATCTGGCGCGCGAGCGAGAGGAACGCGTCGTCCACACCTTGTCCCAGCTTGGCGCTGGTCTGGTTGATCGGCCCGTGCTGGCCGGAGATCTCGCTGAGCGTCTGATCGTCGATGTCCCACTCGTCCGCGAGGTCGGACTTGTTGATGATGAAGACGAACGGCACCGGGCCCATCACGCGCTCGACCGATTTCTGAATCTCGCGCGCGGTGTGGAACGTGGGCCGGCGCGTGCCGTCGACGACCAGCAGGTAGCCGGCGGCGCCGCGCAGGTAAGAATTGATGAACGTCAGCGACCCATCGTCGCCCTGGATGTCCCAGAGAATCAGCCGCAGATCCTCGCCGCCGAGCGTGACCTCCTTGCGATTGATCTTGACCCCCATCGTGGTCTGATAGCGGTCCGAAAAGCCGTTCTGCACGAACCGTTCGACGAGGCTCGTCTTGCCGACCATCGGCGCACCCAGCATGCAGATCTTCTTTTGAATCATCGGGACGCGATCTCCGGCGCCGCCGCCACCGTCACCCTCACCGTCGCCCGCCGGTTGAACGGGCGGTCGTCCGGCGAGACTTCGCGGCGCAGCGGCTCGGCGCTGCTGACGCCGCGGACCGTCATCGGCACGCCGGCCGGCAGCCGGGCCTGCAGCGCCGCGCGCAGGCGCTCGGCCCGCCGCACGCTCAACTGGCGGTTGAGCGCTTCCGCGCCGCTGCCGTCCGTATGTCCGATGATCTCCAGCGAGAGATGCCGGCGCGTCGACGCCGCCAGATCGACCAGGCGGCGCAGCGTCGCGGCCAGCGCGTCGATCTGCGCGTTCATCGCCGCCTGCGGGCGATCGCCGCCTTCGGGGAACTGGACGTTGATCGTCTGCGCCTGATCGCGGAGCTTGATCACTTCCTGCCACTCCGCGTCGACGACCTGCTCGTCGTCGTACGCGCTGACGCCGGACAGCGCCGGCGCAACGGTGCGCGCGTGATCGATCCACGACCGCGCCGCGACACCGGACGCGGCGAGCGTGCCGTCCGCGGTCATCTTCAGCGACACCGTGGCCGGCGGCGCGAGCAGGCGCTGCGCGCGCTGCAGCACGAAGCGCGAGTCGAGCGACTGATACGGCCGCCAGCGCGACACGACATCGTCCGGATCGAGATTCGTATCCTTGATGAGCGCCGCCGGATCGGCGGCGAGCGGATCCCGCAGGCCGTCGACCTGATACGACGTCCACCCGCTGCGCGCTTCCGTGATGATGAGGCCGGGCTCGCGCGCGAGGCGATCGAGATAGCCGTTCCAGCGCCATTCCGCGCGGAAGTGGAAGACCGCCCACACGCCCAGCAGCGCGAGCAGGATCGCGCCGAGGACAAACGCGGGCGAAACCTTCTTCTGCGCCTCGCGCGCCTGTTCCTTCGGATTGACCTGGAACTGCAGGCAGCCCTCGAGGTGCGGGCGCGCCATCGTGAACTCGGACGAATCGCCGTCGAAGCTGCGGAGCGCGTCGAGCTGCTCGCGGTGGATCTCGCCGAGCGCTTCCTGGAAGATCTGGCGCAGATCGTGGGGCGCGTGGCCGCGGACGATGCCGGCGACGGTCGCGATCGGGCCGCGCTCGATCCAGATGGTGACGTCGCCCATCTTGAGCGTTTCGAGCGACTCGGCGTCCTTCGTGACGAAGGATTCGCGGACGAAGTCCTGGATGGCCGTCAGCATGCCCGAGACGACGTCCGGCTCCTTGCCGGTGCGCTCGGCCATCGGCGTGGCGGCGTGCTGCAGCAGCAGGCCGGTGTCGCGATGGATCAGGAACACCTGCTCGACGCGGTACAGCATCGTGTGCAGGAAGACGACCTCGGCGAACGACTTGCCGCTGCGCATCGCTTCGAGGCGCCACTGCACGCCGCGCGGCGAGACGCTGTGCTCCAGCGTGTCGTTCAGCGAATCGATCATCCCGCTGATCGCTTCGCGGATCGCCTTGCGGATGGCGGGTCCCATCACCGGGAAGAGGACGTCCGCCAGCGTGCGCGGATTGCGCTTCGCCGAGAGGCCGATGTCTTCTTCGATGACGGGGAGCAGCGCCTCGTGGAGCTGGCGGTTCGTGCGCGCGCTCGTCATGACCGCCTGCGGCAGCACGGCGGCGACGTCCTCCACGCTCACGGCCCCGAGATGTTCGATCTGATGCTGGATCTCCGCGAGCTGGCGCCGCTCGGGTCCAAGCAGCAGGTAGCGCAGCTCGGACAGTTCGTCCGGCCCTCCAGGCGGGGGCGGCCCGGTCGGCGGGCGGCCCGGAGGCTCGGTCTTGATCTGGCTGGCGTCAGTCGACATGAATCCGCACCTCGCAGGCCCGTGCTCAGCGCGCCTCGCG
>Ga0187894_10000571_pt1 | contig 49478 bp, 41 predicted proteins | sample GBC1701081metaG_FD_136650 | JGI IMG/M metagenome (GOLD analysis project Ga0187894, IMG submission 136650) | White microbial mat communities from a lava cave in the Kipuka Kanohina Cave System on the Island of Hawaii, USA - GBC170108-1 metaG ... | reverse complement strand
TCATCTCTTTGCCGTCGGGGCGAAACCAGGCCAGATCTTTCACTTCGGAGCCGCGCAGTTGTCGGCCTTGAAAGAACTTCGCGCGCCGGAGCACCGGATGTTGAGCGCGCAGCTCGATCAGCAACCGGGTGAAATCGAGGAGTTCCTGCCGCGGCGGGTCGATACTCCAGTCGATCCAGGAAATCTCGTTATCCTGACAATAGGCGTTATTATTGCCGCGTTGCGTCCGGCCGAGTTCATCGCCGGCCTGCAACATCGGCACTCCTTGTGAAAAGACCAGGGTGGCGAGAAAATTTCGTTGCTGTCGCGCCCGCAAGGCGAGAACGGCCGGGTCGTCACTGGGCCCTTCCACCCCACAATTCCAGCTCACGTTGTGATCGTGACCATCACGGTTCCCCTCTTGGTTGGCGTCGTTATGCTTATCGTTGTAGCTGACCAAGTCGACGAGCGTAAAGCCGTCATGCGCCGTGATGAAGTTAATACTGGCGTAGGGCCGCCGGCCGTTGCGTTCGTACAGATCGCTGCTGCCCATTAAGCGGTACGCGACATTACTCGCGAGCCCGGCGTCACCCTTCCAGAATCCGCGAATCACATCGCGGTAAATTCCGTTCCATTCCGCCCACAGCACGGGGAAATTGCCGACCTGATACCCCCCCTCGCCGAGATCCCACGGCTCGGCAATGAGTTTCACTTGCGACAGCAAAGGGTCTTGCTGAATGATGTCGAAGAAGGCGCCGAGACGGTCGACGGCATGGAGTTCGCGCGCCAGCGCTGAGGCGAGATCAAAACGAAAGCCATCAACGTGCATCTCCTGGACCCAGTACCGCAGACTGTCCATGATGAGTTGCAGCGTGCGCGGATGCACCATGTTGAGCGTATTGCCGCACCCGGTGTAATCCATGTAGTAACGTCGGTCGTTTTCCATTAAGCGGTAGTAGGATGCGTTATCGATCCCGCGAAAACAGAGGGTCGGCCCCAGATGATTACCTTCGCCGGTGTGGTTGTAGACCACGTCGAGAATAACCTCGATCCCCTCGCGGTGCAGGGTCTTCACCAGAGTCTTGAACTCGGCTACCTGCTGGCCACGGGCGCCACTGCTGCAGTGCCGCACGTCCGGCGCAAAAAACCCGATCGAATTATAGCCCCAATAATTGGTGAGTCCTTTATCACGCAGATACTTATCCACCACAAACTGGTGTACCGGGAGTAATTCAACCGCAGTAACGCCTAACTTGTGGAGATATTCGATTACTGCCGGATGTGTGAGCCCGGCATAGGTTCCGCGCAGTTCTTCCGCAACCGCTAGGTGACGGGCAGTGAAGCCTTTCACGTGCATTTCGTAAATCAAGGTCTTGTGCCACGGGATGCGCGGCAAGGTGTCATTCCCCCAACTAAAAGCAGGATCTACCACGACGCACTTGGGGACTCCGCTGGCACTATCGCGTTCATCGTAAGAGAGGTCAGCGTCCGCATGTCCAATGGTGTAGCCGAACAGGGTGTCACTCCACTGTACAATGCCAGAGATAGCCTTCGCATAAGGATCGAGCAGCAACTTCTGGGGATTGAAACGGTGACCTTCGTTGGGCGCATACGGGCCGTGGACCCGGTAGCCATATAGCTGTCCTGGGCGCACTTCAGGGAAATAGCCATGCCAGACCTGATTGGTGTGTTCGGATAGGCGGATACGCACCGTTTCGTGATTTCCGTCTGATCCGTCAAAGAGGCACAGTTCCACGCCACTGGCGCTCTCAGAAAAGAGTGCGAAGTTTACTCCTGCTCCGTCCCACGTCGCGCCTAGTGGATACGGCTGTCCTGGCCATACTCTCATACCATCCTCCCTCAACACGGTGAGAATCCACCGACCAAGCTGAGCAATTGACGTGCCAGGGGAGTTATAAGGACACGCACGCCGTGCCTCTGCCCAGACGGAGGCCTCCATTTTGACGAAGGCTTACGCGATTGCCAACTTTTCTAGTGGGAGAGATGGAGGAGCGCCTTCTCCCGCATCATGTTTTCCGGACTGGAAAAGAAACCCTGCGTACGCAACGGGTAGCTTTACTGCTCAACTGCTTTCTCGCCTTTAAAAGAGCTGGGAGCGAGAGCATGTTTGCGCAAAAGACGATAGAACTCAGCCCGATCTTTCCCGGCTAGTTCCGCCGCGCGGGAGACATTGCCCTTGACCGTGGTCAGCACTTGAATCAAATACTTGCGTTCGAACTTTTCCCGCGCCTCGCGCAGAGTGGACAGTTCCGATTGCTGAGGGCTTTGCTGTTCTGTCTTGCCCAAGAGCAGAAGGTCTGGAGTAATGAGCGACGTCGGCGTCAACACAGTGGCTCGCTCGATAACATTCGCCAACTCTCGTACGTTGCCAGGCCAATCGTATAACATTAATCGCTGTAACGCTTCAGGAGTGAAGCCGTGCGCTTCTTTGTTCAGTTCTTGCGCAAAGCGCTGAACAAAATGTTGGGCGAGTGGAGCAATATCCCCGGGTCGTTCGCGCAGGGCGGGTAAAAAGATCGGCAAGACATGCAGGCGATAATACAAATCCTCGCGAAATTTTCCTTTGCCCACGAGTGTTCCGAGATCCTGGTTGGTTGCTGCCACCAGGCGGATACTGACCTTGGTCGGGTGCGTTGAGCCCAGTGGGTAAAATTCCCGTTCTTCTAATACCCGGAGAAACTTCACCTGTAACGAAGCCGGCAACTCTCCGATCTCATCGAGCAATAGCGTGCCTCCGTCAGCTTGCTGGAGAAAGCCTTTTTTCGGACGATCGGCTCCGGTATACGCTCCTTTGGAATGACCAAACAGCTCGTTCTCCAACAGTCCTTCAGGAATAGCCCCGCAGTTAATCGCGACAAACGGGCCGAGCGCCCGACGACTAGCGACGTGAATCGCTTTCGCAATCAGCTCTTTTCCGGTTCCACTTTCGCCGTAGATACACACCGTCGAGTCAGTTACGGCAATCTGCGCGACTTGGCGCAGAATTTGTTGCATCATGTCGCTCGTAGCAATAATGTTGTCGAAACGATAACGTTCCTGGACTAGAGTGCGAAGCCGTTCCACTTCTCCTCTGAGACGATGAACCTCTAGCGCTTTTTCAATGCGATGCAGAAGCTCCTTCATATTAACGGGCTTGGTCAAATAGTCATAAGCACCCTTCTTGGTGGCCTCTACGGCGCTCTCGATGGTTGCGTGCGCCGTGGCAATGATGACCGGTAGTGTCGGTTGGATATGCAGGAGTTTCTCCAGCACCGCAATGCCGTCTTCCTCGCCAATCCGTAGATCGACGATCGCTAGGTCATACATCTCTGCGGTGGCCTGAGCTACCGCCTCGCTGCCATTCTCGGTTAACGTGGTTTGGTAATTTTCTGCCTCCAGGCGAAGCTTTAGAAGATTGAGGATGCCTTGATCATCGTCCGCGATGAGGATTTTCGCCTTCGTCATCCTGTCACCCTGGAGGGTTGATTTCGATCGCCCAGGCGTCGCCAGTGGTTGCTCAGTACCGTTCCAACGGTCGGGGTCCAGCGTCATGGCTATCTTTTCTGATCCTTTCCCGACCCATAGGCCATTATTCTGACTTCCATCCTAGAGTGATCCAAAGCCGAGGCAAGACAATAAATGCCAAAATCCGCGAACTATAAACCGTTGGTTTTCCCCAACTCAAGTGCGGCTTTTTCCCTACATTAAATCAATCAAAGCGCCGCTTCATTACTTGGTCATGCATAAACCTGGAAGACAAAAGAAACTCTGTGTGCTAGGGAGTCCCAGCTATACAGAAGAAACACAGATGACGAAGAGGATAGGTGGCTGCGGCATAAAAAGAGCCAGCCGCGAGTGAACTTGCGAGAATAGCGAGCGTACTCCATAGGCTAAGATAGATCCTCTCGTTCATAATGATTCCTCCTAGCGAGAGCATTTCATTCTGCAGAATACGTCGGCTGCGCTCTTCTTTCTTTATTTCTCAGTCTTATAGGGACTCCTGCTGAGCAGCAAGGGTTATGCCGCACGAGAAAAACTGGAAGCAGACTTTGCCCTAGGGATGAGAAAGAAAGTCCAGTAGGATGAGCTCTGCCCGCCAGAGATAGTAGGCGCAGCTGCCTTACAAAAGACACTTCGTCCCGCTCGGCCTATACCCTGTCAGCAATTGAACCCTTGCGGGCTTCAGACTGACCCACTACCGAAACGTGACCACGTTACTCACGGAATCATTAATCAGGGCGCCCCGACTTCCGATCGTCGAGGCTTACAATGCCGGCAGGCGGACCCGCGTCCCCCAGAAAGAGATTAATTCGTGTACGAGTGAAAAATAGGCAACCAGATCTATGGGCTTCAACACGTAACAATTTGCTCCATGAGCATACGCCTGGAGAACATCTTCGTCGGCATACGAACTGGTGAGAATTATAACTGGGATTCGTTTTAATATGGGATCGGTTTTAATTTCCATTAATACGTCGCGCCCATCTTTTTTGGGAAGGTTCAGGTCAAGGAAGAGCAGGTCTGGCCGGGGGGCGCCAGTATACTGTCCCTCGCGCCGCAGGAAGGCCAAGGCTTGCAATCCGTCCTGGACCACGCTGACCTGAACCGGCACGGTGCATTCCTTTACTGCTTCAATCACTAGGCGTGCATCTCCAGCGTTATCTTCCACCAACAAAATCTTCATCAGGATACTCCTTCGTGATAGAAGCCATCGTCCTTTTCCTCATTATTGCAGCGGCCCGCTTGATCAAACCGCCAGTGTCAGGGATAGCCCGTGCCTATTGTCCGTTCGCGACAGTCGGCACTCTATCATCGCCTGCTTCAGCTCTCATTCCTTTCTCTTTGTGAGCACTCACAGTGAAGAAAAAACTGCTACCTTTTCCGGGGGTCGATTCCATCCAGATGCGCCCTCCATGTTGTTCGACTATTTTCTTGCATAGAGTCAATCCCATCCCCGTACCGGGATATTCTGCTTGTGTATGGAGCCGCTCAAACATCGCAAAGATCTGCTCGGCGTACTGCGGCTCGATGCCGATTCCGTTATCGCGTACGACAAACAGCCAGGCGCCGCTTCGCGGCTCAGCACCGATATGCACCCGAGGTGGAGTCGAATTGCGGAATTTGAGCGCATTATCAATCAAATTCTGGAACACCAAGCTCAGCTGTATAGCATTGGCTTGTAGGGTCGGTAAAGGATCGTAGGTTACCGTTGCTTTAGTGTCGCGAATGACCTGCTGAAGGCCGCTCAAAGCGGTCTCTAACGCCGCTTCACAGTCGGTCGCGGTAAATTCCTGCTCCTTCATTTCCACCTGCAAATAGGCCAGCAGATCACTGAGCAAGAGATGCATGCGGGTCGCGCCTTCGATCGCATAGCCCATGAACTCGACGGCATCATTGTCGAGTTGATCGTGATAGCGGCGAGCGAGGAGCTGGGTGTACGTGGTCACCATACGTACGGGCTCTTGCAGGTCGTGGGCAGAGACATAGGCCAACTGTCGCAGGTCGGCATTGGCCCGCGCTAACGCCACCGTTCGTTCCTGCACCCGCTCTTCCAATTGGGCATTGAGGGCGCGAACCGCATCTTCGGCCTGTTTGCGCCGTGTCACATCTTGTACCTGGGCAATGATATACAAGGGGTCGCGTTGGGCATCGCGAATGACCGAACCGTTCACCAGCGCCCACACGATATGCCCGTGTTTATGGAGATAGCGCTTCTCGAGTTGATAACTTTGCTGTTCTCCAGACAATGCCTGGCGGATAACCTCGAGATTAGACTCACGATCATCAGGGTGAGTGATCGCTTGGAAAGTGGAGGCGAGCAATTCCTGTTCAGGATAGCCGACAATTTCGCACATGGTAGCATTCACTTGCAAAAAGCGACCATCCAAGGCCACCAGCGCCATGCCGGTAGCCGCGTCATAAAAGGCCCGGCGAAATCGCTCCTCGCTCGCCCGTAACGCTTCATCCATCTGCCGGTGTTCAGTGATGTCTTGTCCCGCCCCGTATGCCCCTACCACGCGCCCCTGACGTTCATCCCACAGCGGGCGAATGTGCTGGCGCACCCACCGTACGGCGCCGTCCGGGGCCTGCAGTCGGAATTCGCGGGCGTCTTCCCGATTCGCGTTTACAGCCCGAAGTTGTTGTTCGCCAAGGGGCAAGTCCGGTGGATACACAACCGACTGCCACCCCTTTTGCCGGAGATCTTCTATCGTGGAACCGGTCAGACGGGTGAACGCGTCCGTAATCCAGGCGTATTGTATCGCGCCATCTGGTTCAAAGGCGTAGAAGAACGCATAGTCCGAAGTCAATTCTGACACCGCGCGATAGCGAGCTTCAGACTCTCGCGTTGCTTCTTCGAGCCGCTGACGCTGGGTATTCTCGCGCTTGAGTTCACGATTGGTTCGCTCTACGTATCGTGCCTGGCGGTTCGCCGTCTGGGCAAACAGCGTGGTCGCCCCAAGCAAGAGCGCAAAGAGTAGACCGGTCGCCAATCCCCATCCCGGCAGTGCCGAACGGGCCTGCTCAAGCATTGCAGGTTGCGGCCAGACCCGCACACGCCAAGTCACGCCAGGGAGGGCAATCGTCGTTTCCTGGCTCCATTCGCTGGCAAGGTGCTGATCTTTGGGTTCACGCCGGTAGAGTTCTCCGTTCTCCGCAGAGAGCACGAGGGCGTACCCCAGGGCGACGTTCTGTAGCAACGCATCGAACAACACCTGCGGGCGAAACACGCCGCCAATCGCCCCGGAAAACTGCTCATCCGTGAAAATCGGCGCATAGACGATAAATCCTTTCCCCCCTTGAACCAGATCAACTATGGGTGAGATCATTACGGCGTGGCGGGAACGGGCGGCTTCTAGCGTGCTGCGACGTCGCCCCTCAAAGACTGCATTCGTACCAACCGCCGCTTCATTGCCCGCCAGCGGCACAATCCAGCGGACGTGCAACGAAGGATCTATCCAACTAATCGCCTGAAAGCCAGGGAAATCACGCAAAATGAGCTCGGCGTCGGTACCCCACTCCTCTTGCTTTGGCTGACCCCAACGCTCCCAGCGCGTCGCCAAGCGCATCAAAGCCAGAATGCGTGCATCCATTCGGGCAATAAGCTCACTTTTTACATGCGTGGCAGTAAGCTGGACGGTTTGCTCTAAGGCCAGGTGCTCACGCACAAGAAGGCCTTGCCACAACAGTAGTGTCGCCGTCACAACGCCGGCACCGATAAGAAACGGCAACCACCGCGGCGCGCCGCGATGAGCCTTCCGACTTTCTTGCCATGCCCAAACCAAGATCCCAACCCCTAGCACGACCAGGCCGACGGTCGTTGGCAGTGCCATGATCCGCGAGATCTGTCCCCACCCATAACTGGTCATGAGACCACTAAGGTAGAGGAGGAAATTCACGAAACCGAGCATCGTCATAACCGTCCCTAACAAACCCACGAGGCCAGCTCGCACCGCAGGCCAAAGAAAAAGAGACGGACGAGGCTGGGTGCGATCACTCATGATGATGAGGGCAGCTCCGACGCAAGCAAAACCTAATGCCGAGGTGAAGGCCATACGACCAGGCGCGACTGCATTGGGCGTGAGGTAATCGAGCATGAATCGTTGATCAATGCCGAGATCCAAACCGAAGAGGTATTCGCATAAAGTGGCAAGGCCAAGAAGGAAACCTAGACTGCCAGTGATGCTCGCCAGCAAAGACCAACCAGCACTTATCGCGATCACTCCTATGCCGCAGAAGAGGAACCCCAGCGCCGTGTTATAGAGCATGGCAGCAGAACCTGAGGTCCATTGGATGAGTGCAACTTCCCGACCGTGCCAGCCAATAAGCACGAGGAGGCCTAAAGCAGCAGCAAAACTGCCAGTGCCGTACAGCACCCAATTGCGGCGTTGTCCTAGCAAAGCTCTAATCTCTGTACGCGACGGAATCAGAAACAGATTCCTTCTATCTCTTCTTTAACTTCATTAAAAACAGAGAATTTTGTCTATACAAGAGCCTCCTCTTCGGGATTTTGCCCGTATGGGAAAACGTGCGTAGAGACGACGGACGATACGGTTCGGGCTCGCTCATCGCTCATTTTTGTTCCCTCTACTCAGCAAAAACCTACAGTCACCGCGTGAAATTCCCAACAGGTCATGTCACTGCGCGATAGAATTGCAGAGATTCCGCAGCGTTTTCTCATTGCCGTGCTGGCACAGCTGTTGCTCTGCTTTTCACTCATCACGGTTTCATCTGAACGCACCAAAGAAAAAGAGAAACGCTCAAGCGGAGCTCAATGATTTTCTGCGAATGCGCCAAGATGAGAGCCGCGAAAGAAGAGGGGCATAACGCTGCCCCTCTTCTTCCTTCGTGAGTGAGAAAGTCAGCTCAAGAGTAAGGAGTATGGTTATGGAGATAAGCGTACGCATGCACCGCTGGATCGGTATCCCTCTGGTTTGTAGTGTACTAGGAGTCACTGGTTGTAGTGCATCTCGACCGCCAGTTGCCGAAGTGGCCCAAGCAGACTTAGCAGTTCGTCAAGCAGCGGAGAGTAAAGCACCAGTGTATGCGCCGACTGAACTGCGTGTAGCAGAAGAGAAATTGTCTAGCGCTCATGACGCGATGGCAACTGATGAATACACCGAAGCTCGGCGCTTGGCTGAGCAGGCGACGGTCGATGCTCGGCTCGCACAGGCGAGAGGAAATGCGGCGGACGCGCAGAGGAATACACAAGAGCTGCGCAAGACCATTGACGTACTGCGAACCGAAGCCGCACGGCCCACTATTCCATAACTTGGGTAACACTCTCGAAAGAAGGGTAATGCTATGGAACCAAAACTAAAGAATTTTGGCTTATCACTCGCGATGGCTAGTACGGTTGCGCTCGTAGGCGGATGTGCGACCGCCCGCCCCACTTCCTTAGACCGTGCGCGCACGTCTTTACTGCAAGTGCAACAAAACCCCGAGGTCGTCACCTATGCGCCGGGACAGTTGCGTGAAGCGCAGATGATGATGGCGGAGGCAGACCACGAATGGGACCGCAGCGGGAATGCTGCCGAGGTCTCGCATTTGTCTTACCTCACCGAGCAAGAGGCGGGTATCGCGCTGGCAGTAGCACGACAGAAAGCAGCCGAGGCCGAAGCTGAGCGGCTCCGTGAGGAGCGTGATCGCGTACGCTTAAGCGCACGTACCTACGAAGCTGAACTTGCGCGTGAACGGGCCGAGCAAGCTCGGCTTGACGCCCAGAGCGCTTCAGCCCGAGCACTCCTATTGGAACAGCAATTGGCGGTCCTTCAAGCCAGAGACACCGAGCGGGGTTTGGTCATGACGCTGCAAGAAGGTGTTTTGTTCGAGTATGACCGGGCCGAACTCAAACCCGGCGCGATGCGCAATCTTTCTCCCTTGATTGCGTTTTTGAAAGACTATCCTATTCGAACGCTTCTCATTGAAGGCTACACCGATAATATTGGGTCAGATTCGTATAACCTCGATCTCTCACAACGACGGGCGATGGCGGTTCGTGACTTCTTAGTGATGAATGGTATTAGCGCTGATCGCATCATTGCGCGCGGGTATGGTGAATCGTATCCCGTTACCTCTAATACCAACGAAGCTGGCCGTCAGCAGAATCGCCGGGTTGAAATCGTTATCTCCCACGAGGGGCAGCACCTGGCTGAACGCTAATCCGCGTTAATATCTACACGAAAAGCTGTAGCGCCCGTCTGATGGCAGTGGGGCGAGGTTAGGGTGCGGAGGAAGAGGCAAAGGGATATCCTCTTCCATGGCGAAGCAATGGAGCCTCTTTCTCATCACTGTGCTCATTTCCGTCTGTTCTTTGAGTGACGCGCTCGCTGATGGGAGCGCGTCGCCGTCGGTGGCCACATTCACCTTAGAAGACTTGGATCCTGAGCACGCGTGGTGGCTCCAGGATCTTACCTTTGAGGGGAACACCCAGTTGCGGGAGTGGCAACTAGGGGTCGGGATGGTACCGAGGATGAATTTCGTGGGCAGGTCCGCTGGCGCCACAATAACTGGTTCGGCGGAGGTCGCCGATTAGACGTCCAAGTCAAAGCCTCATTCTTGCTGCGTCAGATTGACATCAGTTTTCTCCAACCTCACTTTATTGATCCCACTACACGGTTTATGTTGACCGTGCGTCCAGAACAGGACGATGAGTCTGGCTACCTTCTTAATATGACGCGTCCCCAACCCCGTCTTGAGCATGAGTTTAGCAAAACCCTTACCGGATTTCTGGCCTACCGGTTGGAATACGATCATCTCAATAACGTCCCGTCTGCAACTGTCCGTCTCTTTCAGGACTTCCAGCGCAAAGGAGTGTTGTCCGGCTGCGGTGGCGGACTCTTGTGGAATACTAGCAATGATCCGCTCAATCCAACCGCCAGCGGGATCACTTCGTTCTCGGCCGAGCAGGGCGGTGGTTTGCTCGGTGGAGAGTTCAACTTCTATAAACTCCAAGGGGGAGTGAAACGCTACCATCGGATTTCGTCACAGATTGTCTTGGCCTCACGGCTGCGGCTGGGATTTGCTAATCCCGTCTCCGGCAGCGCCGCCGTGCCGCTCTTCGAGCGGTTCTACGCCAGAGGCGCCAATAGCGTCCGTGGCTACGGCCGGCGCCGTTTGGGGCCGCTGTCGAGCGCGAATGACCCGATCGGCGGGCGCAGCCTAATAGAGGGATCGCTGGAATTGCGGCGGCCACTCTTCAAGATTGGCGGAGCCCTCTTTCTCGACTTCGGTCAGGTCTCACTGCATTCGTTTGATGTCCCCCTGGATGACTTGCGTTTTGCTCCTGGCTTTGGTGTTTCGTACGCCACGCCGGTCGGCCCGATCCGCCTCGATCTCGGGTTTCCACTCGACCTGCCTCGGGGAGATCAGCCGTGGCAGGTCCATTTTCGTATTGGTCAATTCTTTTGAGGTAGTCCTCTGCCATGAAACGCGTGCTCAACTGGATTGCTCTCAGCCTCGTGACCTTGCTCCTGCTCGTCCTTATCGGCGTTGGGTTCTATAGCCGCACTGAGCAGTTCAGTACCTGGCTGCGTACGCAGGCACTGACCGCGCTGCAGGCGTCCGTGAATGGAGAAGTCACTTTGCAGCAGATCAGCGGCTCGTTGTGGAGCGGAATCGTCCTGCATAATTTCTCTATCCGCCAAAACGGTGTTGATGTGCTCTCGGTTCCCCAGGCGGTCATCGCTTTCCATCTTCTCCCCCAACTGCTCGCCTTTTTTCAGTCGTCCACGATTCGTTTCGATCAACTTACCCTGATGGCACCGGTCCTCAAGTTAGTCCAGGAGCCGCAAACCGGCTGGAACATTGCCCACCTGTTCAAGACCGCAGAGCAGGACGCTGACTCTACGCCGCTGTCGCTGTATTTCTCTCGTATCGAGATTCGTGATGGTCAGTTCGCAATACAACCATTGACAGGCGCAGCAGCACATCTCACGGCCTTTTCCACCGACGGGAGCGTAGCGGTGCTTCCCTCCGGAATGAAGGTGAACCTTCGCACGTTACGTTTCCGCCTCACGCGCGAGGGAATTCCCGAGGTGCAGTGGAACGGCGGCATTGCCTACGACGCCACGCAATCACCGCCAGTGTTGACGCTACAGCCCGTGGATCTCCGTACCAGTGAGTCACAATTGCAGATGGCGGGCACAGTGCGTGACTTTTCCGCCCCCACACTGGCCTTGACCGCTAACGTCATGCGGCTGGCGGTTGCCGATGTCCGGCGGCTAGCGCCCGCAGTTCCGCTGCAACAAGACCTTTCGGGGACGGTAGAAGTCACCGGCCCGCTTGCGGCGGTACGCGTCGTCGCGACGGTGCAGGCGCCAGATGGTCAGGTCTCTACCGATCTTCTTGTCGACCTGATGCAGTCGCCCGCCCACTATCAAGGCACGCTGACGGTAAAGCAGTTGGTCATCAACAAGGTCGCCCAATTAGCTGACGTCAGCGGAACCATTTCCGGCCACGTCTCTTTTACCGGAACCCTGGACCAGCTTCGCCAGGGTGACCTCCAGGCGCAAGCCTCTCAGTTGGTCATCCGCAATCGGGCAGTAGGCGATGCGACTGTCACCGGGACGATTGTGGATAATCGTGCGACGCTGGCAGGGACCACCCGAGGCGCCTTGGGTGACGCCCGCTGGCAAAGCCAATTTACTGTGACGAAACCGATAACGTATACCGTCACCTTGGCGGTTCGTAATCTTGACGTGGCGCGAGTCGTGCAAAAAGCTACCCTCCCAGCGGCCATACTCAACTTCGATGCACGGTTGGAAGGCCGTGGGATTGATCTCAAGGAGGGAGAGAGTGCCATCACGTTCACCCTGCTCCCGTCTCGACTCGGCGAAGTCACCGATGCGCACGGACAAATCACTGCCACTCTGCATCACGACCAGTTAAGTTTGAATGCCGTCTCACTCGAAGCAAAAGAGACGACTCTCACCGGGCAGGGCAAACTGACCAACCTTCAAGCCACTCCGCATGCGACGGTAACGTATGCCCTGCAGAGTAAAGAGGTCGCTCCCTGGCTCACGCTGATAGGACAGGAAGGGGCTGGAGCCGTTGCCCTCCAAGGGACGGCTAGCGGAGTACTGACGAGTTTCCAAGTGGAGGGCAACGGCACGGTCTCGCAGTTGCGCCTGGCCTCCTCGTCAGTACAGACTGGAGCCCTCACCTACGCCTTGGCGGGCATCGGCAGCCCTCAGGCGAACGGCCAGTTGACGGCAATGCTGACCGATATGCAGGCCGGCATTCTCTGGCGGACCGCGACACTCGATCTCACCTTATCTGCACTTCAGCCTTTGGGGGGTGTGGTCAGTTTTGTTGGCCAGGACACCGCGCTCCGCACCCACCGCCTGCGGACGCAGTTCCGCTATACACCCGAGCGTGTGGAGGCGCAGGTACAAGAGTTGGCCCTACAACTTCCGACCGGTACGTGGCGTACGCCCCAGCCGGCGCAACTCTCCGTCCAGAATAAAGTCGTGACCATCGAAAACTTCCGTCTCCAACGGGGCGCACATGCCCTTAGTGCTCAGGGAACTTTTGCCTTTCAAGGGGCGCAGTCCTTGCACCTCGAAGTGGATCGTCTTTCGCTGGCGGAGGTGCGTTCCCTGCTCGCGACTGGCCCTGAGGTGAGTGGTGAAGTAAGCGCCGAAGTGCAAATCCACGGGACGGCGGCTCAGCCCGAACTTGACGCGACGCTCACTACCAGTGCACTCACGGTCGCCAAACAATCCTATGCCGGGCTAAGCGCGCGCGCCACCTACCAACAGCCGCAGCTTCAGCTTGATGCTCTGCTGCGCCAAGATGCTACGCATACGCTGAGCGTCGACGGGAGTATTCCGCTGGCCTTGCAATGGGCGGGAGAATCTCCCACCGCCGTCTTTGGCGACGTCGATCTCCGCGTTCGCTCTGCCGGTCTCAGCTTGGCGTTTCTCAGTCTGCTGAGTCAAGACCTGCAGGAGGTACATGGAGTATTGAAAGCAGACGTGCAGGTGCACGGCCCCCTACGCGCTCCGGTTCCCTCTGGCAGTGTGCAGCTAGAACAAGGCGGATTCATGGTGAAACGGGCTGGGTTGGCCTTGCAAGATATTACTGTCGGCGCACAACTGAGCGAGAGCGCGATAGAACTCTCTCAGTTCAGCCTTCGCTCCGGGGACGGCAACCTCACTGGAAGTGGGAATTTTACGCTGCAGCAATATACCGTTACGGCATTTGATCTCGTACTGAATGCCAACCGGCTGCGGGTGAGTAATACCCCCCAGTCTCAGGCCGCGGTCTCGGGGCGATTGACTGGTTCGGGCTCATTTCAGCAACCAGCGCTGCGAGGGGTCCTGGAGTTGGTCGATACCACTTTGCGCCCGGATTTGTCGCTCCTGCGCAGTGGACCGGCCCCACCAGATCCCACCATCACGGTGGTAAACAATGTCGCCGAATTGTCAGCGCCAGCACTGTCAACCCCCGCTGCGGCAGGCGAGCCGCGGCAAACCGAAGAAGGCTTTTCCTTCCCACTCTACGAACGCCTTACGATCGACGTCAAAGTCACCATTACGCGCGATACGTGGATCTACGTGGATGAAGGCTCGGTCGAGTTTAGAGGGCAGGTACAGGTGCGGAAAAACCCCCAGACCCCCGTCGCCTTCGTCGGCCTGATTGAGACGGTCCGTGGTTGGTACAACTTTCACGGGCGTAAATTTCAGTTTGAACGTGGCGAGGTGCGATTCACCGGTGAGACCCCTATTGACCCGAGTCTCGATATCGTCGCGCGCTATGCCCTGCCGGAGTACCGAGTGGAGATCGTGGTCGGCGGCACGGCACAGACGCCGACATTGGCGCTGCGCAGCGACCCTGTACTTGAGCAGGCAGATATTCTTTCTCTGCTGATCTTCGGCAAACCAACGAGCGCCCTCAATGCGAGTGAGAAGACCTCGCTCGAGTCGCAAGCGCTGCAAACCGCGGCCGGGTACGTTGCCGGAGACTTGCAGCGCGCTCTCGCAGGGCAACTAGGGCTTGATAACTTAGAGTTAGACGTCAGCAAAACCCTTGATCAGAGTAGTGTTGGCGCGGGGAAATATCTCACCCAGGATGTTTACGTTTCCACCTCGCGCCCAGTCGAGTCTTCCTCTCAGCAAGCGGGGGATAAACTGGGGCAGGAGTTTTCACTTGAATACTATTTGAACGAGAACTGGAAACTGAAGGGATCAACCACCACGCGTGGGAATAACGGTATCGATATTTTGTGGCAAAAACGGTACTGAAGTTCGAATGGGATTCTCTCTCAGGTTCTCTGCAATCCTTCTGTAAACAGGTAGTATAAGCAAATCGACCCCTATGAGTGCGTAGACTAAATCCCACACAAAAGTGGGAGAATCTCCTCACTTCAGGCAAGCCGAACACCAACTTCTTTTTTTACGCTGGTAAATTCTTCGATCTGCGCCTTTGGCACGTCGGTTGCTGGACTGTAGCCGACAGAGCCTTTTATTACAGGAAGGGAGATTTGTATGATGCGCACTATCAGTCGTTGGTTATCGGTTGTGGTCCTTTCAACTACCTTGCTTGCGGGCTGTACTGAGATAACCGGCAAAACCGCAGGCCGTAATATCGATGATGCGACAGTCACTGCCTCGGTAAAGACCAACCTGGCTTCGGCGAAAGCCGCTACACTAACGAAGATCGACGTAGATACGAATAACGGAGTGGTTTCCCTCAACGGCGTAGTCGAGGATCCGACGATGAAGCAGCGGGCGGCCCAAATCGCGCAGCAAACCTCGGGCGTCAAGAGCGTAATTAATAACCTGCAAGTGCAAGCCAGCGCCAGGTAATATTGTAATCTTCCTACGGGAGAGCAAGACTAAACCGTGCTCTCCCTTTCTTTCTCTGGGTCAAACACTGGGGCGCGACGTTGCGTCTCAATACCACTTGGTGATAAGCCCGTACGTGGTGGTAATCTCTCGCGTTAGATAATAGGTAACACTTTAACAACATTATTGTGGAGGGTTTATGGTATCTCATGCTCCATATCAGGCAAAGCACTTTAATCTCAGTGGACTCGCTGGCATCTCGGATCAAACTCTCGACATGCACTTCAAGCTGTATGAAGGCTACGTCAAAGAGACGAATCATTTGACGGAGCGGATCAGTGAATTCTTGCAAGACGGAAAAGTTGATCAGGAAGAGATGCCAGCCTACTCAGAACTCACTCGTCGCCTCGGTTTTGAATATAACGGTATGGTGTTGCACGAGTACTACTTCGGCAATCTCAAGCGAGGTGGGGGCGGCACTCCGGCAGCCAGTTCCTCCTTCGTCATTGCCGCAGAGCTGCGGTTCGGTCAATACGAAACTTGGAAAGCCGATTTTGTCGGGATCGGCAAAATGCGTGGCGTAGGCTGGGCGATTTGTTATCAGGATCCGACCAGTGGCCGACTCTCGAACCACTGGATCACCCTGCATGAAGTCGGTAACGTCGCCGGATTCAAGCCGGTTCTGGTCATGGATGTTTGGGAGCATGCCTTTCTGCTCGATTACAAACCGGCGGAGCGGGCAAAATATATTGATGCCTTCTTCTCCAATGTCGACTGGGGTGCGATCGAACAGCGGCTCGCCTCTTCCGCTGCGACAAGGCCCTGAGGGAGCACTCTTTCTCGCGGGAAAGCCATAGCTATGAGCGAGATTGGCTACGCCCTTTCTAGTGAAGAGCACCCACCCACCGAGTTAGTGCGTTGTGCGCAGCGGGCGGAATACGACGAATCTTATCACTCTCGGACTCGGGAAGATCAGCGTCTTACAGAGTACCGCCAGTGCAATGACTAAAGACAATCGGTTTCATCACAGACATGGGAGGCCGGTGCAGGGAGAAGGCTCTCCGTCTACGAGCAGCGATGGCTGAGCAATCTCACAACTGGTCCTTCAATCTCGGCGCGGACGTGATCTCCGACGGGGTGCGGTTTCGGATCTGGGCACCGAAATGCCGGCGTGTAGATGTCCTAATCGAAGGACAGCCGGACCTCAGTGCTCCCCTTACGCCGCAAGCCGACGGCTATTTTTCTGGCCTCATTCCCCAGCTCCGGGCGGGAGCGTTCTATTCCTACCGGCTCGATGGGAAGCAACAATGCCCGGACCCCTGTTCACGCTATCAGCCCCGTGGGCCGCATGGACCGTCGCAAGTCGTCGATCCGCGCTCGTATCGTTGGCAGGACACCGGCTGGACGGGAGTACAGATGCCGGGCCAAGTCGTGTACGAGCTGCATATCGGCACCTTTACTCCTGAAGGGACATTTGACGCCGCCGCGCGAGAGTTAGCCGAACTCAAACGCATAGGGATAACGCTCCTCGAGGTTATGCCGATCGCCGAATTCCCCGGCCGCTGGAATTGGGGATACGACGGTGTTGATCTCTACGCCCCGTCACACACCTACGGCGACGCGGACGCGTTTCGACGGTTTGTCGATACTGCTCACGGGCTCGGGCTCGGCGTCATTCTTGATGTGGTGTATAACCACCTCGGCCCTGACGGGAATTATCTTCCGGCCTTTAGCGACACCTACTTCACCGACCGCTATGAAACCGACTGGGGTGCGCCAATTAATTATGACGGCCCCGGCTCTCGCGAGGTGCGAGAGTTTTTTATCGATAACGCGTGTTACTGGATCGACGAATTCCACGTCGATGGCTTACGGTTGGACGCGACGCAAAATATCTATGACCAGGGCCCAGTCCATATCTTAGCCGAACTTTCACAGAGAGTGCGGGAGGCTGCCAAACCTCGACAGATTGTACTGGTGGCCGAGAACGAGCCCCAACACGTTCGCTGCATCACCCCGGTCGAGCAAGGGGGGTACGGCCTTGACGCGATGTGGAATGACGATTTCCACCACACGGCACGGGTCGCGCTCACCGGCCGGCGGGAAGCCTACTATACCGATTACCGTGGGCAGCCACAGGAATTTCTCTCCGCTCTCAAGTATGGCTTTCTGTATCAGGGGCAACGATACCATTGGCAACAGAAGCCGCGCGGCTCAGTCATTACGACCCAACCGGCGCACGCGTTGATCATCTTCAGCCAGAATCATGATCAGGTGGCTAACACCCTCTCGGGCGAGCGTTTACCGGGAATCAGTCATCCGGGCCGCTATCGCGCGCTTACCGCATTGATGCTCCTGGCCCCCCAGACGCCGATGTTGTTTATGGGGCAAGAGTTCGGCGCGTCGAATCCCTTTCTCTTTTTTGCCGATCATTATGATGCCGCGCTGGCCGAGAGTGTCTATAAGGGGCGCAAAGAATTTCTTGCTCAATTTCCCAGCTACGGGTCTACCGAGGCGCAAGCGGCGGTACCAGACCCATGCGCGCTATCTACCTTTATGAGCTCCAAGCTGGATTTCTCCGAACGGGTCACCCATGCCCCTCTCTATTTTTACCACCAGGATTTACTGCGGCTGCGGCGAGACGATGCCGTAATTGCGCGCCAAGACCGTACGCGGCTTGACGGGGCGGTGCTGGGACCAGAGGCGTTGGCCCTGCGTTTCTTTGGCGGCGAAGAAAATGACCGGCTGTTAGTAGTAAACCTTGGGACCGACCTTGAGTATATCCCGGCGCCGGAACCCCTGCTCGCGCCCCCAGACAAGAAGGCGTGGCATTTGCTGTGGTCGAGTGACGACCCTCGGTACGGCGGCTCGGGTATCATTAACCCTTGTGGAGAAGAGGGATGGCGCTTGCCTGGGGCCAACGCCACCTTTTTCATAGCGAAAAAAGCTACACAGTAGAGAAGGGTATGAGTGAACCAACGTTGGTCTTCCCGTGGCAGGCCGGGGATGACCCGGTTTTTTTACGTACACGTGAGTGGCTGGTAACCAATCGGCTCGGCGGCTACGCCTCTGGCACCCTCTTGGGTATTGGCACGCGTCGCTACCACGGCGTGTTCATTCCGAACTTGCCGGCGCCGCGCGGGCGTACGGTGATGATTCCTCGCCTCGATGAAGAAGTCCACTGTGGCAACCGCACGGCGCAGCTTGGCGGCGCAGAATTCGTCGATGGCAGCAGCAAAGGCGGGACGCATCTCTTTCTCAAAGAGTTTCGTCACGACTGGCAAACCCCGGTCTGGGTGTTCGAGATTGATGGACATATTATCGAAAAACGTATCGTCATGCCCTATGGCGAGAACTCGGTGTATGTTGCCTACACGCTACTGAGCGCCCAGCCCGTCCGTCTCCATCTCCGACCATACTTTGCTTTTCGCCGACACGATCAGCCACTCGATGATTCCGATAGTCATGAACCTTCCTCTTTTATCATCAGACAGGGTCGCTACGAGGTTTTCTTCGGCGAAAGACTTCCGACGCTGAGAATCTGCCTGCAGCCACACTGCGGGGTTTTTGTCGCCCAAGATGAGGTCAGCAGTAACGTTCTTTATCGGGTTGAACGTGACCGTGGCTATGATCATGCGGCAGAACTGCACAGTCCCGGATACTTTGTCGCTTCCCTAGAGCCGGGGGTGCCTATCGCTTTGGTCGCGAGTGTGGAGCCGTGGGAGACGCTCGAACTTGGAGCTGACTCAATTTTCGAGGCGGAACGACGCCGCATCGAAAAGGTCCTGGCCCTCGCCCCCGAACCGGCGCGTGCGGGCATCGCCGCCCATCTCGTGTTGGCCGCCGATCAGTTCATCATTCTGCCCGGAAGCCGGCCGGAGGAACGCGTTCTGGCGCGCACTGCCGGTGAGGAAGTGCGGACCGTGGTCGCCGGCTACCATTGGTTTACCGATTGGGGGCGCGACACCATGATTAGCCTCGAAGGGCTCGCGCTGTGCACTGGCCGTTACCAAGAGGCCAAATCTATTCTGCAAACCTTCGCCCACTACGTGAAAGATGGTTTGCTGCCGAACCATTTTCCCGAAGGCGAGCGAGCAGCCATTTACAACACCGTCGACGCGACCTTTTGGTACTTTCACGCCCTTGATCGTTACACGCAAGCCACCGGCGACAAAGAAACGCTGGGCGATCTTTATCCCGTCCTCCGCGACATTATCGCACACCACATACGTGGGACCGATTTTGGCATTGGTGTGGATCCGCAGGACGGACTCATTAAAGCCGGAGCCGAAGGGTATGCGCTCACCTGGATGGATGCCAAGGTCGGGGACTGGGTGGTCACCCCGCGCCGCGGCAAGCCGGTGGAAATTCAAGCGCTGTGGTACAACAGCTTACGATTGATGGCCGAGTGGGCCGAAGAGTTTGGCGAGCCGGCTGATGAGTTTCGTTCCTTGGCTCAACGTGCACAGTCGTCTTTTAACGCGCGTTTCTGGTTTCCCGCTGGTCAGCATCTTTTGGATGTCATCGACGGAGAGGGTGGAGACGATGCGAGCCTCCGCCCTAATCAAATTTTTTCCATCTCTTTACGGTTTCCGATTCTCACCGAGCAACTGTGGCGACCAGTGCTCGAGACAGTTACGGATAAACTTTTGACTCCTTTGGGGCTGCGGACGCTTGCCCCCGGCCATAAGGATTATAAGGCGCGGTATGATGGCGATCTGCGAGCGCGGGATGCCGCCTATCACCAGGGAACGGTGTGGCCGTGGCTCATCGGTCATTTTGTCGATGCCTGGCGTAAAGTCACCGCGGACAGCACGCGGGCCCGCACTTTTTTGCAGGGATTTGAAGAAGCCTTAGGCGTCGCCGGTATTGGTACAATTAGTGAGATTTTTGACGCCGAAGCCCCCTACTCGGCTCGCGGCTGTATTGCCCAAGCCTGGAGTGTGGCTGAGGTATTGCGCAGTCTATTGGCACTAGAACATCCGTCAGAGAGTCTCCCTGCCACGAAAACCTAAAGACTTGGTACGATCCTTGCACGACTCTGAAGTATAAATTTCTTCCAGGAGGTTTATATGAATCTCATCGTCTGGCTCGTCGTTGGCGGCATCATTGGGTGGATCGCGAGTCTTATTATGGGGACCGATGCCCAACAGGGGATTCTGCTTAATATCATTGTCGGTATCGTAGGGGCGTTCCTCGCTGGACTGTTGTTAAGCCCGCTCTTTGGTATCAATACCATTAATCAAAGTAACTTTAGTCTTCCGGCTATGCTCGTTTCTTTACTTGGGGCTGTGATTCTGCTTGCGATAGTGAATCTCTTCCGCCGCGGAACAGTTTAGTGCGTGATGGTTGCGTAACGACAAACAATTCGTATTTCCTCCCTATCAATTTTCTTGCGTTACTGACGAGCTGCGCCCGATTATTGATGGCCCAAGGCGAGGGCGTGCTCGTCAGTGGAAGGTGTGTAATTAGCCCTGTCCGAGCCTCGGACTTTAGGAAGAAAGGCAGTAAAGTGAAGAGCGAATATCAGTATCAACTAGCGACGGCACAACAACCAGATCCTAATCCCCCGCGTCCGCCTTCTCCTCCTGATCCCACTCCACCAACCAATCCCCCTTCCCCACCTCGTCCTCCCTTTCCACCCGACCCGACTCCGCCAGCACAGTTGTAAGTTTACTTCACATGTCATGCCTGAGAAGTTTTGGTCTCAGTGTATGGACAGACCATTAGCACCGTCGCGATAGAGACGACCATCCGCTTCAAGGGCAATCTGTTGCAGCTCCTCGCCGGTCAAGACCTCCTTGCGTAGTAGTATCGTTGCAGCCTCACGCAGCACCTCTCGTTGAGCACTCAGGAGATGAGAAACACGGTTGTACTGGGTTTCAATAATTTGACGTATTTCATGATCGATCGCGCGCGCGGTTGCTTCGCTATACTCACCGACGGGCGAGGACTGACTCGGTTGAAGAAAAAGTGCGTGCCGTTCACCATCGAAACTCACCTGTCCTAACTGCTTGCTCATCCCGTAAGCCTTGACCATACTTTTGGCGATGTCTGTGGCTTTCAACAAGTCATCCCGTGCGCCAGTCGAGATCTCCTGCAATATGAGTTCTTCGGCGACTCGTCCTCCCAAGAGCACCGCAATCTTATTTTCAAGTTCCGACTTGGTCATGAGAAAGCGATCCTCACTCGAGAGTTGTAGGGTGTACCCAAGTGCAGCAATACCACGGGGAATGATGGAAATTTTTTGCACCGTGCTTCCCCCTGGCAGTGCGAGGGCCACCAACGCGTGGCCAATCTCATGGTAGGCTATGCGCTCTTTTTCTTGTTTATTCAACACGCGATTTTTCTTCTCCAATCCGGCGATGACCCGCTCTACCGCTTCTTGTAATTCTGCCAGCCCCACCTGCTCTTTGCCGCGCCGTACCGCCAAAAGCGCCGCTTCATTGACAATGTTGGCCAGGTCCGCGCCAGCAAATCCTACGGTCATGGCCGCGATAACTTCGAGGCTGGTCTCAGATGACAAGGGAACATCACGAGCATGGATACGTAAAATGGCGAGGCGTCCAGTCTTATCTGGACGATCGACTAAGATTTGCCGGTCGAACCGGCCGGCGCGTAGCAGGGCGGGGTCAAGAATCTCGGGTCGGTTGGTAGCAGCCATGAGAATGACACCAACCCGCGGGTCAAACCCATCCATCTCGACTAGCAGCTGATTCAGGGTTTGCTCTCGTTCTTCGTGGCCGAGGGGCCCGATGCCACGCGCCTTACCCAAGGCGTCGAGTTCATCGATAAAGATGATACACGGAGCTTTCTCTTTGGCCTGCACGAAGAGGTCACGGACCCGGGCGGCGCCAACCCCGACAAACATTTCGACAAACTCGGAACCGCTAATCGAGAAGAAGGGAACGCCGGCCTCGCCAGCTACCGCTCTCGCCAACAAGGTCTTGCCCGTGCCCGGCGGTCCAACCAGAAGGATACCTTTGGGAATTTTCCCACCTAAGCGACGAAATTTATCCGGGGTCTGTAGAAAGGCTATCACTTCTTGTAACTCAGTTTTCGCTTCATCAACGCCGGCGACGTCAGCAAAGGTGACTTTGACGTCCTGCTCCATATAAATTTTCGCCTTACTCTTTCCGATCGCCATAAAACCACCGCTCCCCAGACCTTGCCTTTGGGCAAAACGACGCATCAGCAACATCCATAAACCGAAGAAGAGTAGCATTGGCAGTATCCAGGAAAGCGATTCTCCTAGAGGAGCGGCAGGTTTGCCTCCAAACTTCACGTTGTGGGCGGCAAGCATATCGGCCAAGTCAGGTTCGACGCGAGCCGTGACAAATCGTTTGGCTTGGCCTGCCGGAGGGTTTTTCAGGGTCCCTTCGATTCGATCCGACCTAATAGAGACTTCTTCTATCTGCCCCTGGCCGAGATACGCCTGGAACTGACTATAGGGAATGTGTTCAATACTCGCTCTTGCTTGTAGCCATAAACTGAAGGCAAGGACTCCCCACAGGGCGAAAAAAATGTACCAGAGATTAAACTTATTGTTCGTCTCCATACTTGAGGCGTAGATAATTCGTTTTGGTGTAAATCTATCCGGGGTAGTGAGAGCAAAATTGAGACCAAGGTTATGAGCAGATTGTGATATATCTGTGGAGATTTTTTCAAAAATTGTGAGGTTTCCTGCTTGTCCAGCGTAGCTATTTCCCTACAAACCGAACAGAGGGAGAAGTCACGCCGCGGCAATTTCGACCATAGCGTGGACGATTTTTGGCTTTATCCTGCCGCTACAATTATATTTCACTGTTCGGGCTCTTCGGTACTAACCTTGCTAGTCTACTAGTAGAGATAAGCAGAGGCTCGGGCAGACGGACTCATCTATTCGTAGAGAAACACGATAAGGAGCAGGTCATGGCGACGCGCACGCGCGGGCAGGCGACTCGTAAAACAGGCAGTGTTCCTCACTCCACTCCTGAAGAGGCACCGAAAGAGCGACGGCAACCAACACCACCATTCCCAGCTCAGCACCAGAAGAAACCGGGGATCGAAGCGAAATTAAAACCGCGGCCAGAATATCGGGCCCCACTCTATAACGGAGCCGGAAAACTGCAAAACAAGGTTGCGCTCATCACCGGCGGCGATTCCGGTATTGGGCGGGCAGTGGCGGTGCTCTACGCCCGCGAGGGGGCGGACGTGGCGATTACGTTTCTCCCTGAAGAGTTGAGCGATGCGGAAGAGACCCGTGATACTGTCGAGAAAGAAGGGCGACAGGCGCTTCTGCTTTCTGGAGATCTCACCAACCCCGAGTTTTGCCGTGAAGTAGTCGAGCGCACAGTCAAGCACTTTGGCAAGCTTGATATTTTGATCAACAACGCAGCGTTCCAGCAGCATCAAAAAGAATTGGAGGCAATTTCCGACGAGCAGTGGGATCGTACCTTCCGAACTAATATTTATGCCTATTTTCAGGTGGCGAAGGCGGCACTTCCGCACCTCAAGTCGGGGAGTGTGATCATCAATTGCGGCTCTGTTACCGGGCTCGAAGGGAGCAAAGAGCTGCTCGATTATTCGGCCACCAAAGGCGCTATTCATGCGTTTACCAAAGCGCTCGCGCAGAATTTGGTGGACAAAGGCATTCGCGTTAACTGCGTCGCTCCCGGCCCGGTATGGACGCCGCTCAATCCGGCAGACAAACCGGCAGAAAAGGTCGCACAGTTTGGCCAGCAGACACCCATGAAAAGACCGGCACAGCCCGAGGAAATCGCCCCAGCCTTTGTTTTCTTCGCCTCGCCGGCGGATTCAAGTTATATCACGGGCGAGGTACTCACCCTCCTCGGTGGGGAAACCACGGCCGGATAAATGCCGTCATAAGGGAAAAGATTCTGTCTTCTAAAATTCGTATCCAGCGCCCATGAAGAACTCATTGCGCAATAGCCCAGGCCAACGAGAGAACCCCGAGCAGAGAAACATTCAAGCGGTCGTTGCCCTCGAACGCAAAGGACTCTATAGCCGCTCCCTCTCGGACCGCATTAGTGATGCCATTACCCAGTTTTCCGGGAGTATGTTCTTTATTGTCATCCATGCCCTCTGGTTTACTGCTTGGATCGCAGAAAATACTGGGGTTATTCCTGGAACTACTCCGTTCGACCCTTTTCCCTTTAACTTCCTTACTCTGCTCGTTTCCCTGGAAGCGATCTTTCTCTCTACGTTCGTGCTGATGAGTCAAAACCGTTTTAGCCGTCAAGCCGACAAGCGGGCGCATTTGGACTTGCAAATCAACTTACTCGCCGAACAAGAGGCAACGGTGATGCTTCAACTCCTGCACAAGATTTGTGTTCATCTTGGTATCACCGAAGAACTTTCGAGCGAAGAGCTACGACAACTCGTGCGGAAGATCGATGTGCAGACCTTAGTGAATGAGTTAGAGAAGAAATTGCCCAGCCAAAGGATGGCAAAATAGCGAGAACAACTCAGGAGGAACTCGATATGAAGCAACGTGTCATAATGACGATCAGCTTCTTACTGCTCATTACCGGTCTCGAGAATCTTAGCCTTGCTCAGATCCTGACTCCAGGCCAGGTAGAAAGCAAAACGGCAACCGGTATTCGCTACTTTAGCGGAGGAGTCGGTGAGGATGAGCAAGCGATGCTTAGCGCTCTCGGGCGAAGCGATAATCTGAAACTGGTATTCGCCACGAGAGAGGGTCACTATCTGAGTGACGTAGCCGTGGTCATTAAGGATAGTAACGGCAGTCAAGTTCTTGCCGTCGTTACCGATGGCCCCTGGTTGTACACTGATCTTCCCGCCGGAAAGTACGTCATCTCCGCAACCAATCAAGGAGAGACTCGCCAGCAAACGGTACGCGTCACCGCAGGGAAACAAACCCAACAATATTTTTATTGGTAAAAGTCTACCCCGAGTAACGCAGCCGAGCACTTGCGACTGCGACTTATTCGGGCCGACGAGGGCGTTGAAACTCATCTGAAGTTCCTCCCTAGATCAGTTCTCGTACTTTGTCTGACAAGACGGTCCAAGCGATTTTGCCACGGTTCGGTTCCCCGCGTGCTAATGACTCCGCAAATTTGGTCGCTTGATCAAGGGTGATCTTCGCCGGCAGTGGCGGGGTAAAGGGATCAACCACCGCTTCCACAATAACCGGGCCAGGCGTCGCTAGCGCCTGGTCAAGCATTGGGCCGCATTGCGCCGGGTCTTCAATGGTGAAGCCAGTGCCGCCACACGCACGGGCGAATGCGGCAAAATCAATCGGATGCAGATCGCAGCCGTACTCCAGAATTTGCCGTAGCAATTCTTCTACAAGAAGTAGAGTAAATGTAACAAGAAGATCTTTTAGCGAGAGATTACGCTAGATAGAAAAGGTTGAGGTTGTCTCGTCTTCTTGTCTAGATCTGAGATTTAGGCTTCTCGTAGAGGTATAGACTCTCTGGCATCTCACTTGCACCCATTCCCAATCATCCGGTTCATCTCCATCATCTAATTATTATAGGTTAACCTGAGAAAGGAAGAAATATGAGCAAAAGAAATTTACTGGGTAAAGCGTTGTTTGTTGGTATAACCTCTACTGTCTTAGGAAGCTTTCCGTTCGCGACCACAGCCAATAGCGCCGATGAAAATTCCGTGCGAGCACAGGCAGCTACCGCCGCCGAGGAAAAGGCTGAGATCGCTCAAGAAGAAGCTGAAATTGCGCGAGATGCCGTAGCACTAGAGCAAAGGAAAGCCGCCCTTGCTGAACGGAGAGCAGCGGTGGAGAGAAAAGAAGCACGACTGACGAAAGATATCCCTACGCGGACTTCACAGGTGGAGCAAGAACTCGCGGACTTCAGAGCAAGAGAAACGGATCGAGGGCTTGTGCTCACACTGGGAGACGTGTTGTTTCGCTCGAATGAGGCTGAGCTGACCGCCGATGCTATGCGCAAACTCTATCCTTTAGTGACGTTGCTTAAAGAAAGTCCGAAGCGGAGCATCCTCATCGAAGGACATACCGATAGTAGCGGTGCAGAGTCGTATAATCGCGATTTGTCAGAGCGGCGCGCCCTTGCCGTCCGCGACTTTCTTGTATCCACCGGTATTAATCCGGAACGCATTACCGCACGTGGCTATGGCGAAGAGAATCCCGTTGCCTCAAATAACAGCGAGGCTGGCCGAAGAGAGAATCGGCGAGTCGAAGTCGTGGTATTACGTAACGGCGATCGCGTAGCCGAACGAGCCCGATAACCAGCGTTCAACGAAAATTGACTTGAGTCTGTTGATGAAGGGGCATGAGTTTCGTACTTCACCCCTTCGTCAAAATCACCACTCTGAGCCCACTGGTGTGGTCGAGCTTGTTAACTGATAGTGGGCAATCTCAAGCGACTTGATTGTACCGTTGCGCGGCGCGATCGCCCAGAGTCGTTAGCCATGAAGGAGAAAGGGAAGAGGCGCTTTCTCGCCCTGACGCCTGTCTTTTCCCAATACCTCCAGGCGCTGGCAGCAGTTTGTTAACCGCGCTCAAGAACTCGGCACTTAAGGTAGGAAAAAGACCGTGAACCTTGACGGCAAACTGTGCCGGCAATGACAGCACCACCTCGCCGTCACCCCGTTGGCAAGCGGTAACGATCTGCCGTGCTGCCCGCTGGGTGTTCATAGAAAGAAAAGGTAAGGCATCACTAATACTAAACCACGTATACTCAGCCTGGTGTTGGCCTTTGAAGGTCGCATTGCGTGGGCTACCGGTGCGCATCAACCCGGGGCAGACGGTGGTAACGGCAATACCATCTTTCGCCAGCTCTGTACGCAGACCAGCAGAGAAACCAACCAGAGCAAACTTACTGGTGCTATACGGAAGAAGATGGGGGACACTGATTTTGCCACCGACCGAAGCAATGTTAACAATTCGCCCCTCACCCCGTTGGCGCATTTCCGGAAGTACGGCGAGAGTCGTGTAGAGGGGAGCCCAAAAATGCAGTTGCATCGCTTTCTCATAATCCTCGAGGGTCATCAGCTCCATCGGGCCAACCGCAATCGTCCCCGCATTATTCACCAACACATCGATCGGACCAAGATGACGGCGAATCGTGTGGACGAGACCGTCAACCTGAGCTTGGTCCGTGACATCACATCGCACTGCCAAGGCGTTAATTTGCTGTTCCGCTAAGGTTTTTTGCGCACGCTGTAAAGTCGCTTCATCACGAGCGCAGATAGCGATACGTGCGCCTTCATGGGCAAATTCACGCGCCAGTCCAAGTCCAAGTCCACGCGAGCCGCCAGTAGTGACCACGGTCTTTCCCTGCAAATCATAACGCCGCCGACGCAGAAAAGATCCTGTGGCGAGTAATACTCCCATGCCTGCAGCAGCGAACATAAGAGTTTCGTTTTTAGGTTGACGCATATATTCCTTGACCTCCTCATTAGTGGTGTGAAGCGGCTTCGTTCACTTTAGCCGCAAGCGTTGAGGCGGTAGACTGGTGCGGTGAAGTCTTATTCTGAGACGAATGAAGCACTCGCTGCATAAGTGATTGCGACTCCCATTCTTCAAGATCTAAGGCGGTTTCTAACTCAACCCGCGCAAGGGATGGTTCCTGCCCTAAACAGTGGATCTTGTGATCGAGTAAAGCATCAATGAGTTGAAATGGAACATTCGTTGCCCGGCCATGCTTAAGCCCGAGGCGATAGGCATACCCGCCAATGCCTATGCCCAGAAGGCCGATTACTACGAGGAGAGCAATCAAGGTGTACAGCTGCATGATTGACACCTCCAGACAAAATAGGGATGCGATTTAGTCGCATCCCTATTATCTCACGGTCTATTTGCTATGGAAGCGCTACGCGTTCGCGCGCCCTTTTTGACCGGGCTGAGCGGTGTGAGATTGACCGCTTTGCTGTCCGGCTTGTGAGTGTTGTGATTGTGATACGCGAATCTGATTTTCGACTTCTTTAATACCAGATACCGACTCCGCACACTCCTCTGCCATGCGTTTCATCTGTCGGTTTTCCACCGTGCCTTTGAGGGTGACTTCACCGTTACTCACCTGCACTTCAATTTCACTGGCATCAATCTGAGGATGACGCGTTAAGGCTTCACAAACTTCTTCACGAAGACGCTCGTCTGAACGTCGGTACCCCTTAGGACCACAGCCCGAATACTGTCCATAGCCTCCCTGAATTTCTCTGCCGTAACTCGACCAGTCTCCCGGTGATCTCTGATAGTCGCTACCAAAGCGGCCAAAGTTACCCTGTTCCCAATCACGCCCCTGCCCTGTGCGACCGTAACCGCCTTGACGTTCCCACTGCGAACCTTGGTACTCGCGTTCGTCACGACCGTAATTTCCTTGATTCCAACCCCGATCTTGATCCGAACGGCCGTAACCGCCTTGGTATTCCCATTGATATCCCTGCCGTTCACCCCCGTAGCCTGGCTGTTCCCAGCCATGACCTTGACCTATGCGGTTGTAGCCTTGGTCCCATTCGTGGCCTTGCTGTTCCCAGTCCCGTCTCTGGAAGTCCTGCCCGTAACCGCCGCCACCTTGGCGTTCACGCTCGCGGTCCTGTCGACTCCAGTCTCGGCTCTGGCCTTCCCTGCCGTAGTCAGACCGATCGCGCTCATAGCCACGGCGCTCACGTCCGTATCCCTCATCGTTTTCACGACCATGATTCTGCATACTCGCATCTCCTTTCTACTAGGGTTTTCCTGACCCTGATGGTGCAAGTCAGGTGCCACTAGGAATCCGCGAAAGACTCGGTCGCCGTAATAGAAAGTCTTGAGTCGTGGTTAGAAGCCCACAACAGCTGTAGCGGAATGTCGACACCTCTCGACGCTGGGTCGAGAGGACAAGACAAAGAGGAATGGCCCTCTTGGGTTTGTGAAAGTTTCACATACAGTGAATATCCTAGCCTCTCTTCCCCGCTACGCTGAAACTCTCTCTCCCCTTCTTCGTCGTCTTTCGTGCGGTTGCCCGACGGCTGCGGGTTTGGGCTCCCTTTTTGGCTGCGGTAGAGCGCGCAGAGGTTTTCTTTGCGCCGCTTCTTCCTCTCTTATTGGATGACGCTTTGGTCGTTGTTCTGCCGCGCCCTGAGCCGCTCTTCTTTCCTCCTCCCGACCTTTTGTTCACGGTCGCCCATGCGCGCCGTTCGGCTTCTTCATTAGAGAGACCGCGTTCTTCGTACCCCTCCTCGATGTGTTCGGCCTGGCGTTTCTGCTTATCCGTGTAGGCGGACTTATCTCCACGTGGCATAGCCTTCCTCCATAATCGGGTTGTTTTCCTAGGAAATGTCTTCTCTGCGTCATTATTGAGCGAAAAATCCCACGGCCTGTATGATTTCAACTACAGAGCGCAACCATTTTCTGCGCCCTTTGTTTCTCCTCTTATACCTCTGGCGGAGAAGATTGGTTGAGTGGAGCCGGATCAGCTGGCTGTGGCATCGGTGGAGGAGGCAATCCTGGTTCAGCCGGCTGTGGCATCGGTGGAGGAGGCAATCCTGGTTCAGCCGGCTGTGGCATAACTGATTGACCAAGTGGACCTTTACCAGCCTCAGGAATCAAGGGTTTTATTGCAGGATCAGTGGGCTCTGCAGGTGAGGGAAAATCGCGACGTGGGACAGAAGGCGCAGATGGATCATCGGCAGGAACTGAAGGCGCTACCGCAGAGCCTCCCTCTCCAGCCGTTTTTTGGAGAAGCACGCCGAAAGCGAATCCTCCTCCGGCACCACCTATGATTACCAACATAAGCAAGCAGAAAAACGTAGCGGTTTTCTTAAGACTACGCATATATGCTCCTTTATTACGATGACGATAAAAAGAGCAACGATCATGCCAGCTCAGCGTTGTCAGTGACGATGAACTCACTTGCCAGCACAATTTTCGGCATAGACGTTGCTCCATCAATAGGTGATTTCATTTTGGCCGCTAAGGTTATGCAGTAATCCAGCTACGGACGGAAGGCATCGAGCACGACCGCAAGCACTACTATGCAAAGGAGAACAGTATGAAAACTTCGCAGATGAAAATTCTTGGAGCAGCCTTATCACTCGCAGGGAGTCTGTGGTTCTCTTCGAGTGTGCTTGCTCACGATGGTTGGGGATATCGCCACCGAGACGCCTATAACTCTTACCCTAATCGTTACGAGAGATCGTATCGTTATGGCTCTCCTTACACTCGTTACGACCGTCGATATTATAGATCAGGCAGACCTTACTGGCAGCGTAACCGGGAGAGGGGGGAGTACGGAGCACTTGGACATAAATACAACAAAGCCATGAACCGGCTTGAACGTCAGGAGCGAGAAGCGCGCGAGAAGGCGTACCGTAAATACGGCGATAACCCTGCCGATCCCCGCTATCGAGAGCGGCAACGGGAGATCGCCGAGAAGTATACGCACAAACGCTATAAGGTCGAGCGTAATACTGCCAAAGAACGCGCCGAGCTATACCGGGATTTCTACGATAGATAGAAATACGATTTCAGACCACAGTCACAGCCTGTTCAATCTTGCGGCGGGGTATGCAAATCGCGGTACAGTCCGATGACTTTCCCCACGATGCGAGGAGCCGCCGCGTGAGAGGTGAAGGGGATTGGCGCGTAGGCGGCATTCGCGGCTTCAAGAAAAAGCGCCTTCCCCTTCTTGCGGAGTCGCTTGACGGTGACTTCGTCCCCGAGCAGGGCGACGATGATTTCGCCAGGAGTCGCCGCATCTTGCTGACGGACGACAACATAATCTCCGTCTTTAATCCCGGCGCCCATCATACTATCGCCTTGGACACGGAGGGCGAAATGGGTGCCACTACCGAGCAGAGCAGGTCCAAGACTCAGCGTTCCTTCCAGGTGTTCAACGGCTAACATCGGATGGCCGGCGGCGACGCGGCCAAGGATAGGAACACTCCCGTCCACCGGGACAAGGTGATGAACAATTTCGATCGCGCGGCGTTTCCCCGGTGTACGGCGAAGATAGCCTTTCTTTTCTAGTGCGATCAGATGATCTTTGACCCCCTGTAAAGAGGAAATGCCCATAGCACTGGCTAATTCCTGCAACGTGGGCGCGTATCCTCGCCTGGCAATCAAAGCTTCGATTGTCAGGAGCAACCGTTCTTGTCGGGGAGTGAGAGCGAGCAGGCTCATGCATCTCCTTCTATACTGTATATATATGAAGTAATCAAGTTGTTGCCGCTAGTGGTACGCATCACAGTCACTCAGGGAGACGCCGATACAGCTTGGTCGTGCTCGCTCGGCGAGAGATAACGCCTGATCTCTTCACGAGGGAGTTCAACAAATGTTGCAGGCGAGGTCACCCCAGCGCCAACTAAAGCCGTGATAATGTCACGCGTAATCCCTGGGAGGCGAGCCCGAGCCAGCGCAAGTCCGGCAGGGCTAACGCCAAACCGTAAGCACTCTGCCAGCTCGCTCAGTCGTGATGGCAGGGTCCAGCCTATCACCTGCGCAATTTCCGCCGCGGACTCTGACAACCACGCCAACTCCTCAGTCTGGGCTTTGATCGTACCCGCATAGCATTGGTAGCGTTGCTCCAAGGCCGTGAGTTCCTCACCTTCTATCCATTCAGTGAGCAACAGGGCAAGCTTCGCGGCCCGCTCCCGTTGCACCGTCGGCACCATCTTGGCACGCAAGACGTAGCGCAGGTCTTCGCCCACTTCGCACCCGTTCTTTTCCAGCCGGGCACGAAGCTGGCGCGTATAGACCCGTCCTCGGTGCTCCGTGGTAGAGAGAGGCAGAGGTAACCGACTGCCGTCCTTGGTGAGAGCAAGGACGTACAAGAGTTCTAGGTCTGCCACCGCACGGTCGCCAGCCGCGGTAAAAAACCGTGCCAGTTTGACCGCCGTGGCGGCACGGATGCCTTTGCGCGCCGTGGCCTCGCCCAGAGTTGAGGCCGCAAGACGACCATCTTCGCCCATAGTGATGAGTTGCGTACGAATCAACGCCGCCACTGCCTGCTCTATTTCCAGCGATAGGCCAGCGGCGTCCTCCCGCTGCTGGAAGCCCGTATAACTCAGCGCAAAGAATGACTGGAGTTCATCTGCACTCAAACACACTTTCGCGGCAATGAGGTTGAGGAGACGATCAGCGACACCCTTCTGCCCTGGCGTTGGGGTAAACTGAATATGTTCACCCACCAGATAATGCTGCCACAGCCAGTCGGCTTGAAACTGGCTGGTGGCAATAATAATCGCGCGGCCAAACTGTTCGTGATATCCGAGGCGGCCGGCACGACCAGAGATGTTTTCATATTCCGCCCACGAGAGCGGTACTTCGAGAAATGCTCCGGTACGCGGGTCGGTTGACCACTTCATCGCTTCGAGAAAAACCGTTGAGGCGGGCAAGTTCACCCCAAAAGCCAGGGTCGTGGTGCACGCAATAACACGGAGTTCGCCATTACGGTAGTAGGTTTCTACCACCCTCCGTTCGTCCTGCGTTAAGTCCGTGTGATGGAACGCGACTCCACCAGTGAAAGCGAGCCGTAATTGGGCTTTCAGCGCGGTCTCTTCGAGGGGCTCCAGGGCAGCGAGCGCTTTCTGTGCTGGCGTTAGACCCAACGTCTTGGCCAGCGCCAGGGCGCACTGGATTGTCTCGCGCTTGCTTTTGAGAAAAATGAGAATCTGTTCATCTTTCTCTACCAGGAATTTACAATTGGCTAAGAGGAGCTTGCGCGGGTCGACTGAATTGACCTTCGCCAATCGCTCCTCCCCCTCGTCGCCTTTGTTATAGGAGCGGTAGCGAAAGGTGTCGCGCCACAACACCCCCTGGTAAAGCTCCACCGGTCGCTCTTCTTGCAGAAGAAGTTCCGCCCCCAACCAGGCAGTGACATCGTGCGCTTCCCGGAGCACTGCCGAAAGGCCGAGTATTTGCGGCCGTGGCGCCGAACTCAACAGTTTGGTGAGGGAAAGTTCTAGCCCCGGCCCACGGTCTGGGTCTCCCAACATTTGGATTTCATCGACCACAACCAAGGCGATCGTGCGCAGGAGTTGGGGGTGGCGGACGAGGAGCTGAGCGAGTTTTTCATAGACGAAGACGGCCACCTGGAAGTCTCCGTGCCCAATGGCCTGATCAAACTCACGCCGATCGCGCGTGGCAATAGCGATCTTAATTCCATACGCACCATAGCGAGTGCAAAACGTCTGATACTTCTCTTCGGCCAGCGCGCGCAGCGGGGTGAGATAGAGCACCCGCTTGCCGGCAAAAGTGGCACGCATAGCCGCCATTTCACCGACAAAGGTCTTGCCCGAAGAGGTCGGGGAGGAAATGACCAGACTACGCCCCTCGAACAGCCCGTGGCGCTGGACGGCTGTTTCCTGCACCGGCAGGAGGAATTCCCCCTGCTGCCGAGTCCAAATATCGAGCAGCGCGTCGGGTAAGCCGTATCTGCGTAAATCCCAAATCCGTTGCATGAGATCCCCCTTCTTGGGCAGCGTCTGTACGTACCTATATAGCCAGAGCCTATCGTATACTGTATATATATACAGTATCAAGACGAGTCGCGTCATCGTGGAGAGGACGTCTGATGCCTAACCCTACGGACAGTTACCGGGTCGAATCCCGGTGCGAAGAGCGAGTTTCTCGGCTGGAAGCGATGCAGAGGTTTCTCGAGCACCACCTTTCTCCTGAGGTGCTCGCGGTGTTTCCCGAGTGGCAAGGGTTTTTGCTCGTGTGCCCGGAACCGGTGGCTTCGGTCTGGGTGGTCCGCACCCAACAAGATGGCGAGCGCTTACATCGGGTAACCGGCATCCCGGCTCTGCTCCTTGAGGATGTACTAGCGCAGAGAGCGCGACCTCTGGCTGAGGTTTGGCAGACGTTACTGTCGTGTTTGATTGTCTCTAATGGCAATGGAAAGAAAGGAAGATGAGGGCATGATGGAAAAACAACCGGAGATAGAGGGTCGTGCCTTGGCTGAGCTTGGCGCGCGACAAATGCGCGCAATTCACGCACTGCTGACCGGCGCCAATGTGGACAAAGCGGCCAAGGATGCGCACATTGGTAAGACGACATTGTATCGCTGGCTGAAAGACGACACCTTTCGGATCGCGTACCGAGCAGCACGGCAGCGGTCTCAGGGATGGATTCAGCACCGGCTGCAGCGCTTGGCGGCGAAGGCGGTTCAGACTCTCGAGCAAATGCTTGAGGATGCCACGCTGCCGGCCACAACTAAAGTCGAAGTGGCGCGTATCGTCCTCTCGTTGACAGGCGTAGACGCCAAGCTCGTCCGCGAGGATTCCGCTTCGCTGGCGGAAAATCATCACCCGCAGCAAAGCGTGGTGACCTTTGCCGCGCCAGCGCCCGTTAACGGAGTTCGGCTGCAAGAGCCAGCCCTATTAAGCAGTACGTCATCAGATGTTCACTAGGGGTGACTATCTTTGGTGATACAAGTTGGGACGTCGCTACCAAAACCGTAGACGCCAAGCACAGCAACGAGGGAGTCGGGGCGACGTTCCGAAAAGAGGAATTTGATTATGAAAGCGACAGCAACCGTTCTTTCCAAGGTCGAAGATGCACGATTCCATAAAGCGGTGGAAGGGATGCGGAGCGGCGCTTATACTGTCACGATTACGCTCCGGGGCGAGGAAGAGATACGCGGGTTCGTCAGGACCATCTGGGGCAAAGTCTACGGTTGTACCTTGACAACCACTGGGGCGTTTTGTTCGTGCCCAGACGCGCTCTATCGGGGCAATATCTGTAAGCATGCAGTCATACTCGCGCTCAGTGCGATCCGTAATCCGGTATCGCTACGATTCCCCACTGAGCCGGAGCCATCACTGACGGTCGGGCATGCGGCGAATTTGCAACTGGCTAAAGTGCGGCAGGATTTTACCTTCTCACCGTAATGGCTCCCAGCTTTTCATCGGCACGTAGAGCGCGCCCTACGATTGGCGAAGGACCATTTCCTACATGTTTGCACTTAGACGCCTGCCTCATTACTAGGACAACTCGCCTTTTACTTTCGACGTGCAACCAGGAGTAATATCGGCCCGGAAGGGGGGACAGCCTGGAGCACGGATTGTCTACGTCGGTGCTCCAGGCTGGGGGGAGACGGGGAGAGAACTCCCCCGGGGGAAAATATCTCAGGCAGTTATTGAGCAACGAGTTGGCCGCGGATTTCTCCGTCGCCATTGGAGTGATCATTGGTCAAAACCACGACATACATCTGCCCGAGCCGCAGGGCATTCACTTGGTCAGTAGTCAACATCGTTGATGGACACGCCCAGGTTGTCGGACCGCCAGGGATGGCGAAGACCAACGGACCGCCAGCTTGACCGGCGGGGCCAAAGTGGAGTTGGGCCGCTGTCGCGTTGTTGGTATTTTCGGTGATCAACGAACAGGTTAAAGAGTTATCCGGGTTGAGAGTAAAGCTGGCTTCCCCGGTCGCTCCGGTTTTAATCAGCGGCACTTCTTGCGAGCCGTTGAGATGAGCGACAAAGCGCGTCACTAGCGAAGAGTCTGAGGAACTTTCGAGGATAAAGGCTTGCTCACTAGGGGCGTACCCAATTTCAAGATTAGCCACACTGGTGCCGCCTGCTGAATTGAGCTGGACATTGTTGACTTGCAGGGCGTCTCCCGCAATTGAGCAACTTGCGCCAGACAGATTTACCGAGTTGAGAGAGTTGGTATTCCCAGGTCGGACCACAATTACGGTGTGATCAATCACTTTGCGATCACGATCATCAAAGAAGTCTTCGAATGCATCGTCGGAGCGAATATCAACCCCGATGAGATGCGGACCGGGAGAGAGGTTAGAAAAGTTATCGGTAAAACCAAAGCCGGTATTGTCCGGCGCCCCAGGCACCGTCGCGTCCACGTCAGTTCGGCGTGTACAACACAGCACATTGATGTCCCGTTGCGTCACTCCGTCAATACGGAGCTTTATTTCCGTATCTTCGCCGGCAACGAAGGCCCAGCCGGAGATCGTCCCTTTGCCGGAAACGACTTGGTTATTGGCCGGGGTTTCCAATTCGCCAAAGACATCGTTCGCCGAAGCAGATGATGTAGCAAGACATGCGGTAGAAAGGACCGCACTAAGCACCAAGAACTTTCGCATACTTTGACTTCCTCCTTGCAAAGATCAACTATTGCAACGTAGTTCCCAGCAAGTTAGGTGCCAATAAGGAGAGACCAAAAACTATCGAGGAGTTACATTGAGGAGTTACTTTGCAGCTTCTCGCTATTTTTCCGGGTGTAGCTATTCCACCACGGTTTGTGACGAATCTCCTACTACTGTTCCCATACATATCAGAAGCAGCCTGTAGGCAACCTCACCAATAAGGACAGAAGGTGAGGTCACAGCTAGCGATAAGCAACGGAGGGCATGCAACGAGGGACGCATCCATTTGCGAGTTGTCAGGGCGAGGCCCTACTTCTGAACGCCCTTCTTTGAGAGACGAGGTGGTCTTCATTTTTCTGTTTTTGGGCAATACATGATGGCGGAACTGCGAACGGAGCCACTGCTTACCACCCCGTGTAATATTTGTGGAGAACAGAGCTTCGCTGTGATCAGCCTTGCCGCCGGACAAGAACTCGGGTGGGAACTATTGGGAATAGACCCGGGTGAGGAGGTGACTGCCTTCTGCCGACAGCGAGGACTGCAAGTCTTCCAGGGGACTCTAGCTGAAGCTCCACTGCGGGAAAAATCGGTAGATTGCGTAACGATCTGGAATACGTTTGATCAACTTCCGACTCTGGCGTCAACCTTGGCGGCGGCGCGCCGGATCTTGCGTCCGGGTGGTCTGCTCGTGGTGCGGGTGCCGAATGGCGAGTATTTTCGTCTCGCCACGACCTGGCTACGGAAACTGCCGCGCCCTGCGGATGGTTGGCTGCGCGCTGCGTTGGCGTGGAATAATCTCCTTGCCTTTCCCTATGTGTACGGCTACTCGGCAGAGACTCTCAATTGGTTACTCTCGCGCTATGGATTTATTCGCGCCGCCATATACCCTGATACGCTTGCCCGCCGCGCCGATGAACAGACCAAGACTTGGGCCATGTACGAAGAACGGGCTGCAAATTCTAGGGTGCCCTTACTGCCCGTCTTACCGCGCTCATGCCTACCAACACCATGCGATTTGCTCCTTGGTTCGACGCCTATTACTGTCAGCCCTTATCTGTCGAGCTTGCCTGGAAAACCACACCCGATGTCGGGTTTGCTCTGTCTCCACAACCATAAATGGAATGAGAAGAAGACAAGGCGAATGCCAGATTCGCCCCCATGCCGTTCGACCCGCAAAGATTCCCAACCCAAAAGGCACGAGAGGTTGGAGAGTCGACCGCTCGGACCGGTTCATGATCGCTCTTCTTTCCTCTTCTCGCGTAACCGGGTTACTCATGGCTGTCCGGCTCCTCCCTCTCCTTTTTTGCCCTGTCAGCCGCCGCAGAAACCACTGGGAGTGAGAAAAAGAAGGTGGAGCCTTTGCCCGGCTCAGAATCGACCCAGATCCGTCCCCGGTGTTGCTCAACGATCTTGCGACAGATCGCCAGCCCGATGCCGGGCTTAGGATAAGGTTCCTGATGATGCAGTCGTTGAAAGACAAGAAAGAGGCGCTGGCGATATTGTGGTTCAATCCCAATGCCGTTGTCCTTCACCGAAAAGATCCACTCGTGGTCTTGTCGAACCGCCGCCATATGAATATAGGGTGGCGCCTGGCTCTGAAACTTGAGGCTGTTGCTGATCAGGTTACGAAACAGGACGCGGATCTGCTGAGCATCTCCCCATACAACAGGAAGGGGATCGTGGGTAATGGTGGCGCCGCGGTCAGCGATCGCGCCGCGAAGATCGGCCAGCGCGCCAGCCAGCACCGCTTCACCCTGGACCTCGGCAAATATGGTTTTTTGTAACCCTACTTCGGTGTAAGCTAACAGGTCGAGCACCAAGCGCTGCATGCGTTTGGCCCCGTCAATCGCATAGCCGATAAACTCATCGGCGTCGCTATCGAGTCGGCCAAGATATCGCCGGCCGAGCAATTGAGTGTAGTTGATGACTTGTCGTAGCGGCTCCTGCAAGTCGTGGGCGGCGAGGCGCGCAAATTGCGCAAGGTCCTCTTGCGTGCGCTGCAACTCGGTCGCCAATTTTGCCGTCCGCTCCTGTACCTGACGTTCAAGTTCGTCCGAGGTGTAGCGCTTTCCCCGACCCGATTGAGAGGCACGCTTATCTGATTTGGAGCGGTCCTGTGTCAGGGGCTGATCACCGCTCAGGCGCTGTTTTTTCATGGTCAAGGCTTTTCTGCGGCACTTTTCTTCTTACTTTCGTCACACCGGTACCGTACTCAGCCATGTATTATAGGAGATTCCCTCGGCAACAAAACGGGTAGCCGTAAGATGGAGAAATCCGGCATGTTTGTTGCGCTCTCATTTTGCCCGCAAGCTATTACAGACGCGCGCATGCACGAAGGAAAGGAATACGTTTATGGGTCACCAACAATATACGGCCGAAGAAATTCGCCAGGCGATTGAGCAAGGTCCAATCACCACCGAGTATAAGGCCGATCTGCGGCACATTATCAACGAGCTCAACCGGCTCCGTGCGACCGAAATCGCCAGTTACCTCCAGTACAAACAGCACGCTTATATGGCAGTTTCGCTCTTCGCGCCAGGACTAAAGGGCGACTTTGAAGCCCACGCAACTGTAGAATTACAGCATGCAGACGTCCTGGGCGAGCGGATTCAACAGTTAGGCGGGGTACCAGTCTTTAGCCCACGGGAAATTGCGACAGAAGCCGCTCAAGAAGGAGTACGACCTATGCAGGGGGCAACATTGACGGACATGGTCATTGAGAATCTGCTGCTCGAGAGACGTCAGGTCGCTGCCTATACAGCCCTCATCCGCGAGCTTGGGGATAGCGATCCAACGACACGTCACATCTTGATAGGTATCTTGGAGGTGACAGAGCGCCATGCCAGTGAATTGGCCGATTATCTCAAGCGCACCTCCGAGACCCGTGCTTGATACCGGCAGACCCACAACCATGGCGACGTATCTCGCTCATTTTTGCCATAGGACAGTGTGAAAAAGCTCATTCACTCCGTAGCCATCTAGCTACACTGTCCGAGAGATGGGGGACCGTAGATTTTTGTAGAGTTCATCATTACCAATTTGTTCACGGTTGACAGCGTGCTGGCTGACCACGGCATAACCGACTGGGATGCGCTGCAGGCCGTTACGCCCGACAAGATCGGCCGCTGGCTAGGCGTAGACGCCGTCGTCTACGGTGAGGTGAATCATTACGAAGCGTATTACGCTTTTCTCCTGGCCAACTGGCAGGTGGGAGTCCAGGTGCGCATGGTCTCGACCAAGGACGGCCATGAGATCTTCTCGGCGCGCGGCAATCGCTATTCGGTCGACCTGCGCCCGGCCTTTACCCTCATCGACATGGGGATTAACTCGGCACTCACCCTGTTGCAGCTCCACGATGTTAACCTCGCGCGCGCCGAGGAAGACATTAGTCGGGAGATTGTCTTGCGGCTACCGGTCGCGGAGCCTAACGTAGCGGCGCTCACCGCCAAGGCCGAGAGTACGCCGGGCCGAGGGACAGAGGCGCAGTTGGTGCGAAGCAAGCCCGTCTCGGTCAATACTCACCTTCCTGAAGCTACAGTCTACTAACAAACAGAAGCAATAAGAGAGAGATCACTTTTGCCATCACTCAAACATCCGAATGCGTGGCGAGGCGGGTCTGCCAAAATTTAGCGATCGACCGCACCAGCGCATGATACTCTGCCAGCGAGGACGGCTTTAAGAAAAACAAGCGCGCCCCGAGATCATCCGCCTCGATCCGATCTGCCTCCTCCCGAGAACCGGTGAGGATCACCACTGGGATAGGCTGCAGGGCGGGGTCGGCCGAGAGAGTCGCCAGGACTGTAAGGCCAGGTATAGAGGGAAGCTGTAAATCGAGCAGAATAAGATCTGGGCGCGCAGCGGCGGCATACACGCCTTCGCGCCGCAGAAAGGCCAACGCGGCTGCGCCATCACTTACGACACTGATGTGACCAGGAACCACACTTTCCCCAAAGGCCTCCCTAATCAGACGGGCCTCAGCGGGGTTATCTTCCACAACCAAAATGTTCACGTTATTGCTCCACAAAGGGGTTGCTCTCACAACCCTACTCTTACGGTTATCGTACCGTGAAGGTTATGCAACACTTTTTCTCGGTGGAGTGCAGGAGTGTCATGCTGAGCCGACGCGTAGCAGAGGCGAAGCAACTTGCTGTGACGTGCCCCGAGCAGAGATTCTTCGTCGTGGTGCTTCTCAGCATGACCAAGCCTGGAAAGTGCTGCCTGAAGATGAAGACGGGAAACTGAATCACTACCGAAGACTTATTTCTCTTGACCTCCGGGGAGAAGAGGCGATAACCTCGGCCGAGCAGCAGTGGAGGAAAGACTATGGCTACCGCCCGTATCGCTAACGGCGAGCACTTTCGCTGGCCATCAGAAGGGGTCACCCGGGTACCCTATCGCGTGTTTGTCGATCCGGCCATTTACGCGCAAGAGCAAGACAAAATCTTTCGCGGACCAGTGTGGAATTACGTCGGGGATGATGACGAAGAGATGGTGAAACGACGGATCAAGCAAGCCAATCTCGTGGGTCCGGCGGGGTATATTTCGATGGAGGACGGCTATGCCGCCGAGATCGAACAGCAGGCCATTACCCATGACCAGGACGGCTGCTCCTTTCTCGAAATGGACGGCACTGCGACTGCCGACGCTGACAATCTAGTCAGTGAGGCGGCGATGCGGGGATTCTGGCAGTATTACCGCTCGATCATGGGCTTTTGAGCGGTATAAGCCACGATGATTGCCGCCACGGCGGCCAAAGCAAGACCCAACAGGATACCCCCAACGACGTCACTGGTTGAGTGGACGTTGAGATACAGCCGCGTCAGTGCCACCGCGACAACCACTCCCCACCCGAGGGCGCGCCAGAACGGCGAGCGCACATACGCATTCGTGAGCGCGACCAAGAAGGCGACACGGAGCGCGTGACCACTAGGGAACGAAAAAGGCGCGGGAAAGTGAAGGAACGCGAGATAGTGAAACCCACGCGCCCATTCCGAAGGCGGGCCTGGATGAGGCAAGTAATACTTCAAGACCATTTCAATTCCGACCCCGACGAAGAGCAGCAAAGGGACCAACCCCCGGGTTCCCTGGCGTTGCCACCAGATAAAGGACCACAAGAGGGTAATCACACCAGTAATCTCGGCCCCCCCTAAAACCGTCACCAGAGAAGTCGTGACGTCGAGCGGATACGAGGCGAGGTCGTGGGCACGGACCTGGGCCCAACGATCGACAGGCTGGGTTGCGCCGACGGCGACGAGCCCACACAGGACAACAAACATTAGCGCAAGCAGGGCGGCTCGCCATTGCAGATGAAGCAACCCTTGCTGCTTTCGATGCGGTCCCCCGCCAAAGAATGAAGTCTTTAGGTTACGCTCGCGGCGGGACAAAAGCGCCCACTTCCCTGATCCCTTTGTCTTTCCGGGAAGATCGTTGATGCCTTTAAGAAATTCAGTTGGATTGGATTCATATTGCTCCCGACTCATGGCACCCATAGTAACATCGGGGGGGCGGAGAAACCAACTTGAACGCGGCCTAGAGTAATCTTCCTATCCAGACTGAAAGGGTGGCGGGAGGGTCGGTTGCGAAGTTTGCCTTCATGAGGGGAAGTCGATATGTTTTTCCAGGTGTACTGAAGAGGTAAGGGGGATTGGTGACGAACGCGGCTTCAAACGAGGTCATTACACTACCGAAGGGCGGTGGCGCACTGGCGGGCCTGGGTGAGAAGTTCTCTCCTGATCTCCACACCGGCACCGGCAACTTCACCATTCCTATTGCCCTACCTCCAGGACGCCACGGTTTTCAACCCCAGCTCAATCTTGTCTATAGCACAGGCAACGGCAATGGCTCGTTTGGGCTCGGCTGGAATCTGAGTATACCTGGGATCATCCGCAAGACGTCTAAGGGCGTGCCGCTTTATAACGAGGACGCCACGCAGGCTGTTCTTGACAGGCAAAACGAGCGGCGCGATGTGTTCATCCTCTCCGGTGCGGAAGACCTTGTGCCGGTAAGTGGCACTTATCCCGGCCGGGTCACCTATCGACCACGCACCGAGGGGTTGTTCGCTCAGATTGAGCATGTACGCAACGCGTCCAATAGCTACTGGGAGGTCCGAAGTAAGGACGGGCTAGTGAGTTTTTATGGAACAGAGGCGTCTTTCGGTTCTGATCCGGCGACAATTGCAGACCCGTCCGACCGCACAAATGTCTTCGCGTGGAAGCTCACGCGCACCGAAGACCCCTTCGGCAATCGCATCGAGTACGAGTACGAACGTGATTCCGCGCAAGACGGGCCACACCATTGGGATCAACTTGATCTGGCCAAGATTAGTTATGTCGACTACGGCAACGACCCTGTCAATCCTCAATTTCTTGTTACCGTAGCATTCATCTATGAGTTTCGGCCTGACCCGCATTCCGAATACCGGTCAGGTTTTGAAATACGCACGCGCAAGCGGTGCACCCGCATCGTCGTTCACACCCACGCCGAGGATGATCAGCGTGTCCGCACTTATGATCTGGTCTATCTCGATCAACGGCCCGAACTCATAACCTCCTTACCCCTCAATGGCGTCTCGCTCCTCTCGCAAATCAAGGTGACAGGTCACGACGGTGAGAAGACCGAGACGCTGTCGCCGCTTGAATTCGACTACACACGTTTCCAGCCCGAGCACCGCGATTTTTTCCCACTCCAAGGGTCTGATCTACCGGCCCGGTCGCTTGCCAACCCGGACCTCGAACTCGTGGACCTCTTTGGTAACGGGCTTCCTGATTTCGTTGAGATGAATGGCACGGTACGCTACTGGAGAAACCTCGGTAACGGCCGATTCGACTGGCCCCGATTTATGAAGGACGCTCCGGCCGGTCTCACGTTGGCCGATGCGGGCGTGCAATTCATCGATGCAACTGGTGACGGGCGTACCGACCTGCTTGTGACGACCGCGGCAACGTCAGGTTATTTCCCACTCCGCTTTGACGGGCAGTGGGACAGAAAATCATTCCGGCACTACCGTCAGGCGCCGAGCTTTAATCTCGAAGATCCTGAGGTGAAGCTTGTCGACCTCGATGGCGACGGCGTGACCGATGCCGTTCGTTCCGGGAGCCGCTTGGAATGCTTTTTCAATGACCCGAAAGAGGGCTGGAACAAAACGCGCTGGGTGGAACGCCAGGCGCTTAAGGTCTTTCCCAACGTCAACTTCTCCGATCCGCGCGTGAAATGGGCCGACTTCACGGGCGATGGGTTACAGACCGTAGCTCTCGTGTACGATGGCAACGTCGAGTACTGGCCCCACTTTGGCCACGGCAAGTGGGGCCAGCGTATTCATATGGAACACAGCCCGCGGTTTCCCGACGGTTACGACCCTAAACGGATCTTAGTTGGCGATGTGGATGGCGATGGCGTGGCGGATATCGTCTACGTGGACGATACCAAGGTCACCCTCTGGATCAACCAGAGCGGCAACCGCTGGAGCGATCCCGTCACCATTCTCGGCACCCCACCGGTTTCCGATGGGGATGCCGCACGTCTTATTGATGCCCTCGGCAGCGGAATCAGCGGTGTGCTGTGGAGCCGCGAAGCCACTGGCTTATCCCGCGACCGTCTCTTCTTTCTCGACTTCACTGGCGGTGTGAAACCCTATCTCTTGCACGAGATGGACAACCATAGGGGTGCGGTGACAAGGATTGAGTACGCTCCCTCCACTCACTTTTATCGAGAGGATCAAAAGCGTCCCGAGACGCGTTGGCAGACGACCTTGCCGTTTCCCGTTCAGGTCGTTTCCCGCGTCGAAGTCATCGACCATTTTTCCCAAGGCAAACTCACCACCGAGTACCACTACCATCACGGCTATTGGGACGGGGCCGAGCGCGAATTTCGCGGCTTCGGGATGGTAGAGCAACGCGACACCGAGGAATTCGAAAAGTACAGCCGCAGTGGGCTACACGGCGAGGGAGTCATGTTTGCCAAAGTCGATCGGCAATACTTCTCCCCGCCAACCGTGCGCAAGAACTGGTTTCATCAAGGACCGATAGGCGATGAATTCGGCGACTGGCAAGAATTGGATTGGTCGGCCCATTACTGGTCAGGCGATCCACAGCTTCTCAAGCATACCGAAACCGTCAACCAATTCTTGCAGACTTTGCCACCTACACCCGATGGTCGGCGCGCCAAGCGCGATGCCTTGCGCGCCTTACGCGGCAGTATTCTTCGCACGGAGCTTTATGCTCGCGATGGCTCGGACCGTGAAGACCGGCCCTATACGGTAAGCGAATCCAGCTACGGGTTGGTGGAAATCGCGGCCCCAGGGGCTGGAGCTATCGACCGCCCGCACATCTTCTTCCCGCACCCCACGTCCCAGCGCACTACCCAGTGGGAACGCGGCGATGACCCCATGACCCAGTTCTCTTTCACCCGCTATACGAACGAGAACGACGCAAATAAGTTTGATCCTTTTGGTCGACCGCTAGCCCAAACCCAAATCGCCTGCCCGCGCGGCTGGCGTAAGATCGACGACAAACCTGTCAATCCCTACCTCGCCACGCGCGTCTGTACCGTTTACGCCAAGCCCAACGATGGAAGCACCTACATCCACACCCGTGTGGCGAAAACGACCACCTATGAGTTGGTGAACACACCCGGCAAGTCTATCGCCGAACTCGCCGCTACTAAGGATACGAGCACCGACCTCACGCTCATCGGACAAACACGCAGTTTCTACGACGGCGATGCCTGCATAGGCCTGCCACTGGGACAGGTGAGTAAATTCGGCGCTACTACTCGGAGCGAAAGCCTGGTTCTGACCGACAAAGTCTTGCAGGATGCTTACGGCACGGAGATCCCGCCATATCTTGAGCCGACAGAGAGCGCCGTCTGGACTCCTGACTACCCATTGGAATTCCGTACTCTTCTTTCGCGTCGGGCTGGATATACCTTCCACGCGGGGAGTGCTGATCCGGCTGACCCGAGAGGCTATTTCGTCAATACCGACCAACGGCGCTACGACTTCCAAACGAACCCGTTGGGCAGTGGGCGCGGCCTGGTTCTGGAAACTCGTGATTCATTGTACGACCAAACAGTCAATCCGTCGGGCCACCGAATGCTTATCGCCTACGACGAATACCAATTACTGCCCGAAGAGGTCACCGATGCCGCTGGCCTGATAATGCGGGCCACTTACGACTACCGCGTGCTACAGCCCAAGGAGGTTACCGACCCGAATGGCAACACAAGTAGCTTTACCTTTTCACCCTTAGGGCTGCTTGAGAGTTCATTCATCCGTGGCAAGAACAACACAGAGGGTGATCAGAATCGCCCTAGCATACGTACGGAATACGGATTCCTGGCATTCGAAAACAGTCCGCCCGGGAATCGCCAGCCGATCTATGTCCGTACTATTCGCCACCTGCACCACGATACCGAAGTGGATGTCCCACTGCCCAAGCGCGACGAAACCATGACCACGGTGGAATATTCCGACGGCTTCGGACGTTTGTTGCAAACCCGCACCCAAGCGGAGGATGTGCTCTTCGGCGATGCGATCTTTGGCGGCAACGTGCTCTCTGCTGACCAGACGCTCCCACCGGGCGATATTGTGGGACGGCAACGGTCGCAGCACGAGCCGCTGAACGTGGTGGTCAGCGGTTGGCAGACCTATGACAACAAAGGGCAAGTCGTCGAAAGATTCGAGCCGTTCTTCGATCAAGGATGGGAGTACGCGCCGCCAGAGCACGAACAATTCGGCGCCAAGGTCACGATGCACTACGATCCACGCGGCCACACTATATGTACAGTGCATCCTGACGGTTCGGAGCAACGAGTGATCTATGGCGTGCCAGGCACCATCGCCGCGCCCGACCTGACGAATCCCGAGAGCTTCGAACCGACGCCCTGGGAAGCCTACACTTACGACGCGAACGACAACGCTGGACGGACCCATCCAATGGAGTCGGCGAGTTACCAACACCACTGGAATACGCCGTCCAGCATCATGATCGACGCACTGGGACGTACGATCAGAGGGGCGGAGCGCAACCGGGGTCCGGCCGCGGGCGGCCCGCTGCCTCCCATCCAGGAATTGGTTACCCAAACGACCTACGACATCCGGGGCAACGTCTTGGCAATCATCGACGCCTTGGGGCGGAAAGCGTTCTACAGTCACGTCTACGACTACGCGAACCGTGGACTGCGTATGGACAGCATTGACGCCGGACTTCGGCAAACGGTGCTGGATGCCATGGGCGGCGTCATCGAACAGCGCGACAGCAAGGGTGCGTTGACACTCCACGGCTGCGATAACCTGAACCGTCCACTCCGGCTGTGGGCGCGTGATGGGAAAGACCAGAAGCTGACCTTGCGCGAGCGGCTAGAATACGGTGACGGTGGTAACCCTAATCAACCTACGGCCGATCGGGCAATCAACCGTGCGGCGAACCGCTTGGGCAAGCTGTTTCGACATTTCGATGAAGCCGGTCTCCTCTCCTTCGAGCGCTACGATTTCAAGGGCAACCCGCTGGAAAAGACACGACGTGTCATCAGTGACACGGCCATACTGGGTGTTTTCAATCCGGCTCCACCGGGATGGAAGGTTGAAGCTTTCCGGGTGAATTGGGACAACCCCGCCGCGACGCCGCTCGATGCTCAGACTTATACATCAACCATCAGCTACGACGCGCTCAACCGGGTGAAGATCATGATCTACCCGGAAGATGTCGAAAATCAACGCCGAAAACTCAGGCCGCAGTACAACCAGGCCGGAGCGTTGGAGAGTGTGGCGCTGGAGAAGGCTGCGCTCGGTGGCGGAGTCGAGAAGACCACTTACGTCGAGCGCATTGCCTATAACGCCAAGGGCCAGCGCGTGCTGATCGCCTATGGCAATGGGATCATGACCCGTCATGCCTACGATCCGCATACGTTTCGGCTACTGCGCCTGCGGACCGAGAGCTTCAATAAACCCACGGATCTCACGTACCACCACACCGGCCAGCCGCTTCAAGAGTTCGGCTACGAGTACGACCTCGTGGGCAACGTCCAGGGCATCCATGACCGGACGCCGGGAAGCGGTATCAACGGTTCGGTTTTGGGCCTCGACAGGCTGGATCGTGCCTTTATCTACGACGCGCTCTATCGTCTGTGTTCGGCCACCGGCCGCGAGTGCGATAAACCGCCGGAGGTGCCGTGGGATGACGCTCCGCGCTGCGCCGACCTGACCAAGACACGAAGCTATACCGAACAGTACCTGTACGATGTGGTCGGCAACATCCGGCAGCTCAAACACCTGTCGAACGGTGCCGGCTTTAACCGAGACTTCGACCTGGTGGTCGGTAACAACCGGCTGCACAAGCTGAATATTGGTGTGACCGGTTTTGCCTACCAATACGATGCCAACGGCAACATGATCGGAGAAACCATTTCACGCCACTTCGAGTGGGACCATGTGGATCGGATGCGGGTTTACTGTACCCAGACCGGCCCCAGCGAACCCTCTGTCCATGCTCATTATCTCTATGAGGCGGGCGGGCAGCGGGTAAAGAAGTTGGTAAGAAAACAGGGCGGACAGATGGTGGAGGTCACCGTCTACATCGACGGCATCTTTGAGTATCAGCGTATTGTTCGTGCCGGCGCTGTTGAGCAAAATAATACTCTGCATGTGATGGATAACCAGAGCCGGATCGCACTGGTACGCGTTGGTAATCCTTTCCCGGATGACACGACACCGGCTGTGAAGTACCACTTGGGCGATCATCTCGGCAATAGCAATATCGTTGTTGATGATGTGGCAAACTGGATTAACCGCGAAGAATATACCCCGTATGGGGAAACCAGCTTTGGTAGTTTTGCGCGGAAGCGGTACCGGTTTACGGGGAAGGAGCGGGATGAGGAGAGTGGGCTATTTTATTTTGGCTTCCGCTACTACGCGCCGTGGCTCGGCCGCTGGATCAGTTTTGATCCCGCTGGTCCCGTGGATGGCCTGAACCTCTTTCGCTATCTCCGGGGAAACCCGGTGAGATATGTCGACCGCGTCGGCCTCTCATCGGACGAACAACTCTCGAAGGACACGGCGGCATTCGCTCAGAAGCTCCAGGCGTCGGACGAGAAGCTCACAAACGTGGCCGAATCGTTCCAACGGCACGTCAAGGAGTATCAGGATGCGTGGCAGCGCACGCGGGGCCCTCAGGTGACCGCCGCGGAGCAGCAAAAGGTGCAGGAGGCGTGGAACGACGTGAGCAAGGCAACTCAGAGGCTACAGGGCGACGAAGCGCAACTCGGTGAGGCGCTGACCGAGCGTAGAGCGCTGGCCTCCGAGGCAAAGGCGATCGAGGCGAGAAAGCTGCAGAGTATGCAGGCTGCTTGGGATACGGAAAAAGCGGCCTACGACAAGATACCCGGCGTGGAAGCTCGAACGGGCGCACGGCCTCCCATCGAGGGCAAGTTGGAAGATTTCGGCAGCGGTTCTTCGAAAGGCGGCCGGTTTGCGCCACCGGGGCCGACCTCGCCGAGACCGACACAGGTTCCCGTGATGCATGTGGCGCGCGCCGGGCGTGAGTCGCTCGCGGCGACACGCCCGGCCGAGGCGGCACTTGCGCAGGCCGTCAATCGAACGGTCAAAGCCGCGGAGATTGGCAAGGACTTGCGGAGGGTAGTGACGGTTCTTACCGAGGCCGAAGCGGCGGAAGCAGCCACCGCGGCGGGCGGCTCAGCGCGGCTCGCCCGCGCCTTGAAGGTGGGAGGGGCGGTCTTGTTACTCGCCGAACTCGCTACGAGCGGCGCGAACGAAGCTGGTGTGTGGGACATCTTCTCTGCGCCTGTGCGGCTCGGGATCGAGGCATATCAGGAATCCAAGGCGGCCGCCAAAGACGCAGTCAAGTCGTGGCTGAGTCTGGGCCCGCGACTCAGTCTCGAGGTCGATCGGAACACGCGACGGTAGCTCGATGGAGAATAAAGTGTCGGCGCATGGAGGTGAGGTGAACGATGCCGGAACAATTTACAGTAAGCGGCCAAATACGCTACTCCGACGAGCGCTCGGTTGCCGGAGTAATGGTACAAGCCTTAGACAAGGACCTTCCCAGCTTAGAGCACCGCGCAGGTTCCGGCCCGCAAGAGCTGGGAAGGACTGTAACTGACCGTGAAGGACGATTCACCATTGGTTTTACAGACGAACGATTTCGTCGCGGTGACGCGCCCGAAAATGCTT
>Ga0187894_10000570_pt1 | contig 49489 bp, 45 predicted proteins | sample GBC1701081metaG_FD_136650 | JGI IMG/M metagenome (GOLD analysis project Ga0187894, IMG submission 136650) | White microbial mat communities from a lava cave in the Kipuka Kanohina Cave System on the Island of Hawaii, USA - GBC170108-1 metaG ... | reverse complement strand
CTAGTGTCAGGGGCCATTGTCGCCTTCGCGCCGAGCTATGCCGTGCTGATGACCGGTCGGGCGCTGCTTGGCATCGCGATCGGCGGCTTCTGGTCGATGTCGACCGCGACGGTGATGCGGCTGGTGCCGGAGGCCTCGGTGCCGAAGGCTCTCGCCATTCTCAATGGCGGCAACGCGCTCGCGGCCACGATCGCGGCTCCTCTGGGCAGCTTCCTGGGCGCGTTCATCGGGTGGCGCGGCGCATTCTTCTGCGTGGTGCCGCTTGCCGCTCTCGCTTTGTGCTGGCAGTTGATGAGCCTTCCGGCGATGCCCAGCGAGCGCCCGTCCGGTGCCGGCAATGTGTTCCGGCTTCTCGGCCGGCCCAACGTGGCCCTCGGCATGGCGGCGATTCTCTTCTTGTTCATGGGACAGTTCGCGCTGTTCACCTATCTGCGCCCGTTCCTCGAAACGGTGACCCGCGTCGATGTGTCGATGCTGTCGCTCATTCTGCTGGTGATCGGCGTGACCGGCCTCGCCGGCACGATGCTGATCGGCTCGGTACTGAACTGCAGCATGTATGGTGTCCTCATCGTGATCCCGCTGCTGATGGCTGGCATTGCCCTGGCCCTGGTCACTTTCGGCGGGTGGGTGGCCGGGACGGCTCTGCTGCTCGGCGCGTGGGGCCTGATCGGCACGCCCGCACCGGTCGGCTGGGGCACATGGCTGTCCAGAACCCTGCCGGCAGATGCGGAGGCCGGCGGCGGTCTGATGGTCGCGACCATTCAGTTTGCGATCACACTAGGGGCGGCCGCGGGGGGCACCCTATTCGACATGTGGGGCTATCAGTCGACCTTCGGCGCGAGTGCGGCACTGCTCGTCATGGCCGCCCTGCTGGCCTTCCTGGCGTCGTGCACGGGTCGGTTCCCGTCGGCCTGACGTGGAACAATAGACCGGCGCGGTCATTGCTGACCTCCCATTCGTTCAAGCCGGCTTCTCTGGCATCGGCTGGACCGCCGGGCGCATGCGCTTGAAGGCCTTGCAGAGGCCGCCTTTGCCTCTTGACAAAATTGCGTAAATTACACATTTTACACGGAAGAAGGAGGCTGACGTCATGGCGACAACACGCGACGTACCGGCGACCGAGTTTTCCCGGAATTTTGCCCGATATCGGGACGAAGCCATAGAAACCAAAATTATCCGCGTAACCAGCCATGGCCGGGTGATCGGGGCGTATCTTTCGGCGAGCGAAGCGGCACACTACGAGAAGCTCAAGCGCAAGGAACAAGAGTCGCTCCGTGTCGGAGACCTTCCTGACGATGTCGTGGCGGCGATCGAAGCGGCAGAGTACGGTGTCGAACCTAAATGAGCCTCCCGGTTCCGAAGCCGGGCCTGGTCATCCGCTACAGTTTCTTGTGGAGCAGTGAACATGCTGAGGGGACGACGGAGGGTGCCAAAGATCGGCCTTGTGCGATTGTCGTGGCCGCGGGCCGCGATCCCAATGGCGACATTCAAACCATCGTCGCTCCTATCACGCACCGGCCGCCTGTAGACTTGGCGGCCTCCATCGAGATTCCTGCCACGACATGCAAGAGCCTGGGCCTGGATAGCGGCAGGCATTGGCTACGCTGAATCGTTTCGTCTGGCCCGGATACGACCTGCGGCCTATTCCGGATCGGTCCGGCCGATATGACTACGGAATGCTACCGCCCGGTCTCTTTCAGCAATTGCGCGACGGCATCCTTGCGCGACAAAGGGCGAGGGCTGGGCAGATCATTTCCCGTGACAAATAATTGGCCATTGCAATCACGAAGCCCGATCGTCTTGTAGCGGGGAGTAGTCTAAGCCGGCTTCTCGGGCACCGGTTGGGCCGCCGGACGCGTGCGCTTGAAGACCTGGCCGAAGCCGCCGCGTTGCACGATCTGCTGGTCGGCCAGCGCGCCGATCAGGATGACGGTGCCGATCACGGCGAAATTGAGCGAGCTCGGAATGCCCAGCAGGTTGACCAGGTTCTGCAGCACCTGCAGCAGGATCGTGCCGAGCACGATGCCGAGCACCGAGCCTTCGCCGCCACGCAAGGAACAGCCGCCGAGAACGGCGGCGGCGATGGCATAGAGCTCGTAGAAATTGCCATGCGAGGCGGGTGAGATCGAGCGCGTATACATGGCGAGGAAGATGGCGGCGAGGCCGGTAAGGCCGCCGCAGATGATATAGGCGGAGGCGATGACCCGCCCGGTGCGGATGCCGGAATAGCGTGCCGCCTCTTCGTTCTTGCCGACGGCGAAGAGATAGCGTCCGAAGACCGAGCGGTGCAGCACCACGCCCATGACGATCGCGATGAGGATGAAGGCGATGAAACTGTGCGGAATGCCGAAAGTGCGGCCGGCCACCAGCCATTCGAGTGTCGGGAAGCTGGTGCCGAAGGCGAAGCCCGCTGTCGCATCCTCGGTATAGAAGCGAGCGATGCCACGATAGATCAGGAGGCCGCACAGCGTCACGATGAAAGGCTGCAGGTTCATCCGCGTCACCAAAAAGCCGTGCAGCGAGCCGAGCAGCAGACCGCCGCAGACGATGAGCAGGAAGGCCAGCACCCAATTCACCTGATAGGTGGAAAGCAGGTCGATGAAGATGACGCCGAGGAGCGCCAGCATCGAGCCGACCGACAGTTCGATGCCGCCGGTGATGATGACGAAGCCGACGCCGATCGAGAACAGCCCATAGAGGCCGATGAGGTTCATGGTGTTGGAGAGATTGATCGGCAGGAGGAATCGCGGATTGATGAAGGCGACGATGGCGCCCACCACCAGGATGAAGATCAACAGGCCGAGATCTTTTTTCAGCATTTCTATTCCTCAAAACCCTCACCCTGAGGTGCCCGCCGAAGGCGGGCCTCGAAGGGTGGCAAGCGGCAAGACCGTTGTCCCTGGATCATGCTTCGAGGCTCGCTTCGCTCGCACCTCAGCATGAGGGGGCACTTTGTGGGGCGATTTTTTCCAAGATCATGACTGTTCACTCCCTATTGCAGCCTCTGGCCGACCGCCAGCTTGAGCACGTTGTCTTCGCTGAACCGGTCGCGCGCCAGGAAGCCGCTGATTTGGCCTTCATGCATCACCGCCATGCGGTCGCTGACCCCGATCACCTCTTCCATGTCGCTCGAGATCATCAATATGGCGACACCGCGATCGCTTAGAGCCCGCATCAGCTCATAGATCTCCTGCTTGGCGCCGACATCGACGCCGCGCGTCGGCTCATCGAAAATGATGATCTTAGGCTCCATCGCGAGCCATTTGGCGAGCACGACCTTCTGCTGGTTGCCACCCGAGAGCGTGCCGGCCAGGGTGCGGATCGAACGCGACCTGATATTGAGCTGCTTGCGCTGGTGCTCGGCATTCTGGGCTTCGGGGACCGCCTGCATGAGATAGTTGCGGGAATAGGCGGCAAGATCGGGAAGCGAAATGTTCTCCGAGATCAAAACATCGAGCAGGAGACCCGAGCGTTTGCGGTCCTCGGGAACGAGGAAAATGCCGTTATCGATCGCTTCGCGCGGCGATGCGATCGTCAGGATCTTGCCATGGAGCCTGATGTCGCCGCCGAGCTTGCGATCGATGCCAAAGAGGACCCGGGCGAGCTCGGTGCGGCCCGAGCCGACCAGCCCGGCAAGGCCCAAGATCTCGCCTTCCCGCAAGGTGAGGCTGACACTGCGGTGGGGGAAGGCCGCGGTACGCAACTCATCGAGAATGAGAGCATCGCCGCGCGGCGGTGCGGCGGGCGGCAGGTAGAGCGATTTGAGGCTGCGCCCGATCATCAAGCGGATCATCGCCTCATGAGTGATCTGGCTGCGGTCGAGCTCGCCCACTTTGCGCCCGTCGCGCAGGACGATCACCCGGTCGGCGCAGCGCTCCACCTCATGCAGGCGATGCGAGATGAAGATGACGCTCACTCCTGACGCCTTGAGATCGGCGATGATCTTGAGAAGGCGAGTGGTCTCGGTCACCGTGAGGCTCGAGGTCGGCTCGTCCATGATGACGACACGCGCATCGAGCGACAGGGCCTTGGCAATCTCGACGAGTTGGCGCTGCGCCAGCGACAAATCGGCGACGGATGTCGCGGGCGTAAAGTCGGCGCCTAAGAGGTTGAGGAGCTTTTGCGTCTCCAGAAGCATGGTCCGGTTGTCGACGAGTCGAAGCGGACCGCCTTTGAGCGGCTCACGCCCGATGAAGACATTGGCCGCCACATCGAGATTGTCGAAGAGATTGAGCTCCTGATGCACGAAGGCGATGCCGGCGCGGGAAGCCTCCGCCACGCTGAGAGCCGCATGGGCCGTGCCCGAAATGCGGATCATGCCTTGATCCGGCGCCACGACGCCGCCCAGGATCTTCATCAAGGTCGATTTGCCGGCGCCGTTTTCGCCCACGAGCCCGACCACCTCGCCATGGGCGATGGCGAAATTGACATTGTCGAGGGCGACGACCCCCGGATAAGCCTTGCTGATGTCGCTGAGTTCCAGAAACGGCGCGGCCATTGCCGGCTCAAGCTCCTCGCATCTCGATGACGACCTTTTCGAATCCTCTGACGATTTCGAGGGAGATGCAAGCAAGGTTGCGGCCGGCATCCCGAACTGCCGGCCGCGAGGCCCCGGATCTTACTTTCCGACCCTGGCCTTGAGCTCCGCCTCGAAGGCATCGACATTGCCCTTCTCGATCACCTGGCCGGGCACGATGATGAGGCCGTCCGCCGGGATGCCGGACTTGTCGCCCTCGAGAACTTTCGCCATCAGTTTCATGCCCTGATAGCCCCATTCATAAGGGTTCTGCACGACGGTGCCTTCGATCGTGCCTTCGCGCACGCCGCCCAAGGTGATCGGGTCTTCGTCGAAGCCGATGACCTTGATCTGGCCGAGCTTGCCCGATTCCTTGAGCACCTCGTAGATCCGCGGCGTATTGTACGAATAGAAGCCGACCATGCAGGTGACGTCAGGCATGGCGGCGAGCGCGTCCTCGACATTGCGCTTGGCGCGCGTCTGGTCGATATCATCGCCGCGCACATCGACGAGCTCGACCTTCGAGCCCTTGATGACTTCCTTGACGCCTTCGATACGCTCGCGCGCATTGTCGGCGCCGGGCAGGCCGACGAAGCCGACGCATTTGCCGCCCTCGGGCAGCGCCTTCAGCATCAACTGGCCGGCATTCTTGCCGAGCTCGACATTGGAGCTGCCGATATAGGCGATGCGCTTGCTCTGCGGCGCGTCGCTGTCGGTGGTGAAGAGGGGCACCTGGCCGCCGACCCGGTCGAGCGCTTCGGTCGAGGTCTTGGGATCGATGGCGCTCACCATGATGGCCGAGACGCCGGCCGCGACGAGGTCATCCATCAGGCGCTGCTGGATCGCGGCCGCCGCCTGCTCGGGATATTTGAGCTCGAGCGTGTAGTTGGGGAGCTCCTCCTGCGCCTTCTTGACGCCCGCTTCGGCGATCTTCCAGAAATCCGATGCGCCATTGACGACGAAGGCGAGCGTCTTCTTGTCCTGAGCCGTAGCGCTCATCGTCATCGTCATCGACAGAGCCATCGCCAAGGCGGCACCGGCCATGAGCAAACGTTTCATGCTTTCCTCCCTGAAGTGCCGTCCGGCAGATTACCGAACGGCAGAAACTGTGCTGTTTATTTGTATGACAAAAGCTATGCGATTGATCGCAAGGCGTCAATACGGAGCGATCATTGATCCGATGCGTCGCCCGATTTTGATTGACGCAAGACGCGACCGTCGCAAGCTGACGGGATTCGCTCAGCAAAACCCTGCATTCCATCAGATGTTTGAACTGAGGGTCAGAGTGGGAGGTAAACTTGCCTCCTTAGATACTGTCTCGCTCTGAGAACAGATCGCGCCTCCTGGCGCTCAAGCTGCTTTCTTGGACTTGCGGACCTCGATGTGGACCTCATCGCCCATGCGCTCGAGAAAACCCAACAGCATTTCAAGAGAGAACTTGCTCAGCTTTCCGCGCATAAGGTCAGAGACGCGGGGCCGGCTGATGCCGAGCATCTTCGCCACTTCGGGCTGGCTCCATTTGCCTTTCTCGATCTTCTGACGGATGAGGATCATGAGATTGGCGCGGCGCTCCAGAGCGCGGGCTTTAATGGGATCGTCCTCAATCGCGTCCCAAACGCTGTCAAATACCTCGATCTTCATGGGCGAGGGCCTCCATGGCCTAAGAAATCTCGCGAAGGCGGCGCTTCGCTAGATCAATATCCTTTTGCGCGGTCTGTTGCGTTTTCTTTTGGAAGGCATGCAGGACATGAACCTTCCCGGCGATCTTGGCGACATACACCACGCGGTAAGCGCCGCTCGCCTCTTGCGTCCTCAATTCCCGGACGCCCCGACCGATAGACGGCATGGGCTTCCAGTTTTTCGGCTCCAGATCGTTTTGAACGTCCCAGAGCTGAGCGCCAAGGTCAATCCGCGCGTCTTGCGGAAACGCCTGAAGGTCTTCACGGGATGAACCGAGAAAGAACACTTTCCGTGGCGCTTTCATGCATTGTCGGTATCAAAACTTATACTTATTTGCAAGAGGGAGATTAGAAATTTGACCGGCACGCGGCCTTGAGCCGGCAAGCTTTTTCGGGCGTTCTGCTTTAGCGCCGGCCTGCCTCGAACAGGAACCACACGCGCCGCTCGGCCTGGTCGATCCAGTTCTCGAGCAGGCTCGCGGTCGCGACATCGCCATGCTCGTCGCACACATCGTGCGTTTCGCGCATGCGCTGGGTGAGCTCCAGATTGTCTTCGCGCAATTCGGCCAGCATATCGTCCGGTGTGACGAAATCGGCGTCGTTGTCGGCCACGCGCTGCAATTTGGCGATATGGCCGATCGATCGGATGGTCGTTCCGCCGATCTTGCGCGCCCGCTCGGCGATCTCGTCCGTCGTCGCGAAGATCTCGGCGGCCTGCTCATCGAGCAGCAGGTGATAGTCGCGGAAATGCGGGCCTGAGACATGCCAGTGGAAGTTCTTGGTCTTGAGATAGAGCGCGAACATGTCGGCCAACAGAGCGGCGAGGACGGCGGAAATGTCCTTGACCGCGTTCTCACCCAGATTGCCAGGGGTGGCGAGAGGAGCTTTTCTGAGCTCACGAGCGTCTTTGTCCATGGATGGCCTCCGGGGATGGATGCGAATTGCGCAGATCGATCTTTGTGAAGCGCGTGACCGGCGGAAAGTTCCATGCCTCGCGATCAGACGCTTACCCCCGCAACTATGTCGCGGGGCAAGGGGAGGCCCCTAATGAATTTTCAGCAACAGCCTATTGTGCCGGTTCCGAAGGCCGCTTGAACTTGAATAGTCCCGTGGGCGCGTATTTGTAGGTAGCGCCCCGGGCCTTGAAGCCCGGCAGGCACATCTGGACGAGCTGCTCGGCGACCTCTTCGGCGCTCGGCACGATCTCAGGGTCTTCGCCCGGCATGGCTTGTGCCCGCATGCGGGTGCGCGTCGGCCCAGGACTGAACATGTTCACGCTCACCGTCGTCTGCGCACTTTCCGCCACATAGGTGCCGACCAGCGCCTCGAGCGCTGCCTTGGACGTCGAATAGGGGCCCCAATAGGCGGTCGTCTTATAGGCCTGACCGGAGGTCAGGAAGATCGCGCGCCCGTCGTCCGAACGTCTGAGCAGGGGATCGAGCGAGCGGATGAGCCGCCAGTTGGCCGTTACATTGACGGCCATCACCTCATCCCAGGTCTTGGGCTCGATATGGCCCAAGGGCGAAAGCTTGCCGAGGACGCCGGCATTGCCGATGAGGATATCGAGCTTGCCCCAGCGTTCATAGATCGCAGCACCCAGCCGGTCGAGAGCGGGATAGTCCTTGATGTCGGCGGGCACCAGCGTCGCCGAGCCGCCTACGCTCTTGATCTCATCGTCGAGCTCCTCGAGCCCGCCCTGGGTGCGGGCGAGGGCGATGACATGGGCGCCTTTCCGGGCGAGGCCCAGGGCTGCATATTTGCCGATGCCGCGCGACGCACCGGTGACGACCGCGATGCGGTTCTCAAGTTCTCTGGTCATGAAAGCTCAGCCGGCCTCGGCGAGGAGCGAAAGCTGCTGCTTGGCCGATTCACCGACGATGTCGGTGAGGTGGGTCGGATAATCACCGGTGAAGCAGTGATCGGTGAATTGCGGCCGGATAGGATCGCGCTTGTCGAAGCCTACGGCACGATAAAGCCCGTCGACCGAGAGGAAGGCGAGCGAGGCGACGCCGATATAATCGCGCATCTCTTCCAGCGTATGGGTGGCGGCGAGCAGCGATTTCTGCTCCGGCGTGTCGATGCCGTAGAAATCGGGATGCCGGATCGGCGGGCAGGCGATGCGCATATGCACCTCGCGCGCTCCCGCTTCATACATCATGCGCACGATCTTGACCGAGGTGGTGCCGCGCACGATCGAGTCATCGACCAAGAGCACACGTTTGCCGCTGATCACGGCGCGATTGGCATTGTGCTTGAGCTTGACGCCGAGAGCCCTGATGGTCTGGGTCGGCTCGATGAAGGTGCGCCCCACATAGTGATTGCGGATGATACCGAGCTCGAAAGGAATCTTGGCCTGCTGCGCATAGCCCAGCGCCGCCGGCACGCCCGAATCCGGCACCGGGATGATGACATCGACATCGGCCGGCGCCTCTTGCGCCAGCTGGCGGCCGAATTGCTTGCGCACCTCATAGACCGAGCGCCCGCCCAGGATGCTGTCGGGCCGCGAGAAATAGACATATTCGAAGACGCAAGGCCGCGCCTGCATGCGCGGGAAAGGTCTGAGCGACTCGACGCCGTCTTCGGAGATGACGACCACTTCGCCATTCTCGACCTCGCGCACGAAGCGGGCACCGATGATGTCGAGGGCGCAGGTCTCCGAGCACAATATATAAGCGCCGTTGAGCTCGCCCAGGATCAACGGCCTGATGCCGAGCGGATCACGTGCGCCGATGAGCTTCTTATTGGTTATGGCGACCAGGGAATAGGCGCCTTCGAGCGCCCTCAGCGCATCGATATAGCGCTCGACGAGGCGCGGCTTCTGCGAGCGAGCAACCAAATGCAGAATGACTTCCGTGTCCGACGTCGACTGACAGATGGCGCCTTGCGCCACGAGCTCGCGCCTGAGTGTCAGCCCGTTGGTGAGATTGCCATTATGCGCGACGGCGAGACCGCCGGTCGCGAGCTCCGCGAAGAGCGGCTGCACATTGCGCAGGATGGTCTCGCCGGTCGTCGAATAGCGCACATGGCCGAGCGCCATCCGTCCCTTGAGGCGCTTGATGGTCGCTTCGTTCGAGAAGTGATCACCGACGAGGCCGAGGCGGCGCTCGGAATTGAAGCGCTCGCCATTGAAGGCGACAATGCCGGCCGCCTCCTGGCCGCGATGCTGCAGCGCGTGGAGGCCGAGCGCGGTCAGGGCCGCGGCATCATCATGTCCGAATACCCCGAAGACGCCGCATTCCTCGCGCAGCGTGTCGCCGTCGAGATCGAAATTGAAATCAGGCGTCGGCGCCGTCATCGCGTCTGTCCTCAGTTGGGATTGGTCTGGCCGCCGAAATCCGGCTGCTCCTGGTTGTCGGGAGGCGGCGTGTTCTGGTTGCCCTGCGTTCCCTGGATCAGCTGGTCGAGGCCCTGCGACTCGTTCTTCTTGTAGCCTTCCTCGTCGCTCGGCGAGGCTTGCGTCTCGCCGCTCCCGGTCTGCGCCGCGGGCGGCTGCTGCACGGGCGTCTGGTTGGTGAGGATCGATGAGTTGGTCAGGGTCTCGGCGATATCAGGCGGCACCAGATCCAGAATGACGGCTCCGACCGACTGGATGACCGGCAGCGAGCGGGCGTTCTTCACCCAGTCCTCTTGCCGGTCGATGGGAATGAGCCAGCCATAGAAGAGATAGGCGATGACGACCAGCACCAGTCCGCGCCCCAGCCCATAGAAGAAGCCGAGCGTGCGGTCGAAGGCGCCGGCGGCGGAATCGACCACGACATCGGAGAGCTTGACGCTGATCAGCGACACGACGATCAGCACGACGAGGAACACCGCACCGCCGACGGCGATCTTGGCCACGATCTCGGGCTGGAGATATTGGCCGGCCATGCCGACAAGCTCACGCGAGTGGATGGCGAAATAGGCCGCGACCGCAGCCGCGCCCCAGGCGATGAGAGAGAGGACCTCGCGGGTGAAGCCGCGCATCAGCGCGAGCAGGCCCGAGATGATCATGATGCCGGCGAGAATGAGATCGAGCAGTTGAAATGGCATTAGCCAGTCCGTCCATTAAGGGCGTTTATCGGCGATCTTATAGGCAGCTTTTGTGGCATGGGCTAGGCGATTCGGGCGAGCCCTTTCGGCTGCGAGGCAGCCCAGGCCACAAGGTCGCTGATTGTCTCCAATGCTTTGATTCTAAAGCCTTTTGGCCCGGAAAGCTCGGGCCGCGCGGCGGTCACGGCCTCTCTCAGGCCGAGCTTGTGTGCCTCTTTGACACGCGCTTCCGCCAGCGATACCGGGCGAATGGCGCCCGACAGCGCGATCTCGCCGAACAGCGTCGTGCCATGCGGCACGATCGTGCCGGTGAGCGAGGAGAGAATGGCCGCGGCGACGGCGAGGTCGGCGGCGGTTTCCCGGACTTTGAGCCCGCCCGCGACATTGAGATAGACGTCATGGTTGCCGACCTGCACGCCGGCGCGGGCCTCGAGCACCGCCAAGACCATTGCGAGCCGGTTGGCGTCCCAGCCGACGACGGTCCGCCTTGGATTGCCGAAGGGCGAGGGCGAGACGAGCGCCTGGACCTCGATGAGGAGGGGGCGCGTGCCCTCGATGCCGGCGAAGACCGCCGAGCCCGGGGTCGGATGCTCGCCCGATCCCATGAACAGGCGCGAGGGATTGGCAACCTCCTTGAGGCCGCCATCCGACATTTCGAAGACACCGATCTCGTCGGTCGGGCCGAAGCGGTTCTTCACCGCTCTCAGGATGCGGAACTGGTGGCCGCGGTCGCCTTCGAAATAGAGGACCGTGTCGACCATGTGCTCGATGACCTTGGGGCCGGCAATCTGGCCTTCCTTGGTCACGTGGCCGACGAGCAGGATGGTCGTGCCCTTCTGCTTGGCGAAGCGGATGAGCGCTTCCGAGCCGGCCTTGAGCTGCGAGACGGTGCCGGGGGCGGCCTCGATGACCGGCGACCACAGGGTCTGGATCGAATCGATCACCGCGATCGCCGGCGCATCGCCTTCATTGAGCGTCGTCACGATGTCGGAGACATTGGTCTCGGTGGCGAGCAAAACGGCGGTGTCGGCGATGCCGAGCCGCTCGGCCCGAAGCCTCACTTGCGCGATCGCTTCCTCGCCCGAGACATAGATCACCCGGCGGCCCTTATTGGCGAGCGCCGCCATGGCCTGGAGCAGGAGGGTGGACTTGCCGATGCCGGGATCGCCGCCGACGAGCACGCCCGAGCCCGGCACGAAGCCGCCGCCCGCCACGCGGTCGAGCTCGGCGATGCCGGTTTCGATCCGCGCCGGTGCCGCCGTGTCGCCCTTGAGGCCAACGAGCCGCGTCACCCGGCCTTTCGGCAGGCTGGCACCCTTGGCGCCCGAGACGGGTGCCGCCGCCGCTTCCTCGACGATGGTGTTCCATTCGCCGCAATTGTCGCAGCGCCCCGCCCATTTCGACGAGACGGCGCCGCAGGACTGGCAGACGAATTGGGAAGCTGATTTGGCCATGCGCCCCTATTTGGCGTGCCGGGGCGAGGGAGGCAAGGCCTCTAAGACCTCCCGGAACTTTGCCGGCGCTTGCGTGGACGCAAAAAGGGCGCGTGATCCGAAGATCACGCGCCCCATTATTGCGCACTCAGCATCCCTGGCCGGTCGATGGATCGCATCCTGCTTTGGGCTGCTCGCCTTGCGTCGGCTCTTCAGAAGACTTTGACTTCTTCTTTTTCATCGGCTCCTGGCCTTGCTCGGGCTGGGCTTCTTGCGGCTGAGCCGGCTGCCCGTAAGCCTTCGACTTCTGCTTCTTCCTGATCATCTCACCCTGGCCTTCTTCAGGCTGAGCTTCCTGCTGCCGAGCGGGCTCTTCCGTCCCCTTCGCCTTCTGCTGCTTCTTCTTCGTCGGCTGCTGGCCTTCTTCAGGCGGGGCTTCCTGCTGCTGGCCAGGCTCTTCGGTCCCCTTCGCCTTCTGCTGCTTCTTCTTCATCGGCTGCTGGCCTTCTTCAGGCTGGGCTTCCTGCTGCTGGCCAGGCTCTTCGGTCCCGGTCGCTTTCTTCTTTTTCGTAGGCTGCTCCTGACCCTCAGTCGTCGTTGTTCCTTGCTCCTGGGTCGTGCCCTGGCCTTCGGTGGTCGGCTGCTGGCCTTGCGGCGTCTCGCCGGTCTGAGTTCTCTGCTTCTTGACTTCTTCGACGTCCTTGACCTGGGACGGCTTGGCGCCTTTTTCTTCCTTCACTTCGCCGCTGAAGACCGCGACTTCGCCTCGCGTTCCCTTGCCGACCTGTTTCGGATCGTCGGTCTGCTTCACCTGGACCGTTTCGACCTTCTTTTCCGTCGTCTTCTCGACATAGCCGACATCGATGACATTGTTGACGACGACGTTGTTCACGATGGTCACATTGCCGAGGGGCTCGGCGGCTTCGACGAAGCGGACGCGCTCGGTGTCATCGCTGACAACCACGACCGACAGGTCGTCATCCAGGAAGTCCCGAGACGGCACGGCGACCCAATAATCGTCGGGAATATCCTCGATCTTGACCTCTATGGAGACATCATCACCGCCGGGAGGCAGGGGCGCCCACACGACGTGGTCGGAGCTGCGCCGCCAGGAGACCCAGGCCGGCGCCCAGCGCGTGCCGGGAACCCAATACCAGCCGATGTCTTCCGCATAGCCCCAGCGGCCATAGTGGTAGGTCGCCCAACCGAAAGGCTCATTGGACACCCAGAGCCAGCCATAGCGCTTGGTGTGGACCCAGTGGCCTACCGTATAGGGTCGCCAATGCGCCGGCAGGTCCGCGGGCACGAATACATAGGTATCTTGGTAGCTGGTCCAGCTCCCAAATGGCGCCAGGTCGTCATAGAAGGCGTTGATAGATATGCTGGTTCTTGCTTGTGCGATCGAGGGTATGTCGAGGATCGGCGTCACCGAGGGTGAAACGATCGCCAGCGCCGCAGTGGCGATCGAGTACACAAGTATGGATCTGAGCCGCATGGCAATCTCCTTCAGGGAAAGTCCGTCAAGGAGCTAAGCCACGCCTTTCATTCAGTTCCTCGGGAACGCTGCTGAACGCGCCTTTTTCAAGCGGTTATCCCGCTGAACAACAATCCGTAACAACATGTGATGGGGCAATCGGTCCTACATGAATCCGTACACGGAATTGGAACCTTCGCGCATTTTGGGCGTCGATCCATTGCCTGCACGGACTCCCCGCGAGCATGTCCGCGAAGAGGCTGCCGTTTCATGAAGAAGTAGGCCATCGTGATGACAGAAGCTGCCCCTCGCGATTTCACACTGAATTTCGGGCCGCAGCATCCGGCGGCACATGGCGTGCTGCGGCTGATCCTCGAGCTTGACGGCGAGATCGTCCGGCGCGTCGATCCGCATATCGGCCTTCTCCACCGCGGCACCGAGAAGCTGATCGAATACAAGACCTATTTGCAGGCGCTGCCTTATTTCGACCGCCTCGATTATGTCGCGCCGATGAATCAGGAACACGCCTTCTGCCTGGCGGCGGAAAAGCTCCTTGGCCTCGCCGTTCCAAGGCGCGCGCAGCTCATCCGCGTTCTCTATTCCGAGATCGGCCGCCTCCTGTCGCATCTGCTCAATATCACGACGCAGGCCCTGGATGTCGGCGCCTTGACGCCGCCCCTCTGGGGCTTCGAGGAGCGCGAGAAGCTGATGGTCTTCTATGAGCGCGCCTCGGGAGCGCGCATGCATGCCAATTATTTCCGCGTCGGCGGCGTCCATCAGGATCTGCCGCAGGCGCTCCTCGACGATATCGGCGCGTTCTGCGAGCCCTTCCTGAAAAGCTGCGACGACATGGAGGGCCTCCTGACCGAGAACCGCATCTTCAAGCAGCGCAACGTCGATATCGGCGTCGTCAGCCTGGATGAAGCCTGGGGATGGGGCTTCTCCGGCGTCATGCTCAGGGGATCGGGCGCGGCCTGGGACCTGCGCAAGGCGCAGCCCTATGAGTGCTATTCGGAGCTCGATTTCGACATTCCCATCGGCAAGAACGGCGACTGCTATGACCGCTATCTCATCCGTATGGAGGAGATGCGCCAGTCGATCAGGATCATGCGGCAATGTCTCGACAAGCTCGGTCTTGCCGAAGGCAAGGGGCCGGTGGCGGCCGATGACCGCAAGGTCGTTCCGCCGCTGCGCGCCGACATGAAGCGCTCGATGGAAGCGACCATCCAGCATTTCAAGCTCTATTCGGAAGGCCATCATGTGCCCAAGGGCGAGGTCTATGCGGCGGTCGAGGCGCCGAAGGGCGAATTCGGCGTCTATCTCGTGGCCGACGGCACCAACCGGCCCTATCGCTGCAAGATCAGGGCGCCGTCCTTCGCCCATCTGCAGGCGATCGATGCCCTGTGCCGCGGCCATATGCTGGCCGACGTGTCGGCGATCATCGGCACGCTCGATATCGTCTTCGGCGAGATCGACAGGTGAGACGCGAAAACATCACGGGAAGGTCGGGGGCGGACTCTTGCCGGCCGCCCTCTTGCCGCCGGCCGAAACCTTGGCGGCCTCGTCTGCCATCGGCCACAAGGCTCTGATGTCCTTCGGCAGGGCGTCGCAGACCTTGACGACCTGGCCGTGCTCGATGTGATCGCCGATGGTCCGGAACACGGCCGTAACCGCTTTTTGGACATTCACCGGCCTGATGTCGCCGAGCGAGCGCTCGACCTCGGCCAGGAACTCGTCCGCTGAATGGAGATCGGTGGGCTTTCCGGCGGGCGACCATTGATCGAAATAGAGGCCGCGCACCAGCAAGGGCAGTTGCGAGCCGAGATGCACCGCAAGGCCGAGGATCAGGCGGTCGCGCAGGATCCTGAGCGTCGCCCCGAGCACATGCCAAGCGACCTTTCGGTCGGGGCCGATCTCTTCCATGATCTGGTCGAGCCAGATATTCGTTGTCTGCAGCGTTTTGTCGAAGATATCCAGTCCGGTGGCGCTCATGGGCCTTCTCCCTGAAAGCTTGAGATGTCGAAGGGGGAACGAAAACACGGAGAAAATGTTCCTCCGTCCTGCTCGCTAAAGCCGCCTGGCTCGGGTTTCAGGCGGCCGCGAACGGTCAGCAAAGCGCGCGACACCGCCACCAGGAGATCGGTCTGGGTGACGATCCCGGCGGTTCCGGCCGCCATGATCGGTGATGACCACCGCCGTTGCTGAGGAGGGGGATGAGATCGGTGATCGGCGTGTCGGGCCGCGCCGTGACGGAGGATATCCCGTCGAGACGAGGTGTCAAGAAAAGGCCTTGCGGGCCGGCGCCCGCCCCATGTCAGTTCGACAGGCCGGCTTCCGAGACCAGCACCGGATCGTCGCGATAGAGTTTTGGGAACAGGCGCTGCAGATTGGCGACCTTCGGCAGGTCGTTATAGACGATATAGGGATAGGTCGGATTGAGCGTCAGGAAATCCTGATGATAGGCCTCGGCCGGATAGAAGTCGTGGCCGGACTCGATCGTGGTGACGATCGCCGCATGATAGACCTTGGCCTGATCAAGCTCCGCGATATAGGCCTTGGCGACCTTCGCCTGCTCGTCGCTTAACGGAAATATGGCCGAGCGGTATTGCGTGCCGACATCCGGTCCCTGGCGGTTGAGCTGGGTCGGATCATGGGCGACGGAAAAATAGATCTGCAGGATGCGGCCATAGCTGATCTTGCTCGGGTCGAAGGTGATCCTGACCGACTCGGCATGGCCCGTGGCGCCGCTGCCCACAGTCTCATACTGCGCCGTCTTTGCTTCGCCGCCGGCATAGCCCGATACCGCGTTGCTCACGCCTGCGACACGCTGGAACACGCCTTGCACGCCCCAGAAGCAGCCGCCGGCGAGGATCGCCGTTTCCGACTTGGCGTTGCTCGCCTTTTCATCGAGAATAGGCGCGGGGATCTCGAGGCCTTCCTGAGCGAAGGCCTTATGGGTATCGAGCAGCGTGCCGCCGGCGAGCAGGGCCGCCGCTGCAGCCAAAAGCCGGATCGAACGCATTGAAAGGGATGAATAGGCCAGGGCCATGGGTGATCTCCACTGTGAGCCGAAAGCTAGGTCGCGGGCTCGCCCCGCCATGCCGATCAATACGCCCGGGCTTGAGGCTTTGTTACGACTGTCGAGAAGATCACGGGCAATTGAACAGGCTTCTATTTCGCCATTTCGAGTTGGCCGCGAATCTCGCCATCCGGATATTTCGCGGTGTGGATATTGATGTACCATTTCCCGGCTTGCAGATCTTTGATCTGATCGTCTGTGACAGAAGCAGAGCCTTCCTCGACCTTTCCCGAGATGTCGACCGCAGGCCCCGCATTCTCGCCCGGCCCGGCGGGCCCGTGAAAATGGGCGGCGGTTACATCGCCGGAAAGGCCGCTGAAGGTCGTTTTCCAGGCAACCGTCTTCTTCTCGGTATCGAGCGTCACCATGGCATTGCCGTCGCCGGAACTTTGCGCAGGCGGCACCTCGCTCGACGCCTTGAGGTCGGCTTTGAACATCATCGTTTCGCCGAGAGCCGGCGTGGCGAGCAACAACAGGCCGACAAGCCCGGCCAAGGGCATTCTCTGAGTATGGGCCATGGTTTCCTCCATCTCGGTGACGATGGGGGAACCCACGGGCCGTTCATCTGGTTCCTAAACGGCGTCAGGCGCCTTTTTCGAAGGTGATACGCCCGTCGCAAATCGTCACCACGGGCTTGATCGTGGAGATACGCTCTGCCGGCGTCACCTCGATATCGCCGTCGAGCACGACCACATCGGCGAGCAATCCCTGTTTCAACCGGCCCTTCTTGTGTTCAGCGAATTCGGTATAGGCGCCGTCGGAAGTGAAAGCGGCGATCGTGTCCATGAGGCCTTGGCGCTGCGGCGGACAGTCGGGCTCGAGTGGCACTTGCGTCATCGCCGACTGCATGCCGAGCAAGGGATCGAGCGGCGAGATCGGCCAGTCGGAAGAGAAGCTCATATGGGCGCCGGCCTGGCGCAAGGTCTGCCAGCCATAGGCGAAGGGCAATTTCCGGCCGATGCGCTCACGGCAGGGCTCGAGCGGAATGCCGGGCACGCCCAAACCCACGATGGGCTGCATCGAGGCCACGACACCCAATTCCTTGAAGCGCTTGATGTCGGCGGGATCGATGACTTCGATATGCTCGATGCGATGACGTGAATCGCGTTGGCCATTCGCCTGGCGCGCCGCTTCATAGCCGTCAAGCGTGCGCCGCACCGCCCCGTCGCCGATCGCATGGACGCTGATCTGCAGACCGTGCCTGTCGGCGCGGGTCGCGACTTCGTTGAACTCCTGCGCGGTGAAGAGCGGCAGGCCGCGCTCGCCCGGGTGGTTCGGATAATCGTCGAGCATGAGCGCGGTCATGGATTCGAGCACGCCATCCATGAAGATCTTGACCCGGCCCGAATAGAGCATGTCGTCATTGTAGCGCCGGCGCATTTCGAGCGCCTCATCGACGCGCTCGAGAGGAAAGTAGTTCTTCTGGTGCCACGGCACTTGCACCCGGCAGATCAGGTCGCCGTCCCGGCGCAGCGCGTCGAGAAGCTCGAGCTGATAGAAATTGCCGTCCATATTGTGAATGGAGGTGATGCCCAGCGAGGCGCAATAGTCGAGGCCACGCTTCAACGCCGCCATGTCGGTGCGCCGCTGCGCCGCGGTCGCGGGCGGCGCCGGATCCTCGCCGGTTGCCAGGCCGAGCCCTTCGCGCCCCTGGGTCGGCGTCATCCGGAAGACCGCCTCATGCGCGGCAGGCTCCTTGAGCTCGCCTGTGGCAAGGCCGTCAGGTCCCATGACGATCTCATTGCCGGGCGGCAATTCCTTGCCGTGGAGAAGGCCTGCCGCTTTGAGCGCCGGCGTGTTGGCCCATACCGTGTGATGATCGAAGCAGGCCAGCATCAAGGGGCGGTCGGGCAGGATCCGGTCGAGATCGTGCCGCGTGATCACGCCCGTCGGCCGGATGGCCATGTAGGTGGCGCCATTGGCGACGATGATCCTGTCATCGGGCCGCGTCTCAGCATAGTCGCGCACCACTTTGGTCAGCGTATCGATGCCTTCGAGCCCGCTCACCATCAGGCTGTCGAGCTCGACCGCGCCCATGAAGAGATGCATGTGGCTTTCGATGAAGCCCGGCAGCACGCTTTTGCCCCTGGCGTCGATCACCCGCGTGTGTTTCGCCTTGAGGGCTGAGATTTCGTCCTTGCTGCCGACCGCAAGAAGGCGGTTGCCGGCGATCGCCAGCGCTTCGGCGCGCGGCCTTTCCCGGTCCATCGTCAGGATCTTGGCGTTTACAATGATGATGTCGGCTGAAGGCATGACAGGTCCATAGTGAAAGGGACCCGAAAATGCCCGCTTGAAATTCTCCCCGCAAGCCCCCACACTATCCCCGGTTTCAACAATCGAAAGGAGGTGATCCGATGTCGAGTGAGTTCACTGCTTTGATCAGGCTCGAGCGGATCGCAGCGGAGGCTCCTGGCCTTTTCTGATTGATCCCTGTTTCGGGATGCTGATCGAGGCATCTCACGGGAAGGGCCGCCGCGCGCGGCCCTTCTTTCATTGTGGCCGGGCTTGACCCGGCCATCCAGTCTTTCAACGGGCTCAGAAGCTTAAGTAAAGATCCTCCCATCCCGGGTTCAGCTTCTCAATGAGATCGAGCTTCCATTTGCGCGGCCACCGCTTCAACGAAGTCTCACGCTGAATTGCATCTGCGATCGATGGGTATGTTTCGTACCAAACCAGCATCTTGAGACCGTATTTGCGGGTGAAGAGTCACGAGCAATCTGTCCGGCCGTGTGTATGAGCAGGGCTGGAGTGTCGGCATGACTGGATGGCCGCCTCAAGGGCGGCCATGACGAGCTGGGAGGCTACGCCTTCAAAATTTCCATCTGGATCGGCCCTTCGGCGCGGCCGTGGATGAACTGGTCGACATAGGGGTTGCCGCTGGTGTCGACGGCACGCGCCGGGCCCTGCCAGATGATCTCGCCCTTGTGGATCATGGCGATGCGGTCGGCGATCTTGCGGGCCGAGACCATGTCATGGGTGATCGAGATGGTGGTGGCGCCGAGGCGCTTCACGCAATCGACGATGAGATTGTTGATGACGTCGGCCATGATCGGATCGAGGCCGGTCGTCGGCTCATCGAAGAAGATGATTTCGGGGTCGGCCGCCACCGCGCGCGCGAGGCCGACACGCTTCTGCATGCCGCCCGACAATTCTGCCGGATAGAGGCTGCCCACTTCCGGGCCGAGCCCCACTTGCCGGAGCTTCTCCATCGCGATATCGCGGGCTTCCTTGCGCGGCGTGTTGCGGCCCTGGATGAGGCCGAAGGCGACATTCTCCCACACGGGCAGCGAATCGAAGAGGGCCGCCCCCTGGAACAGCATGCCGAAGCGCTGCAGGAATTCGTCGCGATCTTTGCCGCGAAGCCTCGTCACTTCCTCCCCGCCAATGGTGATCGAGCCCGAATCGGGGCGCAGGATGCCGAGGATGGTCTTGATCATCACCGACTTGCCGGTGCCCGATCCGCCGATGACGACCATGGAACGGCCCTTCGGTACCGAGAGATTGACGCCGTTCAGGACGTTCTTCGGGCCGAAGGCCTTGCGCACATCCTTGAGCACGATATGGCCGGTTTCCTCCATCGCGTCACTCCGAGAACAGCAGCGAGGTGAGGACGAAATTGGCGGCGAGGATGAGGATGGCCGAGCTCACCACCGCATTGGTGGTGGCGCGGCCCACACCTTGCGCGCCGCCTTTCGAATGGAAGCCGTGATAGCAGCCCATCAGCGTGATGATGAAGCCGAACACCGCGGCCTTGATGAGGCCCGAGGTCACGTCGTCGATCTGCAGGAAGTCGACGGTGTTCTTGATATAGACATAGGAGTTGAAGCCGAGCGAGCGGGTGCCGACGATATAGCCGCCCATGATGCCGATCGTGTCGGCGATGCCGACGAGGATCGGCAAGGTGACGACGCCGGCGATGAGGCGCGGGCCTACGAGATATTTGAACGGATTGGTGGCAAGCGTGGTGAGAGCGTCGATCTGCTCGGTGACCCGCATGGTGCCGAGCTCGGCCGCGATCGAAGCGCCGACGCGGCCCGCCACCATGAGGCCCGCCAGCACCGGTCCGAGCTCGCGCGTGATGCCGAGCGCCACGATGGTCGAGACCAGGCTCTCGGCATTGAAGCGCGACCCGCCGAGATAGATCTGCAAGGCAAGCGCGCCGCCGGTGAAGAAGGCGGTGAGGCCGACGACCGGCAGCGAGTTGTAGCCGATCTTCAGCATCTGCTCGAAGATCTGGCGCACATAAATCGTCGGCGTCAGGCCCTGCAGCAGCGCGTCCTTGAGGAAGATCGCGATGCGCCCGGTCTCGGCGAGGAGGGCGAGCACGACGCTGCCCAGATTGGCGAGGAAGTTCACGGTGGCGGAGCCTTGGAGATGATCGATTCGCCACCCGAATATAGACGGGTGAAGCGCTGGCCTAAACGGGTGAGGAGCTCATAGGAGATGGTACCGGCCCATTCTGCCGTTTCATCGATGGCAATATTGCGACCGATCAGTTCCGCTCTTGTTCCGCGCTGGCAGAGATCGACCGGGACTGCCGTGACGTCGACCGCCATCATATCCATGGAGACTCGCCCGATCACCGGGCAACGCCTCCCGCCGATGAAGGCCTGGGCCGGCCCGTTGGTGGCGCGCGAGCTCAAGGAGCGCGGCACGCCGTCCTTGTAGCCGGCGCCCAGCACCGCGACGCGGGTCTGGCGCGTCGCCCGCCAGGTGGCGCCATAGCCCACACTTTCGCCGGCCGCGATCTCGCGCACCTGCAGCACCGTGCCTTCGAGATGCGCCACGGGCAGCATCGGGTTGCCGTCAGGGGCCACCGGATTGCCGCCATAGAGCGCGATGCCGGGCCGCACCAGGTCATGGGTGTAGTCGCTTCCTAAGAATATGCCGCTCGAATTGGCGAGGCTCGCTTTGACACCGGGGAGCCGCCGGCGCAAGGCGCCGAAGGCGGTCTTCTGGCGGGCATTGAGCGGATGGTTCGGCTCATCGGCGCAAGCGAGATGGCTCATCAGCAAGGCCAGGTTGAGCCGCGCCATGATCTCGTTATTGGCGATCAATGCCTCGAAGGCGGAAGGCGAAAAGCCCAGCCGGTTGATGCCGGTGTCGACATGGATGGCGCAAGGCAGGTTGCGGCCATATTCGGTGCCGAAGGCCGCCCATTCGCGGGCTTCCTCGATGGTGATGAGGGCAGGGCGCAGATCCTCGCGGGCATAGAATTCGGCCTGGCCCGGAAACAGGCCGTCGAGCACATAGATGACGGCTTCACGCGGCAAGAGGTGGCGCAACTCGCCGCCTTCCATGGGCCGCGCCACGAAGAAGGTGCGGCAGCCCGCCGCCCACAGAGCCGGCGCCACGTGATCGACGCCGAGACCATAGGCATTGCCCTTGACCGCCGCCCCGCATTCGGCCGCGCCGGCCTTGGCCTGAAGCCGCTTCCAGTTCTCCCGGATGGCGTCGAGATCGACGGTCAGGATAGCGCCGGCCAGATCGGTGGGCGGGCCGCTGATATGGGCATTATGGGCGGTCATGCCCTGCGCATAAAGCGGTAAACGGCTGAGGATGCAACCCTTTCAACTGGGAGCGTCAATCATCTGCGTTGATGTTTATACCCATATAGATATAATACGTCATGACTGACAGAACAAAGCGCTACGGCACAGACAACGTCCTCACAGATCTTGGGCTTCGTGATGACGAAGAGCTGACGGCCAAGGCAATTCTTGCCAAGAAGATAAACGACATCATCGAAAGCAGAGGGCTTACGCAATTCGACGCTGCGGAGCTTCTGGGGATGCCGCAGCCCAAAGTGTCGGCTATCCGCAATTACAAACTCCGGGGCATTTCGCTGGAACGCCTCATGCAGGCGCTGACGGCGCTCGGCCAGCATGTCGAGATCGTCGTTCGTCCAAGCGACAAGAAGATGCCAGCCCGCATCGACGTTGCTGCCTGAGTTCTCGGGATATTTGCTTCAGGTTACTGGAATTGCTCGGGCAGGTGATCCGATTTGACCAGATCCTGGAACTTGGTGAGCTGGGCGTCGAACTGCAATTCGACGGTGCCGGTGGGACCATGACGCTGCTTGCCGATGATGACCTCGGCTATACCGGTCACACGGTCATTTTTCTCCTGCCACTCGAGATGCTCGGGCGTATTGGGCCGGGGCTGAGTGCGTTGAAGATAGTATTCCTCGCGATAGATGAACAGCACGACGTCGGCGTCCTGCTCGATCGAGCCCGATTCACGCAGATCCGCGAGCTGCGGGCGCTTGTCGTCGCGGTTCTCGACCTGGCGCGAGAGCTGGGAGAGGGCGATGATCGGCACCTTGAGCTCCTTGGCCAGCGCCTTGAGGCCGACGGTGATCTCGGTGACCTCCTGGACGCGGCCTTCGGAAGCGCGCTTCTGCGAGCCGGCGAGGAGCTGGAGATAATCGACGATGAGGAGGCCCAAGCCGCGCTGGCGCTTCAAGCGCCGGGCACGGGCTGCGACCTGCGCGATGGTGAGGCCGCCCGTCGCATCGATATAGAGCGGCAGCGCCTGCAATTCGCGCGACACTTCGACGATGCGGTGGAATTCCTCCTCGGTGATCTTGCCGCGCCGGATGCGCTCCGAGGAGATGCCCGATTGCTCGGCGATGATGCGGGTCGCCAATTGCTCTTGCGACATTTCGAGCGAGAAGAAGCCGACGATGCCGCCGTCGAGGATGCGCACCGAGCCGTCCGGCTGGTGGTCGGCCTTGTAGTTCTTGGCCACGTGATAGGCGATATTGGTGGCAAGCGACGTCTTGCCCATGGCGGGGCGCGCGGCGAGGATGATGAGGTCGGAGGCCTGGAGGCCGCCCATCTTCTCATCGAGGTCGCGCAGGCCCGCCGAGATGCCGGACAAGCCGCCGTCGCGCTGATAGGCATTGGCCGCCATATCGACCGCTTCGGTGAGCGCCTTGCCGAAGACCTGGAAGCCCTGGCCGTATTTGCCCGTCTCGGCGATCTCATAGAGACTCTGCTCGGCGGTCTCGATGAGATCGCGCGCGGTCATGTCGACCGGCGTGTCGAAGGAGGTGTTGACGATATCGCTGCCGATGTCGATGAGCTTGCGGCGCTGCGCCAGCTCGTAGATGGCACGGCCATATTCTTCCGCATTGATGATGGTGGTGGCGGCCGCGGCGAGACGGGCGAGATAGGCGGGGCCGCCGATCTCCTTCAGCGTCTCGTCACGCTCGAAATAGGTCTTGAGCGTCACCGGCGAGGCGAGCTTGCCGGCGCGGATGAAGGTGGCGGCCGCCTCATAGATGCGGGCATGCACCGCCTCGAAGAAATGCGAGGGGTCGAGGAAAGACGACACCCGGTCGCAGGCCTCGTTATTGACCAGGATGGCACCCAGAAGCGCCTGCTCCGCCTCGATATTGTGCGGCGGCGAGCGGTAGGAGTCGGATTCTGGTTCGGGCTCGACGACCCGGGCGGCGTTCTGTGCGTTCATGGGACTGTGATAGCGACTGCCGCAGTCATGCGGCGATTCGTTTGGACATTATGCGCACTATCCACAGCCCAAGGAAATCGCTGATTTTTCACATGCGAGTGACGCGAAGCTATCTCGTTCTCAAGGCTGGGCTTTCTTCTTTTTGACAACCTTCTGGTCAGTAGCCTTCTGATCAGCAGCCTTCTTGTCAGCGGCCTTCTTGTCAGCGGCCTTCTTGTCAGGAGCCTTCTTGTCGGCAGCCTTCTTACCAGGAGCCTTTTGAGTAGACGCTTTCTGGTTGGATGCCTTCTGCTTGGAAGGTTTCGGCTTCGCCGTCTTCTTGGGAGGGGCAGGAGTTTCTTGAGGGACGGCGGACTCCTCGGCAGGAAGCTCTAGCGATTCCGGAGTTTCTTCTTGAACCTTGGCGGAATCTTCTTGGGCCTTGGCCGGGTCTTCTTGGGTCTTGGTGGACTCCTCTTGCGTCGCAGCGGGATCTTCTTGCGCCTTGGCCGGGTCCTCTTGGATCTTGGCAGCGTCTTCTTGCGCCTTGGCGGGGTCCTCTTGCGTCCCGGCAGAATCCGGTTGCGGCGGTTCGGGAGGAGGCTTCGGCGCGAAAGCGGCCAGGGCATCATCGATGCCCTTCATGCTCTGGGTGAAGAACTCGTCATATTGCGTGGTGCCGGTGGATTTATAGACATCCCACGCCGCCTGGACGGCGCGCTTGCCGTTTTCCAGCATCGCCTTGTCACGTTTGCGCCTGCCGATGCTGAATTGCGCGGCACCCAGATTGAGCTGGGTCTTCGCCCAGTCGAGCGGCTGCTTCTCGCGGCTGAGCACAGTGAGCGCGTTCTCCAATATGGTGATCGCACGCGTCATGCGCGGCGAATTGCGATCGCGTTCGCTGAGGAGGCGCATCACGGTGCCGAGATTGCTCTGCGTCATGGCCCAGTCGAGCGGGTTACGCTCTTTGGTCCGTTCCTGGAGGGCAGCCTCATAAGCGGCAATGGCCCTGATCAGGCCATCCACATTGTTCTTGCGTTCGGCGATCCTCTGCAGCGCCAGGCCGAGATTGTTCTGGGCTGACGACCATCGCCGCGGCACGTCTTCGCGTGACCAGACCGAAAGGGCGGCGTCATAGGCGAGAATGGCGTTGTTCAGGTATCTCGTGCCGGGCTCGCGGGTGCCAAGCGCCAGATAGGCATCGCCGATGCCGTTCTGCGTCTCGGCCCAGGCGAGGGGTGCCCGCTCGCGCTTCCTCTCCTCGAGGGCGGAGCGATAGGCGGCGACGGCGCGAACCAGGTTGCCGGTGTCGCTTTCATGCGCGGCCATGGCCGCGAGCGCATCGCCAATGCCGTCCTGGGCCGTGGCCCAATCGAGCGGTGCGCGCTCGCGCGTCGATTCGATGAGCGCCGACTCATAGGCGGCGACGGCTCTTCCCAGATAACCCGTGTTGTTCTCGCGCTCGCCGAGAGTCTGGAACACGACGCCGAGCTTGTTCTGCGTCGCTGCCCATTCGAGCGGAACACGGCTGCGCGTCCGCTCTTCGAGCGCCGCACCATAGGCGGAAATGGCCTTGAGAAGACTTTCAGTACCGTTTTCGCGCTCGCCGATGAGCTGCAGCACCCCGCCGATCTTGTCCTGGATCATCGCCCAGTCGAGCGGAGCCCGCACGCGCTGTGTTTCGGCAAGTGCTGCCTCATAAGCGGCGGCCGACTTCTTCAGGGTTTCGACATCGTCCTCGCTCTCGCCCGCCGCTTGCAGCGCAGCCGCGAGACTCACCTCGACCATGGCCCATTGCCGCGGCACGCGCTCGCGGGTCAGCTCGGTGAGTGCCGCCTCATAGGTCGCAATCGCCTGCCGCGTCTTCTGGGGATCCCTCTCGCGCCGGCCGAGGATCTGCAGGGCATTGGCCATGTTGTATTGGATGTCGCCCCAGCCAAGCGGGTCACGCTCGCGCTTCGTTTCGCTGAGCGCTTCTTCCAGCGCGGCCACGGATTTGGTCAGGTTCCCCGTGCCGTTCTCGCGCTCGCCCAGAACCCTGAGCGCCGTGCCGAGGCCATATTGCGTCTTCGCCCATTCGCGTGGGCTCCGCTCGCGCGTCAGCTCAGCAAGCGCTGCCTCATAGGCCGCGACCGCCTGGTTGAGGTTATCGGCACCGCTCTCGCGCTCGCCGAGATTGCGCAAGGCGTCGCCGAGCCGGTTTTGCGTCGTCGCCCAGTCGAGCGGAAAGCGCTTACGGTCCAACTGGGTGAGCGCTGCCTGATAGGCCGCGACGGATTTCGCGGAGAATTCAGGATTGCCGCTGCGGGCGCCCAGGATCTGCAAGGCATCGCCCATATTGTTCTGAGCCGTGGCCCAGGCAACCTGGTTCTTGCCCTCTGACGTATCATTCACGACCGACTGGTAAAGAGCGATCGCCGACCGCGTGGCTTCGTCATCGCCCTTGTGACGGCCAAAGTTGGAAAGGGCGTCGGCCTGGCCCATCCGGTAGACGATGCCCAATATGGCGCTGCGCCCCTGGATCTGCTCGATGGCCTTGCGATATTGCTCGGCCGCCAGGCGGTAATCGAAGGCGAGGACCGCCGTATCGGCGAAATCGGCATAGGTCGAGGCAAGCTCGATCCGGTCCGCCGCATCGACCGTTTCGCGCTTGTCCAGCATCTTGCCGAGATCACCGGCGCGCGCGGCGGCCTTGGCCCGATAGTTCTTGGCAAGCGCGATGGCGCCTTGCGCCTGCGCCCGCTCGGCGAGCCCCGAGAGCCGCACCAGCTCAGCGTCCTTGCGCCGAGGAACGACCCTCTCGGTCGTCAGCCGTTTGAGGGTTTCGGCGCCGGCGCGAAGCCGTTCGTCGCGCTCCTCCGGACTTGCCGCCGCATCGGCCTGCAATTCCTTCAGGACGCCATAGAGCGGGTCGAGCGGCAGCCCCTGGTCCTGGGCGAGGCGTTCGACGGCCAACCGCATTTCCGGCGGCGTCGCGGCAATGGCGAGGAGGAGCTTGCGCCGCTCATCAGTCAGCACCGCGTCGTCGGAAGCGGCCCGATCTCCCTGGCCGTCGAAGTTGAGGACGTGCTTCAGGTTGGCATTGGTCCAGGGCCGCTGCCGGCCTTGGGTGGCGAGAGAAACCTCTTCGCCGACCATCGTCATCACCTGGGCGAAATCATAGGCTTGCGTGGCGCCGAGATGCTTGATCAGGGCGGCGGCATAGGGGCTGTTGTCCCCGGGAACTCCCTCGGGCGCCGCCTGCCGTGGGTCGGTGGCGAATCCGATCACCTCCAGGGTCGAGTCGGGTTTTGCCGAAGTTCCCGGAACAGCGACGCCCGGTAGGGAGCAAAGACCCGAAGACGAGATCGGCTGGCCCGTCGATTGGGCCCCTTGCTTGACCACCGCATATTTCGGGAATGAGCTGGGATAGCAGGCATCGAAAAGCAGGATGGTCGTCTTGGCCTTGGCGCGCAGCCTGTCGAGCACATTCTGCAGCGAGACGAGATTCTGGTCGGCGGTCTCGAGCGAGTTGAGGTCGGTGTCGACGGGGAGCAGGTAGTTAACGCCGCCGGCTTCGATGGCATGGCCCGAATAATAGAGCAGCGCCACCTCGGCACCCTGGGCCTTCTCGATGAAGGCATCGATGGAACTGCGCAGCTTCTGCGCCTTGTCATTGGCGGCGGCCTCGGCCGTCCAGCCGAGTTTGGCCAGGAGTTGGGCGATGGCGCGGGCGTCGCGTTCGGGCGTTGCGAGCGGCGGCAAGGCCTCATAGGCGGACTCGCCGATCACCAGGGCCACAGCCTTGGGCGGCGTGGCCTCCTGGGCGATGCCAGCGGTGGCCACAAGCACGACGACCAGTAAGGCGCAGAACGCCGCCGTCACGGCCTTTACGACAACGCTTGCCAGATGATGCATGAGTCCATTCTAACGTGTGATCGGGAAAAGTGGATACGGTTTTACATGAGATCGGTTAAACTTAATGTTCATTTCTGGCGGGGAGGGAACCAGGTGTCGTCTGCCGGCGCATCCGATATACGCCGCCCGAGAGGACTGAAGTCCCTCAATTTGCGATCTTGGCGAGGGCGGCATCGAACTCCTGGAGGCGCCCCTGGAAATAGGAGTCATATTGGGTGATTCCCGCCGCCTTCTGAGTATCCCAGGCGGCCTGGACCGATAGCCTGCCGCTGACGATCATCGCCTTTTCGCCGGTCAGGAGCCCCAAGGCGAGCTTCGCCCGGCCGATATTATGTTGCGCCTCGGCCCAGTCGTGAGGCAGGCTCTCGCGCGTCCACACGACAAGCGACTCTTCATGGGCGGCAATGGCCTTGCTCAGCGCTCCAATGTCATTGTTGCGCACGCCGAGCTTGTACAAGACCACACCCAGATTGTTCTGAGTTACTGCCCAGGCGAGGGGTCCATCTTCGCGTGTCAGCACGCTCAGCGCCGCCTCACAAGCCGCCGCGGCCTTAGCCAGTGACGCGGTGCCGCTCTCGCTTCTGGCCAGCAAGGTCAGCGCGATGGCGAGATTCTTCTGCGTCAAAGCCCATTTGAATGGGGCAAGCTCACGGGTCCGCTCGGTCAGCGCCGCTTCGAAGGCGGCGATGGCCTGGGTCAGGAATAGGGTGTTGCCCGTGCGCTCATTGAGAATTCTCAGCGCTATGCCGAGGCTGTCCTGGGTGTCGGCCCAATCACGCGGAGCGCGCTCGCGTGTCCGCTCGTTGAGCGCCGACCTTAAAGCGGCGATTGCCTGGAGGAGTGATTCTGTGCCGCTTTCGCGTTCAGCGATCGTGTGCAACGCCAATCCGAGATTGTGCTGGATCTGAGCCCAATCGAGCGGCACTCTTTCGCGTGTCGCCTCTTCAAGGGCTTGCCGATAGGCTGTGACCGCTATGGTGAGCGATGCAGTGCCGTTTTCGCGCAGGCCGAGCGAACGCAGAGCCAGGCCGAGATTGTTCTGGCTCGCCGCCCATCCAAGGGGAACCCGATCGCGCGTCCGCTCGGTCAGCGCAGCCTCATGCGCGGCGATGGCCCTGTTCACCAATTCGTCGTTCTTTTCCCACTCGCCCAGCGTCAGGAGCGCCAGGCCGAGATTGCTCTGGGTCGCGGCCCAATCGAGCGGTGCGGTCTCGCGCGTCCTGACCATCAATGCCGCCTCATAGGCTGAGACCGCCTTGCTCAATGAACCCGTTCCATTCTCCCGCTCACTGAGTTCCTGCAATGCTGCGCCGAGATTATGCTGGGTCGAGGCCCAATCGAGCGGCACGCTCTCGCGCGACCTGACCGTGAGCGCCGCTTCATAGGCGGCGACCGCCTTGGTAAGGAACGTCCGGCCGCTTTCGCGCTCGCCCAATCTCTGGAATGCATTGCCGAGGTTGTTCTGCGTCGCGGCCCAATCGAGCGGTGCGCTCTCGCGCGTCCGAACGGTGAGCGCCGCCTCATAGGCAGCCACCGCCTTGTGCAGAAAAGCATCGCTTCCGCGCTCGCCCAGGCTCAAGAAGGCATTGCCGAGATTGCTCTGGGTCACGGCCCAATCGAGTGGCGCGCGCTCACGCGTCCACACCGTCAGCGCGGCCTCATAGGCGACGATCGCCTGGTTGAGAGATCCGCCGTCGCCTTCCCGGTCACCCAGCCAGACCAATGCATTGCCGAGATCATTCTGCACCATGGCCCAGTGGTGGCGATCCTTGGCGTGCTCTACGAAAGCCATGGCTTGCTTGAAAAGCGCCAGTGATTGCATGAGTGCTGCGTTGTCGCCCTTGTAATCGCCATGATCGGCAAGGGCGGTGGCTTCGTGGTACTTGTATCGGAACGCCAGCGCCTTGTCCCTGTCGGCGACTTGTTCATAGGCCTTTGCATATTGCTCGGCCGCAGTGCGGTAATCGAAAGCAAGAATCGCGGTCTCGGCATAATCCGCATATGTCGAGGCGAGCTCGATCCGATCGGCGGCCACCTCGGCCTCGCGCTGGTCGAGCGTCTTGTCGAGCGCATCGGCGCGGGAGGCGGCTTTGGCGCGATAGTCCTTGGCCAGGCCGATGGCGCCTTCCGCCTGCGCCCGGTCGGCGAGTCCGGCCAAGCGGACAAGTTCGGCGTCCTTGCGCAGCGGCAAGACCTTGTCGGCAAGCAGCTTCTTCAGGTTGTCGGCGCCGATGCGCAATTGCTTGTCGAGTTCGTCGCGCCCCGCGGACGTGTCGACCTGGAGTTCCCTGAGCATGCCATAGAGAGGGTCGAGCGGCAGCGACTGGCCCTTGGCAAGGCTTTCGACGGCATCACGCATGTCCTGTGGCGTGGCGGCGATCGCCAGCAGCAGCTTGCGCCGTTCGCCGGAAAGGAGAGTTTCATCGGGCGAAGAGTCTACGACTGTTCCGCCGAAGCTCAGAAAGCGCCTGAGGCTGGCATTGGTCCAGGGCCGCTGCCTGGTCGAGGTGGCGAGATAGACTTCCTCGGTCACCATCGTCATCACCTGGCCGAAATCATAGCCCTGATTGGCGGCAAGATGCTTGAGGAGGGCTGCGGCATAGGGGCTGTTGGCGCCGGCCGCGCCATCAAGCGCCGCCTGTCCGGGCTCCGCGGCAAAGCCGATCACCTCGCCGATGCTGTCCGGCGAAGCGGTGGTCTCGACCACGAGGGCGCCGCGCGGCGCGCCGAGACCGGAGGCCGCGATCGGTTCGCCTGCCGAAGCAGCCGTGGGCTTGATCAGCGCCTCCTTGGGAAACGGGTTCGACCGGCAGGCGTCGAGGAGCAGGATGGTGATGCGGGCTTTCTGGCGCAATTGCTCGAGAACGCTCTGCAGGGAGATGAGACTTTCGTCAGCCGCGTCGAGGGAAGACTGATCCGCATCGATGGGGATCAGGTAATTGACCCCTGAGGCCTCGATGCCGTGGCCGGAATAATAGATCAGCGCCACATCGGCGCCCTCGGCATCCTCGATGAAGCCTTCGACCGAGCGGCGAAGCTTCTTTGCCTTGGCATCGGTGGCGAGGTCGGTCGCGAAGCCGAGCTTGGCCAGAAGGTCCTCGAAGTCACGGGCGTCGCGCTCGGGATTGGGCAGCGGCGTCAGTGTTTCATAGGCCGATTGCCCGATGACGAGGGCGACACCCTTGAGCGCCGAGGTCTCCTCTGCCTTGGCACGGCCAATGACGAGTACGACCAACAGAGCACAAAAAAGGGCCGTCACACGCCTGAAAGCATGGCCGTCCGAATGCCACATGAGCCTATCCTAGCGGAAAGTCGCGGCATCAGGATGGCAAAATTGCGCTCTAAACCGCCGCGCCGGTGAGCCTGACGATGCCGCCCGTATGCAAGGAGGCAAGTGCCGCCTGGGCGATCAGGAGGCCCGCATGGGCATCCTGAGCGGTGACAGTCTCAGGTCCCCGGCCTGATCGGATGCAGTCCGCGAAATAGGCGACCTCGGTGTAAAGCGGATCGTCGGGCTCTTCCCGGGCAAGATCGATCTCCCGCATTTTCGTGCCAAATTGGCGCAAATAGGCGCCCGTCTCGAAATCGATGCCGCCGCGCTCGCCGACGATTTCGAGGCGATCGGGCGGTGCGGCATCGAGCGCGAAGGTCCAGGCGGTGGCGAGCGTCCAGGCGGCGCCATTGCGGTCGCGGGCATTCACCACGGTCTGCGAGCGCTGCTCGTGGGCGGGATTGCGTTGAGCGAGGATTTCCTGCGCCGGAACCCCCGCCATCCACAGAGCCAGATCGATGTCATGGATCATCGTCATCATGATGGGGTCGATATCGGGATAGCGCAGCGCATGGCTGTCATCGCGGTAGCGACGGGCGGTGAGCGACAGCAGCCGGCCGATCTCGCCCGAGCCGACGATGTCGGCGATGAGGCGGTGCGGCATGGAGAATCGCAGCACGTGTCCCGGCAGGACGAAGGCCTGGCTCAGCGCTTCCCTTTCGACCAGCGTCGCGGCTTCCACCGCGGTCATGGCCATGGGCTTTTCGACCAGCACGGGAATGCCGCGCTGGAGCGCCTGCCGCGCGATCGGAACATGCGTCTGGCCCGGCGTCGCGATGATGAGCCCGTCGGTCTTGCGGCGGTCGAGCAAGGCGATGATGTCGGTACCCCAATCGAGCACGCCGTAGCGCTGCGCAGCACTTTCGGCGGCCTTGGCGTTCAGGTCGGCGATGCCCGCGATCTCGACATCCGCCATCCGCGACATCACACGCAGATGCTCTTCGCCGAAAAGGCCCGCGCCCGCGAGCGCCAGCTTCAACTTCATGGCCCTGTTCCTTCCGCCCCGGCGCCGCAGACCAGCGCGCAGATATGTTGGCGGTCGGCGAGCTGCGGCAGATCCCGGCGCAGTGCGGCGACCGAAGCGGCGCCCGAGAGATCGGCGGCGATGCCCATTTCGAACCACAGGAAGCGCGATGCCTCCGCCATCTCCTCGTCGCTGACGAGGACGATGTCGTCCACGTTGTGGCGGACGATGTCGAAGATGCGCTCATCGGTGCGCCGGCAGCTCATGGTCGGCACGCGCGAGGTGACCTCGGCGAGGGTCACCACCTGGCCCTGGTCGATACTCGCTTTGAGGGTGGGCGATCCGATGGGCTCGACCCCGATGATACGGATCGCGGGGCGGCGCGCCTTGAGCGCGGTGGCGAGCCCTGAGATCAATCCGCCGCCGCCAATGGCGATAAGGATGGCATCGATGTCGGGGAGCTCATCCAGGATCTCGAGGCCGAGCGTGCCTTGCCCCGCCACGACGAGCGGATCGGCGAAGGGATGGAAATAGGCTTGACCGGTCTTCGCCGCGTGATCGAGTGCTGCCTGGTTCGACTGGCTCCATTCATCGCCGACGATCTCGACCTTGGCGTTCCAGGCTTTCATCTTGGCGACCTTGGCGGGCGACACGTTGGAGGGCACGAAGATCGTCGCCGGCACATTCGCGGCGAAGGCGGTGCGCGCCACCGCGAGCCCGTGATTGCCGCCCGAGGCGGTGGTGATGCCCTGGGCGATCTCGCCGGGTGCTGTGCCGAGCAGCCGGTTCATGGCGCCCCGCGCCTTGAACGATCCCGTGACTTGCAGGCATTCGAGCTTGAGCGTCACTTTTGTCGGCCGGGCGAGCGGCGACTGAAGCTGGCCGAGCGCCACGACCGGCGTGCGCCTTATGTGAGGCGCGATGCGCTGCCGCGCCGCTTCGATATCGCCGATGCTGGTGAAGCTCGATGTCATGCGTTTATCTTCTCGATCTTGCGGCGCAAGGCGTCCGCCTCAGGTTTCTCGAGCGCGCCGAATTCGAGCGCGCAGCGGGATTCGCCTTGGGGTGCCAGGATGCGCAAATGGCCCTTGGCCTTTTCGGCCGTGTAGCCATTGGGGTCGGCGGTCGCCGGAAGCATCAGGCCCAGCGCGTCCTGGTCGCCGCCGCGGCTCATCCAGCGCACGCCGTGACCGAGTTCCTCAGGACGATGGCTGACGAAATCCGCCGATCCATCGGGCAGGAGCTGCAGGCTGTGGGCCCAGCCGGCATCGTCCGCCCGGCAGTCGAGCGACAGGACGAGCTCGGGATCGATCGCCCGGCCGGGAACGATCTGCCGGTGCCGGCTGGGATCGGCGAGCATCTCGGCGAGGAGCGCCTGATGCCCTTCGGACGCCACATAGCCTTGCGGCAAGGCGGCACGCACCCGCATATGGCGCGGATCGTCCGGCACGGTGTCGAGGAGACGGGCATTGTCCACGGGTCGGAAATTGATATGCGCCAGATACATGAGCTCCATGGGCGCCTGTTTCAGATTGCGCACGTTGAGCGAGGCGCGGATGCGGCCGCTCTTCGCGTCGAGCGTGATGACGGGTTCCGCCACATAATTGTGGGTGAAGGCGACGCGGTGGCGATAGGTGCCGGCGAGCCCCATGAAGGGGCCGGCCTCATCCTCGCCAATGATGAGCCGCGCTTCGGCATAGGTCGCATTGGGAAGCTCGCCATGGAGCGGATGCCTGTCCTCAGGCCCCGGATTGCCCATGGCGGTGACGCCGCAATGGATGAAGAAGGCGCCATAGTTGGAGAGGTAGTCCTGGGTGGCGACCGGCTCGTCGAACATCGAGCCCATGGTGAGCCGGCGGCCGAAGAATTGGGCGTCCCAGATCTGCTGGCCCTGGAAGGGCAGGAGATCGATATGCCCGGCTTCGTTGGCGATGGTGAGGCCGGCGACGCCGCTGTCATAGCGAAAGCATGTCGCGGTCATGCCGCCATGGGTTGCGAGCACATAGCGGGCCGGCGAAAAATGCTCTGGCCGCAAGATGACGGTGACGGGATCGACAGGCATGGATGATCAAAGTCCAGGTGAGGTGACGATCATGCCGTCTTTCGCTCAAGCCGCGCAAGCCTGTTGGGCTCGGCCTTGAGGCCCATGCGGGCGAGGAGGGCGGCCGAAGCCTTGTTGCATTCCTTGAGCAGCCGGCGCTCATCGACGGTGACGAAGCGGCCTTCCTCCAGCACGATGCGGCCGTTCACGATGACGGTATGGACCGATTTCGAGCGCGCCGAATAGAACAAAGCGCGGATCATGTCGGTGGTCGGGATCAATTCCGGCCGGTCGAGCGTGTGGATGACGAGATCGGCGCGCTTGCCGGGCTCGATCGCGCCGATGCGGTCGTCCATGCCGATGGCCCTGGCGCCGGCGCGCGTCGCCATCCTAAAACCGTCCTCGGCCACAAGATAGCTCCTGTCGCCATGCGCCTCGCGCGCCGTCAGCACGCCGAGGCTCGCCTGGCGCCACAGGTCGAAATCGTTCGACCAGTTGGCCGAGTCGGAGCCGAGCGCGACATTGGCGCCGCGCCGCCACAATTCCGCATGGCGGCCGTGGATCGAGCCGCCATGGCCCCACATCATGGAAGCCGCCGGCGCCCAGGCAATGCTCGTTCCCCGGCCGAGGAGCGCGTCGCATTCGGCATCGCTCAAGTGGTTGGCATGGCCGAAAGTGACATTGCGATCGAGAAAGCCGATCCGGTCGAGATGGAGCAAGGGATCGGTCCCGAAGCGCTGCCGGTCGGCTTCCGTGTCGGCGGGGCTATAGGACTGATGCAGATTGAGGACGACGCCTGCCTTATCGGCGCGATTCTTGGCCTCCATCATCAATTCCTCGCTCGCCGTGCCGAGGCCGAGCACGGCGATGTGGCCGGTCACCAGCGCCTCGGGATCGCCGTTGCGATGAAGCTCGCCTCCCATCATGGCGAGCGCCTCGGCGCGGGTCTTGGGCGCGCGTTTGAGCTCGGGGTGGATGCGCGCCTGCGCGGCGCAGGTGCTGCAGCCCGTCTCGACCAGGCCTTGCGCAAAGCCCTGCGGCTGGTCCCAGATGAAGGCATCGCCGATCACGGCGCGGATGCCGACATCCTGGGCGGCGCGGGCGGCAGCGCCGGGGGCGAGCACGGTGCCCGCTTCCATGAAGCAGGTCGTGCCGTTGCGGATCATTTCGAGCGCCGAGAGCGCAACCGCGAGATATTCCTCCTCGTCATTGACCGTGTTGTAGAACACGCTCTCGAAACTATCGAACGCATCCGCCTCGGCCAGATGATCGGGCAGCGCCCCGCGGAACAGCTGGAAAGACGCGTGCAAATGGCATTCGACAAAGCCCGGATGCACGGGAGCGCCTGCGGCATCGATGCTGTGCTTGCCTGAATAGCGGGCGGCGATCGCGGCGTCATCGCCGACGGCGACGATGCGGCCCTTGTCGATGGCGATGGCACCATGCTCGAAGATGCGGCTCTCATCGTCCATGGTGATGACATAGGCGTGGCGGATGAGGAGATCGACGGAGAGGCTTTGCTCTTGATTCATATGCTGTGTCTCCGGCCGATGAAGTTGGAGAGGAACACCAGGCAGACGAGCAAGGCGAACAGGAAAGATGCGAGGGCGTTGATCGAGGGATCGACGCCCCGGCGCATGAGCCCCCAGACCAAGACGGGGATCGACTGCTCGTTGCCGATGTTGAACCAGGTCACGACGAACTCATCGAGCGAGAGCGCCGCGGCGAGAAGGGCAGCACCCACGATCGCGGAACGAATCTGCGGGAAGGTGATGTCGCGGAAGGTCTGGAAGGGCGAGGCGCCGAGATCGCGCGCCGCTTCGAGAGTGGCGAAGTCGAAGGTCTCGAGCCGCGCATTCATCGTCAACACCACGAAGGGGAGGCTGACCAGAACATGGCCGATGGCGGCGTTGCGCAGGCCCTGCGCCAGGCCAAGAGCATGGAAAACGACGGCCAGCGCGATACCGATGACAAGCAGGGGCATGACGGCGGGAAGCAGGCTCAAAGCGAGGAGGGCGCGTCTCAGGCGGAGCTGGGTGAGCTTCATCACGCCGAAAGCGAAGGCGGCGCCGAGCACGCCGGAAGCCGCCGCCGACACGCCGGCGAGGATGAGGCTGTTGGCGAGGGCAGAGGTAATGAGCGGATTGGCGAAGGCATTGTGATACCAGGCGAAGGTAAGGCCTTCAATCGGCATGGAGAGCCGCGGCGAGGTGGTGAAGGAGAAGATGACGATCACCGCCACGGGCGCGTAGAGGTAAAGGAGGACGAGCGCCACGAAGCCCTTGGCCACAAGCGTCGATCTGGCTGTGCTCACCATGCCGTCACCTTGCGGACAAGGCGCATCACCAGGAAATAGAGGGCGAGCACGAGGCTGATGGTGACGAAGGCAAGTGCTGCGCCTAAAGGCCAGTTCGATCCGATGCCGCGGAACTGATCGGCGATGACATTGCCGATGAGGAGGCTCTGGGTGCCGCCGACCAGTGTCGGCGTCACGAAATCCCCGGCCGAGAGCAGGAAGGCGAAGGCGAAGGCGGTGCTGAGGCCGGGCATCGCCATGGGCACGAGGATGGTGCGGATGAGCGTGTGGCCGGGGGCGCCGAGATCGCGCGCCGCTTCGAGATAATCGCGCGAGATGTTGGCCATCGCCGAATAGATCGGCAATACGCAGAGCGGCAGCAAGAGCCCGGTCAAGGTGATGACGATGGCGAGGTTGCTGTAGATCAGGAATTCGAGCGGCCGGTCGATCAGCCCCAGCCACTGCAAGGTGGAATTGAGCAGGCCCTGCTTGCCGAGGATGGTGCGCCAGGCATAGATGCGCACCAGATAGCCGCTGAACAGCGAGAGCAGCACGAGCTGCAGGATGAGAGCCCCGCGCTTCTCCAGCACGAAGCGCATGACATAAGCGAGGGTGAAGGCGACAGGCACCACGATGAGGGCGGTGGTGAAGCCGACGGCGATGGTGCGATAGAGCAGAACGCGGTAGAGCGGCGAGGTGGCGATCTTCTCATAATTGGCGAAAGTGAGATCGGGGATCATCACGAAGCCTTCGGCCCGCCAGAAGCTCAATCCGAAGAGCGCCAGCATCGGGAGCGCGAAGAAGATCGCATAGAAGAAGGACGCGGGAAGGAGCGGGCGCACCAGGGCGCCCGCTCGGCTCCATTGCTCGAGACCATTGGCCTCGAGCCTCACCGTCGCGGCATTGACCATCATACCCAGATATCGCGCCTCAGGCGACCTTGAATTTCTGCCACGCCTCGACCCAGGCGGGTGCCCCGACGATATCGCCCTCGCCCTTTTGCGGCGGAACGACGATCTGGGTACCGAGAATGCCGCCGCCCGGCTGGCGCACATTGTCGTAAGGATAGATGTCCCTGACGCTCGGATCGAGGATGTCGAAGGCTTTCTCCACCGTGCAGCCCGACCCCAGCTCCTTGGCCAATGCCGCGTTCGATTCCGCCTGGGTGATGAAATCGATGAAGGCATAGGCGTTGTCGGCATTGGGCGCATCGACGGCGATGGCATAGGCGTCCGACCAGAAGAAGGTGCCGTCCTTGGAGGGCGAGCCGACCACGAGCTTGACGCCCTTGTCCTTGGCGATGAGCGTCTGATAGGCCCAGCCGCCAATGCCGAGCGAAGCGTCGCCGCGCACCATGACGTCCGCCATGTCGCCATGCGAGGCGCCAATGGTGACGACATTAGGCTTCATCTTCAGCATGGTCTCGACGACCTGGTCGAGTTGCGCCTGGGTGAGCCGGCTCGGCTCCTTGAAGCCGAGGGAAGTGGCGTAGAGCCAGATATTGCCGAAGGGATCATCGAGCAGCACCAGCTCGCCCTTGTATTTCGGATCGGCGAAGTCGGTATATTTCTCGGGCATCGCGTCCCATTTGGCGGGATTGTAGACGCAAGGCTCATCGCCCCAGATCATCGGGATGCCATAGGTCTTGCCTTCGCGCGTGAGCCAGGGCGCATCCTTGAAGGCCGGGAAGAGGCCTTGGGCGCTCGGGATCCGGCTCATGTCGAGCGGCTGGAACAGCTCGACATTGGAGGCGAGGATGGCGCGCTGGAAATCCTTGTTGGGGGTGAGGAGGTCCATCGAACCGCGGCCGCCGGTATTGAAGCGGGTGAGCGCCTCATCCGCCGCCGACTGGAACGCGGCCTGCATCTGGATGTTGTTTTTGGCGAGGAATTCCTTGGCGACATTGCCGCCATGCTCGCCGTCCCAGCCGAGGAAGTTCAAGGGGCCGCCGAGCTTCTTCTCTTCGGCCGAAGCACCAGGCGCGCCGAGCACGGTCAGCGTGGCGAGGCCCGCCGCACCCTGGATGAACCGCCGGCGGCTCACATCTTCATTGAGCTTGCTGTCGAGAAAGATCTTCAGAAATTCGTTCACGTCGCTCTCCCTGCTTGGCCGTTACTGGCATTCTCACGGCGCATTGATTTTTGGCTTACTTACTAGTAAGTAAGTATAGAGTCAACGTGACGATGAATGGAGCGAGAGCATTCGCGAATGATAGGAAGTCGCAGCGCGGAGGCATCATCGATGCGGGCGCGGATCAAGGCGCTGGCGCTCGATCTCTTCATCCAGCATGGCTATCGCGGTGTGAGCTTCGGCGACATCGCCGAGAGCCTCGCCATCACCCGCGCCAATATCCATTACCACTTCGGCAACAAGCAGGCTTTGGTGGAGGAGGTGCTGGGCGATTATGTCGAGGCGACGACCACGGCCTTGCGCGACCTGTGGGCCAAGCCCGGCCTGGCGCTGGCGAGCAAGCTTGCCACCATGATCGACTATAGCCGCCAACGCTATCAGCGCTACAATCCGAAAGGGCAGAGCGGCCGGCCCTGGAGCCTCATCGCCCGCATGCGCCAGGATGGCGATGCGCTGAGCCCGGGATGCCATGAGATCCTGCAGCGTTTCGAGAAGGACCTGAACGCGATCATCACCGCCGCCATCGAACAGGCCAAGGCGCGAAACGAATATGCCGGCTGGATGCCGATCGGCGACGTCGCCGTGCTCCTGGTCAGCATCGCCAACAGCGCCTCGCCGATCACCCAGGATGCCGGAAGCTTCGACCGTCTGGAGAAGCTCTATATGGCCTTCTCGCGCATCGTCGAGCACGCTTTCGCGGCCGACCGGCCAGTTCCGGCGAAGCGCCGGGCCGGACGCCGGTCATAGGCCTGGGGTCCTATTTCGCTGCTGCCAGCGATTCCTTGATGATGGCGATCTTCTTGTCCAGGATCGCCACCATGCCTGCCAAGCCGGCCTGGCTCAGGCCTTGCTTGGCTTTCTCGAACTGGGCGAGGGAGGTTTCGAACGATTTCTTGTCGCTCAGCCGCGTGCCCAGACCCCAATAGCTGTCACCGATGCCGTTCTGCGCCATCCCCCATTGCAACGGCATCTCCGCGAGTGTGCAGATTTCGAGCGCGGCGTTGAAGGCGGTGATCGCGGCCTCGAAGCTCTCCGTGCCCTTCTCGAAATTGCCGATCATGTTGAGAGAGTTGCCGACATTGAACTGGGCCTGCGCCCAGTCGAGCCGGGCATTGTCCTTGGTGAGGACGGTGAGCGCCGCGCGCTTCGCCGCGACGGCCTCCTTGAGCTTCTGAGGCCCGCCGCCGGCGAAGCCGATGGCCTCCAATGCCGTGCCCATCATGCTTTGCGTCTTGGCCCATGGCATCGGCGTGCGTTCGACCGTGTATTCGTCGAGCGCCGCCTGGTAGGCCGCGACGGCTTCGTTGAGCTTGCCGACATCATTGTTGAGCTTGCCCAAAGTCTGCAGGCCATTGCCGAGATTGAGCTGCGTCGCCGCCCAGTCGAGCGGCAGGTTCTCGCGCTTGTAGACGCCGAACAGGCCGCGATAGACCGCGACCGCCTCTTCCAGGCGCGTCCCGTCCTGGGTGCGGGTGCCTATTTGCTGCAGGGTGCCGCCGAGGTTGTTCTGTGCCGAGGCCCAGCCCATGGGCGTGCGCTCGCGCGTGAGTTCGAGCGCAGCATCGCGATAGGCCTTTGCCGCTTCCTCCAATTCGGCCGTGCCACTGCTGCGCAGGCCAAGATTGTAGAGGACGTTGCCGAGATTGACCGAGCTGTTGCCCCATTGCACCGGGACACGTTCGCGGGTCCGTACTTCGAGGGCGGTCCGGAACACGCCGGCCGCTTCCTTGAGCATGTCAATATCGTTTTTGCGCGCGCCGAGCGTGTTGAGAGTATTGCCGAGATTGTTCTGCAGCGTCCCCCAGCGCAACGGCTCGTTGTCGCGCGTGATCGCTGCAAGGCCGGCACGATAGGCGGCAGCGGCTTCGACAAGACGCGCATCGCCGCTTTCGCGCTCACCCAGCGAATAGAGGGCGATGCCGAGATTATTCTGCGAATCCGACCAGTCCACAGGTTGCTTGTCGCGGCTGCGGACTTCGAGCACGGCACGGAAAGCCGCCACCGCCTGTTCCAGGGATTCGGGGCCGGTCTCGCGCTGCCCCAGCGCCAGAAGCGAGTTGCCGAGGTTGTTCTGAGCCGCCGCCCAGTTGATCGGATCGTGCTCGCGGGTGAGAATTTGCAAAGAGTCGCGGAAGATCTGGGCTGCCTGCTCGAGCTTATTGTTGTCGCTCGACCGCTCACCGAGCGTCTGATAGGCGACGCCCATATTGTTGCGGGTAATGGCCCAGTCGTCATTCTTCTCGCCATTGGGAATGAAGGTGAGAAGTTGCTCATAGGTGGCAATGGACTTTTCCAACGATCCATTGTCGCCTTTTTCGTGGCCATAGGCGTTGAAGGCTTCGGCCTCGAGGTTCTTGTAGTTCCATTTGAGCTTCTCGTCCCATTTCTCGGCCAGCGAGAAGGCCTTGCCATAGTCTTGCGCCGCGGCCAGGTGATCGAAGGCGAGGCTCGACGCTTCGGCGCGTCGCGCATAGACGACGGCGTCCGCCAGGCGCTTCTTCTTCACCGCTTCCTCGGCCGCATCGACGGTGTCTGCCGTTGCCTCGACCCGCTTCACCGCATCATCGAGGAACTGCCGCGCCGTGGTGATGGCACCCTGCTTGATGGCCCGGTCGGCGGCATCCGCCAGCCGCTTGATCTCAGGGTCCTCCGAATTGAGCGCTTCGCGCTCGGCCATCATCTTCTTGAGCTTGTCGGCTTGCGCCTTGAGCAGCGTTTCGAGGGCCTCGGGGTCCTTCGGCATGTCCTTGGCGCCGAGCGCGCGCAGGATACCGTAGAGCGCATCCATCGGCACGCCGTCCGCCTTGGCGATGGTCTCGACCTGCCGGCGTTCGAGGTCCGGCAGATCGGCGATGGTGAGGAGGAGTTGCCGGCGCTCACCGGTGATGAGGCCTTCCTCGCCTTCGGGCTCGTCGGGCGCGACACCCAGATAGAGAAGACGGCGCAAGCTCTCATTCACCCAGGGCCGCTGGCGCGTCTCGGTCGAGAGATAGACTTCCTCCGTCACCATGCGCATGACGGCGGAGAGCTCGGCACCCTTCATCGCGGACAGGTGGCGGAGCAGGGCCGCCGCATAGGGGCTGTTGCCGCCTGCGCCGCCATCGAGCGCAGGGCGTCCGGGCTCGGCGGCAAAGCCGATCACCGTGCCGAGATTGTCCGAGGCCGGAGCTTGCTCTCCGACCACGCTGGCGCCGCGCGGCGCGCCGAGACCGCCCGCGGTGATCGGCTGAGCGGTGCTGGCCGGCGTCGCCTTGATCTGCGCTTCGGGCGGAAAAGGATTGGTGCGGCAGGCATCGAGGAGGACGATGGCCACGGGAACGGTCTGCTTGAGCTTCTCGATGACCGAGGTCAGCGAGACGAGCTTTTCGCCGGCATTGCCGAGCGAAGCCTCATCGGCATCGACGGGGATGAGGTAATTCTCGCCGCCCGCCTCGATGCCATGGCCCGAATAATAGAGGAAGGCGACATCGGCGCCCTCGGCATCCTCGGCGAAGCGCTCGAGGTCGCGGCTGAGCTTCGCGGCGTCGCGGTCGCTGACACTGCGCGCATCGAAGCCCATGTCGGTGAGGAGCTTCGCCATCTCGCGCGCGTCATTGGCCGGATTGGCGAGAGGCGTGATATGGGCGTATTTCGATTGCCCGATGATCAGCGCCACGCCCTTGAGGGTCTTCGCTTCCTCGGCGCGCGCCGCGACCGCAAGGAGAAAGGCGAAGATCACGGCCATGAGGGCAATGACCGCCTGCTGCGGATTGCGGGGCAGGGCTCTCGAAATCATGCGGCCGTCCTTGCTGCGGTTTCCGTGACGGCTGTTTAGGCGTGCCGTTGCGGCGCGATCAAGGCCAAATTTGGCTGCCTTGCTGATCGCTCCATGATAACTGTTCGGGCTCGCTCATACTTGTCGGCGTTTGGCTGTCTCGTATGCTGCGCCGCGCTCTCTTTTGCCGACGGCGACGACGACAACGACGATCCTCTCGTCATCCACGCGATAGACCAGTCGATAACCGAGTTGCCGTAACTTGATCTTATAATGATCGCGCATGCCGTGGAGTGCAGCGCTTGGAACACGTGGCTGCTCAAGGCGCTCCCGCAGTTTCTTCACAAACTGCTGACGGATCGTAGCCCCAAGCTTGTCCCATTCCTTGCGGGCGCTGGGGAGAAATTCGAGCTTATAGCTCATCAATGTCGACAGGTTCGCCTTTTTCACCCGCCCGAGCTTTCGCGACCTCGCTCAAGTAAAGATCATCGAGGCGCTCGAGCATGGATTCATAGGTCTCGGCCGGCACCATATAGGCCATGATCCGATTGTGGTTGAGTATGGCCACGGCTTCGCCTTTTGCCTCCTCCATCACGGCCGATGGGCTTTTCTTCAGGTCGGACACGCTGACGGCGATCGATGCTTCGACGCGCTGCATGTGATGGCCTCCAAGGTATAAATTCGATGCTAAATTTGATACTATAAATAGTATGAAATTTGTCGAGGTTCAATGCCCAATTTGACCGATGATGTGGAGGCTATTCCGCCGGCACCGACTTGAGCCTGGGACTCTTGCTGTCGATCGTCCGCAGGCGCTCTTCCTCGGTGATCATGTAGTTGCGGGTCAGCGGCAGCACATGCTGGTTGCGCGCGAACTGGATCTGGAAGTTGTTCAAGCCGGAATAGCGGAAGGCGGTTTCAGCACCCGCCAGATAGAACTCCCACATGCGGCAGAAGCGCTCGTCATAGATCGCCTTGGCGCGGTGCCGGTTGGCGGCGAAACGCTTGCCCCATTCGCGCAAGGTCTGCGCATAGTGCAGGCGAAGGATCTCGATGTCGGTCACATAGAGCCCGCTCTTCTCGATATGCGGCAGCACTTCGGAAAGGGCAGGGATATAGCCGCCGGGGAAGATGTACTTCTTGGTCCAGGCGCTGGTCGCGCCGGGTCCGTCCGAGCGGTTGATCGAATGCAAGACGGCGATGCCGTCGTCCTTGAGGAGTGCGCGGCACTTCTGGAAGAATTCCCGGTAATGGCCGACGCCGACATGCTCGAACATGCCGACTGACACGATGCGGTCGAAAGGCTCATCGAGATGGCGGTAGTCGAGCAGGCGGAAATCGACCGTGTTGGAGACGCTGCGCTGGCGCGCGCGCTCGATCGACATCTTGTGCTGCTCTTCCGAGAGGGTGACGCCGGTCACCTTGGCGCCGCAGGTCTCGGCGAGATAGAGGCCGAGCCCGCCCCAGCCCGATCCGATATCGAGCACCTTCATGCCGGGCTTGATATTGAGCTTGGCCGCGAGATGGCGCTTCTTGGCGAGCTGGGCGTCCTCGAGCGAGGCATCGGGCGCCTCGAAATAGGCGCAGGAATATTGCCGGTCGCGGTCGAGGAAGAGGTCATAGAGCGCGCCCGACAGGTCGTAGTGATGGGCGACATTGGCCTTCGCCTTGCCGACCGGATTGTACTGGTCGAGCCGCTTCATCGCGATGCGGATATTGTTGAAGAATTTCGAGGCTCCCGGTGCCGGGCGGTGCTCGACGTTCTTCAGCAGCAGCTCGAGCAGGTCATAGATCGTGCCCTCGGTGAGCTCGATATCGCCATCCATGTAGGCTTCGCCGAAAAAGCGGTCGGGATCGAGAACGATCTTCAGCGGCGCCTTCCGATTGATGATCTTGAAGCCTGCCGGCTTGCCTGATCCATCGCCATAGACGTGCTTTCGCCCATTGGCGTCGGTCACGGTGAGATGGCCGGTCAGAACCAGCTTCTTCAAAGCCCGGTTTAAAGCTGCAAACATTCCTCAGTCTCCCGCTCTCCCGGCCCCCGAGCCGGAACGTGGTTCCCCCCACATAGTAAACGCAGTTTGACGGATAAGTGAAGGCCCGCAACATTGCAGGGGGGCATAGCCTTAATGCATAGCCATAGGTGCGGTGCCGCAGGGAAACGGGGCGCCCCGGGGCCGAAAAGAAAAGGGCCCCGCCGGTCGGCGGAGCCCCTCTGATCACGCGGCTTGAGCGGGATTATTTCTCTTCCGTCTCTTCCTGGGTAGCGGCCTCGGCCGCGGCTTCCGATTCGAACAGCTCCTCGGCGGCGGCGAGCGCCTCGGCGCGTTCGGAGACGGGTCCAGTGAGGACCTCGCCGCGCGCCTGGGCATCCGCCTCGTCCTGCGAGCGGGCGACATTGAGGGTCACCGGGACGGTGAGCTCGGGATGGAGGGCGATCTGCACCGTATAGAGGCCGATGGTCTTGATCGGCGTGTCGAGCAGCACATGGTTGCGCGACACCGGGATACCGGCGGTCGAGGCGATTTCCGCGATGTCGCGGGTCGAGACCGAGCCATAGAGCTGGCCCGATTCGCCGGCCTGGCGCAGGATGATGAAGCTCTTGCCTTCGAGCTTGCCGCTGTCGCCCATGGCGGCCTTGCGGCGCTCCTCGCTCTTGGCCTCGAGCGTGGTGCGGTCGCGCTCGAACTTGGCCTTGTTGGCCTCGGTCGCGCGCAACGCCTTGTGCTGCGGGAAGAGGAAGTTGCGGGCATAGCCGTCCTTGACCTTGACGACCTCGCCCATATTGCCGAGCTTGCCGATGCGCTCGAGAAGAATGACGTCCATAAATTCGTGTCCTTTGCTGTCCCCGATCCTTCAGGATGGGTTAGAGGCGGATCGGGTGTCCGCCCCAACCATGATCATGATTACTTGAGCACGTAGGGCAGGAGGCCCAGGAAGCGCGCACGCTTGATCGCCTGGGCGAGCTCGCGCTGCTTCTTGGCCGAAACCGCCGTGATGCGCGACGGCACAATCTTGCCGCGCTCGGAAATGAAGCGCTGCAGCAGCTTCACGTCCTTGTAGTCGATCGCCGGCGCGTTATCGCCCGAGAACGGGCAGCTCTTGCGGCGGCGGAAAAAGGGGCGGCGCGCCGGCCCGCCTTGAGTCTGGGCCATCAGTTAGCCTCCCTGTCCATCGAGAAGTCCATATCGTCGAAGCCGCGTCCGCCGCGCCCGCCGAAGCCACGGCCGCCACCGCGCTCCTCGCGCTTGCCGGCCTTCATCATGGCCGTCGGACCGTCTTCGTGCTTGTCGACCTTGACCGTCATGAAGCGGATGACGTCTTCGTTGATCGACATCTGGCGCTCCATTTCGGCGATCGCCGCCGGCGGGGCCTCGATGTCGAGATAGGTGTAATGCGCCTTCCGGTTCTTCTTGATGCGGAAGGTGAGGGACTTGAGGCCCCAATATTCGGTCTTGCCGACCTTGCCGCCACCCGAGGTGATGACGGTCTTGAATTGATCAGTCAGCTGATCAACCTGCGAATTCGATGCGTCCTGACGGGTCAGGAACACATGCTCGTAAAATGGCATGTTTCAAGCCTTTCAAAGTTGCGTTCGGCAATTGGTCCGATGCAGAGCCTCTTTCGAACCCTCAAAACGTGAAAGGCTCGAAAGACCGGATTCTCGAAAGAGCGGAGACACGGGAAGCCGGGGCGAACCCCTATCCAGGGCCTTTCGGCCTTGGACCTTCCGTTCAGCCCCCAACCGGAGCCAATTGGCGGGGGCTCTATGGCGGAAAAGCCGGCATAATGCAAGCGCCGGGGCAGGTTACGCTTTATTTCCTAAACGAGCCCGATAGTCGAGCGGCTTCGCCATCGGATAGATACTGTCCCTAAGCCGGTCCGTCTCGGGCGAGCCCTCATCCCTGTAGCCGCGTTCCAGATAGAAGCGGTGGGCGGTGGCGGTACTTTTGAGGAAGAGCCGTGTCAGGCCCCAGCGCATCGCTTCGGCCTCGATGGCGGCGATCAGGGCACCGCTCACGCCCTGGAAACGGGCGTCGGGCGAGACATAGTTGAGCCTGATCTCGCCCGACCTCGCCAGATAGGCGACACCCAGTATGGCGCCCTGGTCGCCGACCGCGACACAGCAGAAGTCATCCGCGGCTTCGGCCCATTCCCTGAACTTTTCCGGCGTCTTGTTGGCGAGCCAGCTCTGCAGGATGAGGGGATCGTTCTCATGATCGCGCACGCACAGCTCGCTGATCGATCGCCTCAGCACCAGGCTTGCCGGCCCGGCATCGCCCGGCGTCGCCTTCCTGATTTTCATGGTGCCGCCTCCCGGCCTTTCAGGGCCTCGCGCAAAGTGAAGGCGACGTGCCGGAGCTCGTCCTCGCTCGGCCGCGGGATCGGACGGAAGGTGATCTCCTCCTCGGCGATATAACGCCTGGAGGTGATGTCGGTGGCCGCGACCATTGGCAGGACATGGGCATGCGCATGGGCGATGTCGCCGCCGGTGAAGAGGAAAGCGGCGCGGCTGACCTTGTGGCTCGCTTTCAGGATGCGGGCGAGCCTTTGCCCGAGCACGATGATGCGCGAGGCAAGCTCGGCGGTCAGATCGTCGAATGTCGGATAATGATCGCGCGGGATGATCTGCACATGGCCGGGCCGGATAGGGCCATTATCGAGGAAGGCGACCAGATAGTCGTCCTCATAGACGATGTGAGCCGGGATCTCGCGCCGCGCGATGCGGCAGAAGAGGCAGGGATGTGAAGGGGATGTCATGGCGCGTCTCGTTTGAAAAGGGGGATCGGTTTCCGGAAATGAAAAACCCTCGACCGGGCTTGGCGGGAGGGTTCGAGGAAACGCGATGCTCTTTCAGGGACTGCGCGTGCTCAATCGCCTCCGCCGGTGGTGGTACCCGGCAAGGGGGCGCGCATTCGAAACTGGCCGTTAACGAGGCTCATGCCGGGTCTTCTCGCATGATCGGCCGCCGACTTCAAGCGGGCCCGGTTCGTAAGGTGAGTACCGGCCGCTCCCATGTGACTCTCGTACCCGATGGCGGCTTTGCCCCGATCAGCTCAGCGCCCATGCGCCTGTAGAAGTCGACCGAGGGCGGGTGTGAAACGATCTTGACCACAGGGATTCCACGCTCGCGCGCCTCAACCCGCATGTGCTCGAAGAGCTGCCGGCCGAGCCCCAATCCTTGCGTGTTGTCGGCCACGAACATGAGGTCGAGCTCGGGCTCTTCGCCCAGCATCAGGCTGTAGAAGCCGAGCAGGCGGCCGGATTCCTCCGCAAGGAAGATCAGGTCGCGGCTGATCTGCTCGGGCGTAACGCGATAGCCGTCGAGGATACGCGCATATTCGCCCTGATATGCCGATGACGCCTGCATGAGATCGGTCAGGGCGGGTGCATCGGCAGCCGAGGCGCGGCGGATGTTGATATTCATGGCCAGAGTCCGTGGAGATCCAGCCTTATCCGCTATGCTTAGGGCGTACACCCTTGCGACCGTTCTCGCGAGCTTTAGCACGCGAATGTGCCTTGCCCCCGGCCGTCCAGTGCTTCGAGCCGATCACACCTTGCAGAAGGGCGGGTACATAAATGTCGGCATCGAGCCTCGGCCAATGCAGGCCAAGTCCGGCCGAACTGATCTCGATTTCAGCAAGGTCGGTCGCTGAGGCTCCGGCGAGACCTTCTGCAAGACGGACGGGGAATGCGAGCTCAATGCCCGTACTCAGATTGACGACAATCCGCGCTGCTCGCCGATCATAATGTGCGGAGACTGCGTATCCGGCCTCGTGGAGCACCGACAGGCGCTTTTTGGCCTGTTGGAATTCGCGATCAGTAACGGCCATGGATCATCCTCCGTTCCCGCACCAGCAAAGCCTACCGCCCGAAAGGATGACGCCGACGCGCTTGCCTTTCATCTTCTCGCGCTCCTTCACCAGCGCAGCGAGAGCGGCAGCACCCGCACCTTCGGCGACATTGTGAGTGGTGCGGTAGAGGAGGCGCATGGCGTCGGGGCGTCGGCGATCTCATCCTCGCCGACCTCGACGATGCGTTCAGCGCCGCGATTGATCATCGCGACCGCATCGGGATGCGGCACGCGGACCGCCATGCCGTCGGCGAAGGAGAGGGCCGAATTGGTCGGCACCGCACGCTTGGCGTCATAGGACAGCCGATAGGCATTGGCGCGCTCCGCCACCACGCCGATGACTTTCGTCTTGAGGCCGAGCAGGTCGCGCATCGAGATCACGCCGCAAATGCCGGAGCCCAATCCGATCGGCACATAGACGGCGTCGAGATCGCCCGCCGTTGTGAAGAGTTCGTGCGCATAGGTGGCGACCCCGACCACGAGCTCGGGATGGAACGAGGCCACCATGTCGAGGTCTTTCTCCCCGGCAATCCGCATCGCTATCTCGCGTGCCTCGTCGAAGTCTTCTCCTGCTTCGATCAGCGTGCAGCCGAGGGCGCGCATCGCCGCGTTTTTCTCCGTCGAATTGCCTTTTGGCACCACGACGGTCGCCGGAATACCTTCGCGGCGCGCGGCGAAGGGGATGGATTGGCCGTGATTGCCGCGCGTCGCGGTGATGACGCCATTGGTCTCGCCGCGCTCCTTGCGCAAGCGCATATGGACGAGGCCGCCCCTGACCTTGAAGGCGCCGATCGGCGTGTGGTTCTCATGCTTGACCCAGCACTCACACTGAGTTTCCTCTGCAAGAAGGGGCCAGGCATATTGTGGCGTGGACGGCATCGCCGAATAGACGATCCCCAGCGCCTTGTGCAAATCTGCGCGCGTGAACATGCTTCTCCATAGGTGGAATTGCCTGAAAGCGGAAGCTTGACTTCCTTGGCCGCAGCATGCTTCGTGCGGCACAACTGAATCGATCAGGGACAATTCATGAGCCTTGCATTCATTTTTCCGGGACAAGGCAGCCAGGCCGTCGGCATGGGCAAGGCGCTCGCCGAGGCCTCGCCTTCGGCGCGCGCCGTCTTCGCCGAGGTGGACGAGGCGCTCGGCCAGCCGCTCTCGAAACTGATGTGGGAGGGGCCTGAAGCCGAGCTGACACTGACCGAAAATGCCCAGCCGGCTTTGATGGCGGTGAGCCTCGCCGTGGTGCGGGTGCTCGAAGCCGAGCATGGGCTGAAGCTCAAGGACATCGCGAAGTTCGTCGCCGGCCATTCGCTCGGCGAATATTCGGCACTGGCCGCCTCAGGCACCTTCTCGCTCGCCGATGCGGCGCGGCTCCTCAAAACCCGCGGCCGCGCCATGCAGCAGGCGACTCCTGTCGGCACCGGCGCCATGGCCGCACTTCTCGGGCTCGACTATGCGGATGCGGTCGCCGTGGCCGAAGCCGCAGCACAAGGCGAGATCTGCCAGGCGGCCAATGACAATGCGCCGGGCCAGGTCGTGGTGTCGGGCCACAAAGCGGCG